>MDSZ01096652.1_pt1 | contig 16125 bp, 11 predicted proteins | sample 811201 | NCBI WGS metagenome assembly MDSZ01 (sample SAMN05326647, study PRJNA326480) | marine metagenome | isolation source: seawater | place: Indian Ocean: North | collected 2010
ATTCAAGGCGTTTTTAGTGATAATAAAAATTCAGGAATCCTATCTCATGGAAAAGATTTTGGGATACATAGTGAATATATTCATGCTGGTGATTCCTCTGTTCTTAAAGAATCCTTCGAAGATAATTGGATAAGTAAAATAAAACAATTAAATCCTGATTTAATTGTTTTAGCAGGTTTCATGAAAATAATTAAAGAAAAATTTATATCTGCATTTAATAAAAAGGTTATCAACTTACATCCCAGTCTACTCCCAAGTTTTCCTGGATTAAACTCAATTAAGCAAGCTTATGAAAAAAAAGTTAAAATAACCGGTTGTACAGTGCATTGGGTAAATGAAACTGTTGATGGTGGTGAAATTATTGCTCAAGAAGCAGTTCGAATTATGAATTATGATACACTTCATACATTAACCAAAAAGGTTCACACTGCAGAACACATTCTATTACCATCGGTCATAAAAGGTTTATCTAATGGAGAAATAGATTTTCCATCATGATAAAAGCAACTGCAAAAATAAGTTCTACATTCATTTTAGAAGTTGAACATTATCTCTTCGAATTTGCTCCTCATAATTGGGTATTACATACTGACCCAAAAGAAATAACAAATGAGCTTACTGGTTTCTTTGAAAGTACATCGGCTGCAAAAAAATCTTTTGAAGAAATTTTTGATAATAATACTTCATTGCAATCTGATGTTTTATCTTTTGATACAATTCATGATGAAGATTGGAAAAATTCCTACAAAAAGCATTTTAAACCATGGAATATAGATACATTTCACTGGGTGCCAATTTGGGAAGAGAGTACTTATATTATTCCCAATAATCATAAAAGGCTTCTTCTTGATCCAGGAATGGCATTTGGAACTGGTAATCACGAGACTACAAAATTATGCCTTCAATCAATTATAGATAATCAGAAAAAAACTGATGATTATTCATTCATAGATGTAGGTTGTGGTTCAGGAATCCTTGCACTGACAGCAAGTTTAATCGGCTATAAATACATTGATGGAATGGATTCTGATTCTGATTCAATCAAAGTCTCAAATGAAAATGCAAAATTGAATAATATTAAAAATGTTATCTTCGAATTAGAATCCCTGGAAAACATTTCCCAAGGCAAGAAATACGATTTTGTAATTGCAAACATTCAAGCTGATATTCTTAAAAAAAATTCAGAAAAGTTAATAAACATTATGTCCAGTGAAGCTACTCTCGTACTTTCAGGCATCTTAGTAACTGAATTGAATGATGTAGAAAATCACTATATAAAAATATTCGAAGAAAAACTATTGAAAGTTAATACAAATTCCAAAACACTTAATGATTGGGGAGTATTGGAATTTCATTCTATATAATCCCACTTAAGCTATCTTTTCTAGTCAAATTACAGTAAATTGCCTATCCTCCGAGATAAGTTAAGGCTCTAGGAATAGGTAATGTATAAAAAGCATAATTATCAATACCCAGGCTAGAAATGGTTTCCTCAACAGAAGTTCTCAAAGACTCAACACTATTGGGACCAACAGAAGTATATACAAGTGCCCATTCTTCATTCTGCTTCTGATCTGAATCAGCCTCATTTTTAGAATCAACCATAACCCCAAAATTAGTACTTACTCCAGGAGCACCAGCATCTAAGATAGCATCATAAACCTCATCATAAAAATCACGCGGTACAATACAATATAAACCAATTAGATTTTCTAAAAAAGTGGTTTTGAGTGCTTTGGATTCGACAGGATCAGCGGTTACTCGCCAATCTTTTCCGCCTTTAAGATCATCAATTGCAGAAATAATCTGCTCCATATTTGCACCATGGGCCGAAGAAGAAATCGTACTCGAAACATTAATTAATCCTGTATGGACTGGAATAGAATACATAAAACCTCTCCCAGGCTCAGATATTTTTCCTGCACGGGCCATATTTCCAAAAACATTATCTGCGTCAGCTTTATCAACTACACACCAAACAAATTCTTTCTCTGGTCCTTTAGTTATTCTTAATAAGGGAATTTTATCCCTCACACCCCCACCCTCACCGTAAGTAATGGTTGGACCTGGTGCTCCACACTCTAATGCAGCTTTAGCAATTTGTTCAGCTATACCTTTTTCGCAAATACAACAAATTGCCTCCAAATTTTCGCGAGCGGATGAATTGTTACTATTATTAGTTTCCGAATGGATTGAACTTGGAAATGAAGATGATATGTGAGCGTCGTTACAACTCATTGAAAATACAGCACCTGAACCAACTTTATTAAGCTTGCCCGATTCAATAGCAGAATCAGTAATCTTACTAATCTCATCATCAGATACTAATGCCTGCAAGAGAACTTGTTCAGGAGAAGGCGGTGGAAAAATTCGCTCGAAGAAACTACCCTCAGTAAGCACGGAACCACGTGCACTTATTTGAAAAACACCTTTGGCTCCAGATTGGATAATGGCGTCAGAAACTTTTTCTACCATTTCTTTAGGCAAAATAATATTAAGCAACGAGACTCCTTCTGATTTTTGTAAATTCTTCATCTTATGCAGCCTCCAATGTTTCTTTTAAATCGTCCTCGTTTTTCGGCCTTTTTCGGACAATTAAACCAACTGTTAAAACGGTAATAATTGGACCAACTGAAGCCAAAGAAAGAACTCCAAAACCATCAATGGCTCCGGTTTTAGCTCCAATTCCTAATCCCATTGCTAATACTAAGGGAACAGTTATTGGACCAGTAGTAACTCCAGCACTATCCCACCCAAAATTGACAAAGTCTTCACTAGATAGAAATGTTAAAATCAATAAGAAAATGTATGGAGGTACTAAAAGATACCATAGTTCAAGATTAAAAGCTATCTTAGCCACACCAGTAGCAATACCTAATGCGACACCAGTAGCCACTGCTTGCATAAGAAGGTTTTTCTTAAAAGCTCCAACAGTAATTTTCTCTACAGTAGAGCCTAATGCATTCAACGCTGGCTCAGCTAATGTGGCACCATATCCAAGAATAAAACCAAATAAAATAGCCAAACATTTACCGGCAGTTGATGAGCTAAAAAGCGGATCAATAAAACCTTCGCTTTGCCAAGGTTGAATGGAACTAAAACTAGAAACAACATTTCCTCCGAGTTGCTCACCCAAAGGAGTCAATCCTAGAGATATGCCCAAGTTAAATAAGCACATACCCACAACAGCACATCCGATTCCTATTCCCAACTCATCTAAGTGCTTTGGCTTTTGTCTTAGTCCAACCATCAAAACTAGTAATAAGATAACGCATAAAGGAACAATTGCCCACAAAGCACCTTCCAAGGCACCCCTATCTTGATCGGGTCCAGTAAGTTTACCATCAGTCTTAGAATAGTTTATCGAACCATCCGGTTCTATGCTGTAAAAATCTTCACCGGCATCAACTAGACCATTTTGGTTTTTATCTTCTTCTTGTGGTCTAAAAGTATTTGGAAAGAAATCAAATTTATTAGTAAATGCTTTGGCTATATCAGCGTTAGGATCCCAAACTGAATCAGGAGCTTTAAAGCCTTCTCTTACCACATAGGTTTTAGCACCCTTAACTTCGACATTTTCACGCCCACCTGAAGGCAAATTTTGTGCAGAAATTTTACCTTCTGCCACCTTTGTTCTAAGTGAATATCCATCAGGAAGTGACTGATTTTCATTAAGATGATTTTCGATCATCTTTCTTTCTTCAGCAGAAAGAGACCAAGAAAGTTCATTTTCATTATAACCCTTGGAAGAATCAATCCTTCCCTTAGCTTTTAAATCTCCAAATTTTTGCAAATCTTTAGGATAATTTTTACCATATTCACCTGCATTTTTATGCCAGACAGCAGTTGACTCTGTTGCGTAATAATAATTATCGGTATTAAACAAATAAAGAGCGTAACATATGACGGCAAGAATTGGAAATAATGAAGCTAATGTGACCACACCAAATCCAGTATTACTTGACCCTCCAGTAGAAACTATTCTACACACTCCAATTCCAAGGGCTAGGACAAGAGGAACTGTTACAGGACCCGTCGTCACTGCACCGCAATCCCATGCTAAACCCAAAACATGCTTAAGCCTGTCGTCAGAAAATTGCATGTAAAGTGTTAGACAAGAAAGTATAATAACTCCCATATAAATGAATGGCTTTAATGACCATCCTTTGTAAAATCTTAAGACACCTAGTAAAACAGCGATACCAACGCCTACACCGACACAGTTTACAAGAAGTCCGGCACCGGTATTCAAAATAGTCCAGAGGAGAGGTGCAGCAGTTGGATCAACACCAGCACCGGCAGCTCTTAATACACCTATCGCAGGCTCAGCAAATGTAGCAAATGCACCAAGAACAAAACCAAATGCAAGACTTGTTGGTAAGCATGGGATACCGGCAATTTTTTTTCTCGGCAAGGTTGAACCCAAAATTTCTCCAAGCGGCATTAAACCCAGCCTTAAACCTTCCATAAAGAAAGCCAATCCAACGATTACAATTAAAATTCCGACAGCAATCATTAAAGAATAAACTATCGGGAGTCCGAGTACTAAAATCTGAAAAACAACTAAATACATGATTATAAACCATACGCATTGAATTTGTTCTAGAATTTTGTCTTTTGAAAATGATAAGAGTATGCTTATCTTTTGGTTAAAAGAAAGCTGTAGTGCAGTTTTATCTGAGGATTGTTCCGGAGCCATATGTATGAGGGTTAAAGTTTAATCACAAATTGAGAGCTATAATTGCAAAAATTTGAACTTATAGACTCCATGCTGAATTCTCTAGCGTTAAAGAAACCTTATTGCCACCACTTTTTAATGTAACGGGCACATTCCAAGTTACACCTACTTTTCCTAATGTTGCAGTGCCGATAATAAAATAATTACCCACATTTATCCCGCTCACTTTTGCAAAACCATCAACATCGGTCCTAACTCGCTTTCCCTCACCGCCCTCCACTAAGTCAAGTAATGTGGATCTAATTTCTTTCTGGGAGTTAGGATATAAAAATGGATTTTCGCAAGATTTTGCCCAAAGTTCGGCAAATGAAGAAACACCCTTATAATTTGAAATTGAAAAATCAGCATTCTGGAGAATACTTTCAAGGGAATAAGGTAAAATAAAAAATTCAGTAAAAAAAGCTTCTTTGTTTCGACCACTTAAAGAAGTTACTACAGCATCAAATTCGAGAGAACAAGTACCAGAAACACTAGTGTATGATCTAGGAGAATAAGAGTCATCTCCTTTAGTAGAGAGTTTTTGATTATAAGATGATGGTATTGGTTCTCGATTAAATCCGTACAGGAAATCATTAGATGGAGTATTTAATTCTTTAACTTTTGGAGAAACCTCTAGTTCACTTATCCTACCTTCTAAAGAATTATTTTGTGATCTCAAATTATCAAGCTCTTTTGATTTTAGTATAAGAGTATTTTTAAGTTTCATGACTTCCTTCTTTAGTAAATCAATTTGAGAATAAGAGGAGGCATCAACATCCGAAATTTTATTCTGCTCAACCTTGTCCATGGATTTGATTCTTTTAATTTCATTTAGAAGTTCATCATTTATCGTAGATAAAGAAGCTATAGTTTGATCTTTGGTAAGATTTATTTTTCTTAAATTATTTATCGATTTTTGATGTTCATTAACATTTTCTTCCAGCTTTTTTAAAGCAGCTTCCGCTTCCAAGTCTCTATTAGCATCCAAAGTGTTACTCAACGCATCCGAAATATTAATTACCTTATTTGTTTCCTCGGTTGAAATTATGTTCTCAACTGGGGAATAATTATCTAATAAATCTTTTTTATCTGAAAGATCTGATTTAGCACTATCATTCTGAGTACTTAAAATATCAACAATATCAAAATTTGAATCAACATTACTTAATTCACTAAACTTTTTAACATCGGAATTTAATGAAGTCTCAATAAAAAGATCCGCTTCATCTGAGCATGAAGCGTATAAAGCCACAAAAAAAGTAGCAGAGAAATAAAATAATTTCTTCATACGGGTGGGGTTGATTGAGGAATTTATGAAAAACTCAATTTGTCATTTTGCAAGCATATTGTGAATCTACAACTCGTTAATTATTGCAACAAATTTATTCAATTATTAAAAAATTTACATGCTCCAACTAACTCAAGAAGAATCCGAGTTACTTTCCCAAGAAAACAAATTTCTAAAGCAAACCATTCTTAATTTAAGAATTGAAATGGATAAACTTGTACATGAACAAGGCTCTATTTTACAAAATCAAACTGTTGAATTTAGTAATCAGACTAAGGAACTAAAAAGAATTATAAATGCTCAAAGAGTGGAAATTGAAAAATCAAATTCCCGAATGGATCAGGAAGTGCAAAATGCCACATCTGTAATTCACAGTGAAAATAGTATGCTTCAAGGAATAGTTAAAGAATTGAGAAATGAGCTAGAATTTCAAAAAGCTAGTATTAAAGACAAAATTCAAAAAATAAAGAGCCAATCAAACAAAGAAATAGTTCAATTACAAAAAAACTTAATAGAAGCAAGGAGTTCAATTGATAAAATTGAATCAGAAAAACAGGAAATTGCTCAAAATACCAAAAGGGAATCAATTCAAGAAATTAATCATCTCAGAAGCTCTACTGAACTTCTGCGTTCTAAGATCGAAAACATAAAGGCTGACAATGAACAATCTATTCAGAATGTTCGTTCAACATATATTTCAGAAATTAAAGATCTAAAAAAGACCATTGAGAGTTTAAGAATTGAAATCGATAATGCTGAAAATCAAAAACAGGTAGCAGTACAAAAGGCCCAATCTACAAGTTTGTCTGAAATTACTTCTTTAAAAGCTAGTTTAATGCTTGCTAGAGAAAATCTCGAAAGGATAAGAGCAAAACAAGAAGAAAAAATTCAAAAAGTTGTCAGCAAGAGTTCGCAAGAGATAATTTCATTAAAATCAACTATTAAATCTTTGAGAGATGAATTAGATAATGCTTCAGCCAAACAATCAGAAGCTGTGCAAATCATAGTGGCTCAAAATCAAAATGAAATAACGCAACTTAAATCATCACTTTCATTAGCTAGAGAAAATCTCGAAAGGCAAAAAGCTAAAGAAAGTGATCGTATTCAAAAAGCTCAAACTCATTCTCAAATCGAGATTAAGACTCTAAAAAACGCAATCTCCGAACTTAGAATGGAACTTGAGGGGGTTATCGTAGAAAAAGAAGAAGCGATTCAAAGTGCCCAAACTGCTGCACAAAGTGAGATAAAGCAACTTAAACAATCACTTGCTATGCTACGCTCAAATTTTGAAAATGCCAAAGCGAGAGAGGAAGACAAAATTCAAAAAGCATTGGCTCATTCTAATAAGCTGAGTGAGGGCCTTCAAAATACGATTTTTGAACTACGTCAAGAAATTGAAAATGCTGCTGCTGAAAAAGACTCCGCTGTACAGCATGCAACAAGCATTAATTTTCAAGAAATAAATCAACTTAAGAATTCACTTTCAACACTAAGAGATCAATTAGAAAAAACTAAGAATGATTCTTTAGATTCGATTCAAAAAGCAACTCAGGAAAAAGAAAATGAAATTCAATCACTTAAGATTTTGTCGGTTTCTTTAAGAGAAGAACTAGACAAAGCTAAAGTTAAAGAAGAGGAAAGTGTACAACTAGCTTACTCAAAAAATATTTCAGAAATAACTCAACTGAAGAACTCCATACAAAAATTAAGAGTACAATTGGATACAACTAAATCTAGACAGGAAGAATCGCTCCAAAAAAATACTGTCAAATATGAATCGGAAATTTCCTCAAATAGAGAAACTATAAAAAGCTTACGGCAAGAAATTGAAAGCAATCAAATAAAAGAAGATGAAACTGTACAGAAAGTGAAATCACAATTCACTAATGAAATTAAAATTCTTAAAGAAAGCCTTGTAAATTCCCGAGAGAAAATTGAACGATTAGTTGTTGAGAAGGATTCTATTTCCCAAAATGCAACAGTTGAAAAAGAAAATGAAATAAAGATTCTTAAAGAACACATTGAAGATTTGCGAAGCGAAATCGAAAGAAAAGAAATCGAAAAAGATGAAGCTATTCAAAAATCTCTTCTAACAGTTGCGAAAGAAAACGAACATCTAAGAAATTCAGTAAATCTATTAAGAACACAAATAGACAACATCAAATCAAGAAATGAGGAAAAAGTACAAAAGGCTATTTCAGAAACATCTAATGAAATCAAAAATCTAAGAGAAAGTTTATCCACCCTCAGAAATGAATTAGACAAAGCTGAAATTATCAAACAAGATGCTGTACAAAAAGCAGTTTCTTCTCAACAACGAGAAATAAATCATTTTAAAAGAATGGTGAATGCGTTAAGAGATGAAATTGACCTCAAGAAGAATTTACACGAAGAAAGCTTACAAAAAGAAAGCCAATTAAAAACCATGGAGTTCAAGCAACTCCAGGAAACAATAATCGAATTAAGAGCAGAACTGGAAGAAACCAATGCAAGATAATTTACCCCCAAAAGATACCCCATCTCACCCAAAATCCAAAAGAACTGCAAGATTTTCAGATATGCTCTTGCAGGTCACTACTGACCTGGCAAAAACCAAAAGCTTAGACGAAGCACTTGAAACACTGGTAAAAATAACTACGACAACCATTGGTGCTGAGAGAGGTACCATCTTCTTGAACGATTCAGCTACAGGTGAATTGTATTCTAGAATTGCACAGGGTAGTTTTAGAAGAGAAATTCGCATCCTTAATACCAAAGGTGTAGCAGGATGGGTTTTTACCAATAATAAAGGGGCTATCATTCCTGATGCATATAAAGATGATCGTTTTAATAAAGCAGTTGATGTCAGAACCGGTTTCAGAACAAAAAGTATTTTATGTGCTCCACTGAGAACTGTTTCAGGCGAAGAAATTGGGGTGTCACAAATTCTTAACAAAATTGACGGTGAATTTAATCAAGATGATCTAGATTTACTTGAGGCTATGACTGAGCAGGCTGCGATTGCAATTCAGGGGAATATCATCGTCGAACAAATAGAGGCAGCAAGAAAGCAGGAACTTGAGTTTCTCGATGTAGTTTCTCAGGTGTCATCTGAGTTGGAGCTCACTCCCCTACTCCAGAAAATCATTACTACTATTTCTACAATGCTAGATTGTGAAAGGGCGACATTGTTCATAAACGACGAAAAAACTAATGAGCTTTACACTGAAGTTGGTGAAGGACTTGATGAAAAATCCGTCATCAAATTTCCAAATCATCTAGGAATTGCTGGAACAGTTTTTACAACAGGAAAACCAGTAAATATTCCACATGCATATGCGGATCTCCGATTCAATCCGAGCTTTGATAAACAAACCGGATTTTTCACCCGATCTATATTGTGTATGCCAGTTTTTAACAAAGAGGGAAAAACAATCGGGGTTAGTCAGGTACTTAATAAAAAAGGTGGATCCTTTAATTCAGAGGATGAAAAAAGACTGGCTGCTTTTACCTCTCAAATTTCCATGGGAATTGAAAATGCAAAGTTATTTGACGATGTGCAAAGTCAAATGAACTACTCTCAAAGTATTCTTTCTAGTATGCATGATGCAGTTCTTACATTTGATGAAAATCATGTTATTAAAACTTGTAATCCTGCAGGCTTAAAAATTCTCAAGGTTCCTCACGAAGCTGCTATATTAGAACAAGAAGCATCGATTTTGTTTAGTGGTCAAAATGAGTGGTTACTTAAAAAATTAGAAACTGTTGAAGATACCGAAGAATTTCTTGATGCAGAAATTCAAGTCGAAAGTGAGACCCTGTCAGTCAACATTACTCTTACACCTTTATTAGGTAGACAAGGTGGTGGAGACAGAATTGCTAAAGGAACTGAAAAGAAAGTAACTCTTGATCCAGCAGACAAGAGAAAACATCTAGTAGGTCAACAAATCATTGGGGCTATGCTAATGATTGAAGATATCAGTTCTGAAAAGCGGATGAAATCTACCATGTCCCGCTACATGGATCCAGAACTTGCTGATCAACTCATGGCAACAGGTGCGGAAAATGAGGATATAATGGGTGGCAAACAAAGTGTTGGAACAGTCCTTTTCTCCGATGTTAGAAGTTTTACTACCATAACCGAAGAACTTGGTGCACAGGGAACTGTCAAATTACTGAATGACTATTTCACAATAATGGTAGATTGCATTACAGATGAAGGTGGCATGCTCGATAAATTTATTGGGGATGCGATGATGTGTATTTTTGGCACTCCTGTCCCTCATGATGATGACCCTGATCGAGCTGTCCGTGCCGCAATCCGGATGATGACAGATCTTAAAATATTTAATGAAAAAAGAGCTAGTGAGGGCAAAATGGCCATAGATCATGGTATGGGAATAAACACAGATTCAATTGTGTCAGGTAATATTGGCTCACCCAAAAGAATGGATTATACTGTGATCGGGGATGGCGTTAACCTTGCAGCCAGGATTGAAAGTGCATGCAAGCAATATGGTGCTCACATATTAATTAGTGAGTTCACATACAAAGCTGTAAAAGCCACCTATCGAACTAGACCCGTAGATTATGTAATTGTAAAAGGTAAAACTGAACCAGTCGGTGTTTATGAGGTTTTAGATTTTCATGATGACGATTCATACCCTAATTTGGTTGAAGCTCTAGGCTTATTCAATGATGGCTACAGGTCATGGAATATTGGAAAGTGGGACCAAGCAATAAAACTATTCAATTCTGTTTTAAAAATTAATCCAAATGATAAAGCTGCAAAACTCTACATAGATCGTTGTAATCACATGAAAAAGAATCCGCCCAAGGGCACTTGGGATGGTATTTGGGTAATGACAAGTAAATAAAATATTTGTTATCCGATGGATGCCCAAAAACATCTTCTAAAAGCTATAGAACTAGATCCAAACTTTGCGGAAGCATATTATGAATTGGGATTACTTTTAAAAAATAATGGTGATACCAAAAAATCACTTGAGAACTTTCAAAAAGCTGTAGAACTTAAAAGCGATTTTGCACAAGCACAATGCGAACTTGGTATCGCATTAACCAATGATGGAGAACATGAAAGTGCTCGTAATCACTTTCTCAATGCACTCGAAATAGATCCGAATTATGCGGATGCATATTTTAATTATTCTTTGCTATTAATCGAAATTAAAGACTTTGAAGAAGCAAAAAATAACTTCGATAAAGTAACAGAGATTAACCAGAATTTTGCACCCGCATATTATTATAAAGCAACTCTTTTAACTAGTGCTGATGACTATGAAAATGCACGCAAAAATTATGAGACCGCCATTGATATAAATCCTAGATATACAAATGCTCACTATGCTCTGGGCAAACTAATATCAGGTGGGCGGGCAACAAATAAGGACGGTTCCCTAGTTGATAAGACTAATTTACCCGAAGCGAAATTATGTTTCAAAAAAGTTATTTCATTAGACAAGGATCACAAAAAAGCACACTATAATTTAGCAAAAATATTAGTTTCTGAAAATAATCATAATTTAGCGAAAACTCACTTGCTTAAAGCCCTAAAAATTGATGTTGAATATTCGAAGGCACATCATCTGATAGCTATTATTTACGAAATTTCTGCCAATATTAAATTGGCAAAAAAACATTATTGGGAATCGATTAAATATTTTACTGAAAATGCCTTATCACATTTTAGATTAGGGTTAATTCTATCCAAAGAAGGAGAAATTAAAGAAGCTGAAGAACACCTAAAAAAAGCAGTTTCTATAGACCCCCAACATGAAGAGGCACATTTTCATTTAGCTTTACTTCTAAGGAATTATCAAGATCCAAACTTAGCAAAAAAACATTTTTATAAAGCACTTGAAATTAATCCTGAATACACCCTAGCCTATTATGAATTAGCCCATCATGTGGAAAAACATGGTGACCTAAATGAAGCCAAAATTCATTTTCAAAAAGCATCTGATGTTGATCAAAATTTCGTTGAAGCATATTTTAATCTCGCCCGCATCTTAAAAAGTCCTTCCGAATACGATCAGGCAGTGAGAAACTATGAAACCGCACTAGAAATCAAACCTGATTTCCCAGAATGTCATTATTGGTTCGCTAAAGTATTAACCACTGGAGAAAGACTAAAAAGTGATGGGAGCTTGGTTAAAGAACCTGATGTCAAAAGAGCAGAAAAGCATTTTAGAAAAGCAGTAGAACTAGATTCTACATTTTACAAGGCTCACTATCGGCTTGGTTTAATTCTAAAAGACCGGGGAGAGTTTATTGATGCATACAAAAATCTCGAATTAGCAATTAAGCTAAACTCATCATATTCGAGAGCCCACTATAGTATGGCTGTACTTTTAATGGACAAAAGAGCCAGTATTAAAATTGAAGAATTTCTTAAACAAAAAAATCAAAAACCAAAAAAAATTATAAAAAAAGTTTCTGATTAACTTAAAAGTTAGTTTTGCAAGGAATTAAAACAGTCGCACTAAAGCATTTGGCAACAGCCTTGGAAAACGATGCAAATCATATTCCTTCAATTGTTTTATTGTGCCAAATTCTTTTTGATGAAAAAAAATATGATCAAATTCAAAAAACTATAGATAAAGTTTCAGTTTTATTAAGAGAACACGATGAAATTTTATTTATAAAAGCAAAATTGTTGTATCTTACCGATCATGTTGACGAATCTATCTCTATTTTAGAAAAAGTTCTTTCATACAAAAATAAAGATATTAAGTTTTATGATCTTGCTCTAAAAGTTCACAAAAAAAATAATGATATTTTAGCTCAACAACAAATTTTAGAATCAATTATTGATATTGAACCAACAAATGGAAACGCACACCTAAATTTGGGTAAATTAATCAATGATCCATTAGACTTTGAAAAAAAGAAACTAATCCTTGAAATAGCTTTTGATCTTTTACCTTCAGATTCTAGACCTTCTTGGGAACTCGCTAAACTTTACATTAATTCTGATGATAGTTCATCAAATAAAACTTTAAATAAATCACAATATTTTGAAAAAGCATTAAAATATTTACAAACTGCACTGAAGATAAAACCAGCGGAATCAAAATATATTTTTGCGTTATCAAAACTTTATTTTGAAGACAACAAACCTGATCTTGCAGAAAAAAACTTTAGAAAACTTATCTCGTCGGATTTTAAAGAAGAATCCTTTTTTTTTCTCGGATTACTAAATAATTATAAAGGGAATATAAAAGGCGCAGAAGCTAATTTTACGAAGGCTTTTGGTTCACTTCAATACAAGAGTCAATCAATGTTTGAATTCTGCAAGTTAAAGATTTCTCAGAAGGAATTCAAAATTGTAGAATCATATCTTGAAGAACTAATAAACTCACTTCGAAATGATGAAGTCAAAAATTATACAATATCAAAATCACTGAGTGAAAAAAATGAGTTTTACATGGCTAGAAAAATTCTCAAGCGTGGACAGCATTTTAAAAGATTAAGATCTGAAGCTTTAGTTTTAAAATATATTACATTATCTGCGCTTAGAAGTCACAACGATATCAATTCACTACATAAATCTATTGAAATTCATGACCAAAATCCTAAAGCATATTTCGAATTAGGGCTAATTGAAAAGAAAATTGGAAATTTGGTAAAAGCAAAAGACTATTTTGAAAAAGCATGTAATTTGAATTGGGATTATATTGAAGCACATTACCACCTCTCAAAAGTTGAAATTGATATGGGAAACATTGAAAATGCAAAATTTCATATCGAAGTTGTATGCAACATGAATGAGAGTTTTAAAGATTCAAAAAGAATTTTTAAAAAATTAAGAATTCTTAAATGAATTCAAATTATCTTTTTTCTTTGCTATGTGTGAAAATGGAATACTCAAAAAGTAAAAACAACCAAGCGAGAACAGAAAAATCCAAGTTTCTTTCATAAAAATAGCAACCGCGAGACAAACAGATAACAAGACAAATAGTGCTTTATTCGAGGCAACATTGAATCGAACATTTCTAAATGAAAATGTTGCAAGATTTGAAACCATTAACAAAGAAACAATCGATACCCAAAGAATAACACAAATTGGATAAGAAGAAATTGAAATATTAGATCCGAATCTCGCTAATATAAACTCAAATCCAATTGGCATTAAAACCAAACCTGCAGCTGCAGGAGCTGGTACACCGATGAAATAATTTTTTCGACTATTATTATCAGCATTTGACAAGTGCATTACATTAAATCTCGCTAAACGGAAGGCATTACAAGCAGCATAAAACAAAAAAGGAATCCAATACCATTCTAATAAATGTTTCGTTTCACTATTAATTAGAGGATCTCTAATCCACAAAAATGTTATAACCGCAGGTGAAACCCCAAAGCTTATAGTATCTGCTAAACTATCTAACTCAGCTCCAAACGGAGTAAATGCTTTTAATAAGCGAGCGGAAAGTCCGTCAATCATATCAAAACAGGCAGCAACTAAAATACAAAATACTGCATTCTGCCAATCTCCGTCTAATGCAAAACGAATACCAGTTAAACCTGAACATAAACCCACAGTTGTAAAAATATTTGGGAGCAATTTTGCTAGGGATATTTTTTTTGCACCCAGTTTTACATCACTTTTCACAAAATAAAATTGCTTGAAATTTTTCGGGAATATCTTCTTGGCGGTATTAATTCAGCTCCATATGAGCGATTTATAATTCGCTGCCATAATTCATCTTTATAGTTGTGAGGACTGCTTGCAAAAGCTCTAGTGCAATTAACAGAATCAGTACAGAAGAAAAAGAAAAAATCTCTATTATCAGAAGAGGAAAAATAGGTTTTTATATCGTAAATAGAAACAGATCTACATTCCTTCACCAAAGGTTCATCTTCAGAACATTCAGAAGTAGAAATTTCAATTGGAATGCAAAAGCTTTTATTTATATTTTGACTCCTATAAATTTTATAAGAAAATCTTAATGGTTCAATAAATCTTGTAACAGATATGAAAAAACGTTTACCAAATGATTTTATATCAACAATAGTTTCAGGTCCATCAATGGGAAGTCTTATTAATCTCATGAAAATCCTACCCGAATTAGGACTTGGTAATACAACATTGGCAGCAAGCGAAGACGCCTGTTCTTCAAGTTCAGTCTGAAAGTTAGTTAAATGATTCAATAAAAATTTTAAGCAAATTGGATGCCAATCTAGTAGAACTAAAAGATATCCAAATCTAAGAAGGCATTCTTAGGTATAAATTAATAAATCTATTTTTTGTGCCTTTCAAATGTTACCATTAATTTAGAAACAGCCCCTTCACTGGAAATTGTCGGTAAAATAGATATTATTCGCCATCCATGTTTTGATAATTTGTTACACTCTAGTTCTAAAATATTTGATAACTTATCTGTGATGTCATCTCCTTTTACCCTCATACCCATGGGTGAAATAACTTTTACCTTATAATCAAAAACTTGAGTTTCCTCAGCCATTGATAATTATGAAACTAAGAATTAATTTTAGAATCTTCGTGAAGACTATCAACGAACTTTTCCTTACCATAGTACTTATTATAGTATTTGTATCTAAAGTACCCATATCCATAGTAACCGGAGTAATAGTAACCAGGTGTCTTTTTGTGAGGTAAATCGTTTAAAACGACACCCAAAACATTAACTCCCGTTGCCTCTAAATCATTTACCAAACTTTTGGCAATTTTCCTAGAAACCTTTCCAAATCTAGTAACGAATAAAACTTCGTCAACCTTACGTGCAATTGCTAATGAATCAGGAAATAAACCAATTGGAGGACTATCAATTATGATAACATCAAATTCAGAGCGTAAATCTTGACTTACTAAATCAAAACCAATCTGTTCAAGCATCTCAGTAGCAGCCCGAGTTTTACCTCCAGAAGGTAAAATAAATAAGTTTGGATGAATTTCTACTACTGTACTGAGTAACTCATTCTTTAATTTTTCAGGTTGAGATGAGGCACAATTCACTAAAGAAACTAAGCCCTTCTTATTGTCTAAATCACATATTTTATGTAAGCCAGGACGCCTTAAATCAAAATCAACCAAAACTGTCTTTCTTCCATGATTTGCACAACAATAAGCTAAATTAGCAGAAATTAGACTCTTACC
>MDSZ01052861.1_pt1 | contig 16120 bp, 18 predicted proteins | sample 811201 | NCBI WGS metagenome assembly MDSZ01 (sample SAMN05326647, study PRJNA326480) | marine metagenome | isolation source: seawater | place: Indian Ocean: North | collected 2010
ATAATAATAGATTCTTTACTTATATTAGTAACTTCAGAGGGTATTTTAATTTTTTGATTAATATATATTAAATCACCCTTTATATTATTACCTTTTTTTAGTGCAGCGATTTTAACATTATATATTCTAGAAATTTTATATAAACTATCGCCTTTGACTACTTTGTGTACTTTATTTGTATAAATAGATTTTGTTACCTTGTTGTACCTCTGTTTAAAGGATTTTGCTGCTTTATTTGGGAGTAATAAAACATTTTGTTGTGATGGATCAATAATCCAAGTACTGAATCCTGGATTTAGAGTCATGAGTTCATTTTGATTAATACCTGTTATAACTGATAACGTATAAAAATCAATGACGTCATAAAACTTAACATATTTGGTAACAGCTTTATTTTTTATTTTTGGTAAATTAAATCCATATTTAGAGGGATTATATATTATTTTTGCTAATGCTAGCAGTCTAGGAACATACAATTCAGTTTCCCTTGGTAGATTTAAATCCCAATATGTAGGAGAGGTGAAAAGATTGTTTGCTCTACCAATAGCTTTGCCCACATTTCCTGCACCAGTATTATAAGATGCTATAGCCAAAAGCCAGTTGCCTTTAAAATGCCTGTGCATGTCGCCAAGAAAGTAGCTTGCTGCTTTTGTCGACTCAAGGACATCTCTTCTACCATCATATAACCAATTCATTTTTAATCCATACTCTCTAGCAGTAGGAGGAATAAATTGCCAAATTCCAGCAGCTCTTGAAGATGAATATGCATAGGGTTGAAAACCACTTTCTACCATTGGTAATAAAGCAAGCTCTAGTGGAAGGTTCCTTGATTCTAGATGACCTAATATGTGATAGAGATATGGTTTTGATCGCTCAATTGACCTATATACAAAATCTTTATTATTCATCATCCACTTAAGTTCTTTGGAAATCCTTGAGGAATTAATATTTGTAAAGCAAAATCCCGATTTCATCCTTTTCCATACATTAGAAAAGTTTTTGCCTTGAAGAGTCCTTGTTTCACAGGTACTTTTTCCTAAATATTCGTTTCCATGAAGGTTATTATTTACCAGTGTGCCTATAGAAGTTTGTTGACAGCTCATCAACAAAAATGGAATTACAAGAAATATTAATAATTTTGTTTTGTTCACTACATACAATTTATCATATGGTATTATTTAATACTAGCAACATGATTTTACAAGATAGTAATACAACTAAAATTGAACTTAAAAAATGGTATAAGTCGTCATCAGGTATATATTTTAAAAAAATACTTATCAATGAGCTTGATGAAATAAGAGATTTGTATGTTGGCAATCATACACTATTTTGTGGGTCACCTGAATATAAAAGAGTTTTTCATAAAAACAAAAAGTCTACTTTTTTTAGTTTAGATGAAGATATTCTTATAAGTAGTTCAAATTTATCTAAAAAATTACCTTTTGAAGATAATTCACATGATGTGATTATTCTATCTCACGGATTAGAATATACACAAAATCCTTATCTTCTCATGAGAGAGATTGATCGAATTGCTACAGATGATGCAACTATCATTGTCCTAGGTTTCAACAAATTTAGCATATGGTCATTTTTTAAAATTTTTCTTTCTGACGCACCTTGGAATATTAATTTTCTATCTCCATATGTTATTAAAGAGTGGTTCAGTATTCTTGAATATAAATCAAACTATAATAAAACATTTGGGTTTTTCCCTTACTTGGGCAAAAATATAACTAGTTTTATGGAGAATTTTAAGTTTTTACATAAAATTTTACGTAATAAGTTTGGGGGTGTTTTTATAATGTCATATAAGAAAAAAGTGATACCATTAACACCACAAAAAATAATATTCAATAAAGAATATAAAATCTCACACTTAGTAAAAAACTAAATGAAAACTCTAATTTATACTGATGGCGCATGCAGTGGAAATCCTGGGCCTGGCGGCTGGGGCGTGGTTATAATCAAGAACCAGGAAATAAGTACTTTTTCCGGAAATGAGAGTTCTACAACAAATAACCGTATGGAATTGACTGCTGCTATTAAAGGCATAGACAAATCATCAAAAGACACAGGCAAACCTTTAGAAATGACAATTTTTACGGATTCGAACTATTTAAGACAGGGTATAACAGAATGGATAATTTCGTGGAAAAAGAATAATTGGGTAAACAGTTCAAAAAAACCTGTTGCTAATAAAGATTTATGGATAATACTAGACTCATTTAATTCTTATCATAAAATTGAATGGAGATGGGTCAAAGCGCATCAAAATGACACCTCGTCTGATACAATTTATAACAACATGGCAGATAAACTAGCAACAGAGGCTATTAACAAATGAGACTGATTGTATTAGATACTGAAACCACTGGACTAGATCCAGATGATGGCCACAAGATTATTGAAATTGGATGTGTTGAAATAATTAACAGGGAAGTGACACAAAATGTTTTTCACAGGTATATCAACCCCAATAGAGAAATAGATGCAGAAGCATCAAAAATTCATGGTATGACATTATCTAATCTTAAAGATAAACCTATTTTTGAAGAAATCTATAAAGAGTTTAGTGATTATATTTCAGACTCACCAGTTATCATTCACAATGCACCGTTTGATGTGGGTTTTATAAAAAAAGAAATTATTAATATATATAACAATAACTTATCATTTGATAATCAAATTATCGATAGCCTAAAGCTTGCGAGAAGCATTGCTCCAGGTAAAAGGAATTCTTTAGATGCATTATGCGAGAGATATAAAGTTGATAACTCAGATCGAAATTTTCACGGAGCATTATTAGATGCTAAACTGCTTGCCTATGTGTATTTAAAAATGACTATTGGCCAAAATAACTTCTCTAACTTGAAAGTTGCAGAAGAAGTTGTTCAAGAAGATACTACATTAACAGATCATAATTTTAGAGTTATACAAGCATCAAAAGAAGAAACAATGTTACATAAAAATTACTTTAAGAAGAATTAATACTTTTATTCAGTCTGCTTTTTTGTCTTTTCCAATCTCGTTCTTTATCTTCTTCTCGTTTATCATGCAATTTTTTTCCTTTCGCTAATGCTATCTCTATCTTTATTAATCCGTTTTTGGAATAAATTTTAAGTGGAACTATAGTTGAACCTTTTTGATTAATCTGACCTTGAAGCATACTAATTTCTCTCCTATTAAGGAGAAGTTTTCTTGATTGGGTCGGGTTTTGTATTGAAACAGTATCTTTAGTAGATATCGGTTTAATGTGAGAATTTTTTAGATATACCTCGCCTTTATTAATTGTAATATAGCTTTCAGATAGTTGTCCATTGCCATTTTTTAAGCTTTTCACCTCCCAGCCATCAAGCACTAAACCTGCCTCTAGTTTTTTTATAAAACTATATTTAAAGTTGGCTTTCTTGTTATTGCATAAGACATTCATAAAATTAATTCTTTAGGTATAATAGTATTGTAACACAGCAGGAGAAGAATAATTTCCAATAAGAGACTCTCAATTCATGGCCAATGGTCATCCAAACTACTATTTATTTTTGCTGCTACAGGCTCTGCTGTAGGATTAGGTAATATTTGGAAATTTCCATGGATGACTGCAGAAAGTGGGGGAGGAGCTTTTGTGTTAATTTATATTTTGAGCGTACTTGTGCTCGCGTTACCAATTATGTGCGCTGAGATCCTTATTGGACGACGTGGTAAACAAAACCCTGTTTATACTCTGAGAAGCTTATCAAGTGAAGCTAAATATTATTATAAGAGCCAACCGGATACCAAATTAAATAGAACAATAACAGTAAAAAAAGAGTTCCAAAACGCTGAAATCTTCAGTAACTGGGAGCTTGTTGGTTGGATGGGAATTTTAGCCGGTATACTAATATTGTCATTTTATAGCGTCATAGCAGGCTGGACTATATCCTATATTTTCAAGTCACTCGCTGGTTCTTTTATCATGATAACTGCAGAAGGCTCTTCAATGAAGTTTGAGACGCTTGTGTCTGACCCTGAAAAACTAATACTTTGGCATACTATATTCATGGTTCTAACATGCGTCATAGTATCAAGAGGAATAAAAAGTGGTATTGAAGCAGCTATTAAATATCTCATACCCGGTCTTTTTATTTTGCTGATTGGCCTAGCAATTTATTCATCTACACTACATGGTTACTCTGAGGCTATGAGATATTTCTTTATAGCTGATTTTGATAAAATTAATGGCACAGTAATATTATCAGCTATGAGTATGGCATTCTTCTCATTAAGTATCGGCATGGGCTCGCTAATGGTCTATGGTTCGTACTTGTCAGATGATGCATCAATTTTTCAGGTAGGTTCTGCAGTTGCTTTCGCAGACACATTAGTTGCAATATTAGCTGGAATGATAATATTTCCAATTGTTTTTACATATAACCTAGACCCAAGTTCAGCAGGTCCTGGATTAATTTTTCAAACGTTACCTATTGCATTTGGAGCTATGGACTTTGGTGTTTATATATCTACAGCATTTTTTATATTACTATTTTTTGCTGCTATTACGTCTTCGATATCTCTTATTGAACCTGCCGTTACTTTTGTAGTTGAAAAGTTTTCAATTTCAAGAGTACAAGCAACTAATATTCTAGGATTTATAACATGGCTATTTGGAATCGCTACAGTATTATCATTTAACTTTTGGTCAGAATTTAAATTCTTTGGTATGACAATATTTGATAACATCGATTTCTTAACATCTAAAATAATGTTGCCATTGGGAGGATTATTAATGGCACTATTTATTGGATATGTAATGAATAAAAAAATAGTTATAAGCGAACTTAAATCAAAATCTGTATTAACTTCTTTATGGTTCTTAATTATTAAAGTTCTTTCACCATTACTTTTGATAACAATCTTTGTTCAAGGCTTGATTACATAATGAATAAAATATATAAAGAAGAAAACATAAATGTTAATTTACCTATTATATTTAATTTGATCAACGATGTTGAAAATTATCCGTCTTTTTTGCCATGGTGTATCAATACTGAAGTAAATAGAGAGACATCTGATCGTATGGTTGGTAAAATATATATATCTAAAAATTTTATTAAATGGGATTTTACAACTAAAAATAAAATAGTAGAAGAAAAATCAATAGAATTATCATTGGTTGATGGTCCCTTCAAAAACTTGGATGGAAAATGGAGTTTTACAAAAATTGATGAAAATAATACAAGAGTTTCTCTAGAAATTAATTATGAATTTAAAAATAGCCTAATTGAGATATCTATAGAACCTATTTTTACATCTATAATGAACTCAATTCTTCAATCTTTTATAGACCAGGCATTTAGAATTAAATATGATGATTAGAATAGCTGTAGTAGATGCAGTAAAAATGACGGATGTTAGGTTTACAGTACCCGAAGGTTTAGATTTATTCACATTCTTGAGCGAATATATGCACTATACTGATGCGGACATGAGAAAACATAACATTGGTGTATTTGGTAAAATTAAAAAATATTCTTATAAGTTATGCGATAATGATAGAATAGAAATATATGAGAAAATAACAGCAAACCCAAAAATTAAGAGAAAATTGAGAGCAAAGTATGAGTAATAATAAAAGAAATATAGATGTTTTAAAAGAGGCTGGTCTTAAAGTTACTCATTCAAGATGTAAGATTTTAGAGATATTTCAATCTCTCCCTGATAAACATTTCACTGCTGATGAAATCAAACTCAAGCTTGCTGACAAGGGTGAAACTATAGGGCTAGCTACCATTTATAGAGTGTTAACTCAATTAGAGATGGCTGAGCTTATCCAAAAAAATAATTTTTCAGATTCACAATCAGCTTATGAAATAAAAAAATCACATCATGACCATTTGATATGTACTAAATGTGGAAAAATAATTGAGTTTGTTAATGATGACCTAGAAAAATTGCAAGAGCTTATTTCAAAAAAATATGACTTTAAACTCGAATCGCACGTCATGACGCTTTTTGGCAATTGTAACAAGCCTGGTTGCAAAGATAATAAAGGAAAATAATCTGATTAAGATTTTATTTCATATCTAAGTTTCTTAGAAAGTGCATTAAAATAATCATAATCGCATGGATGCACTATTTTAAGCTGTTTTGATGATTTTTTAATTTTTATTTCACTAGGGTTCTCAACTGTTAAGTTATTATACCCATCAAATGTTACTTGTGAGTTTTCAATAGACTTTTTATTTATTTTTATTATAACTGAATCATTATTATTAATTATAATTGATCTTTGTCCATATGAATGTGGTGATACAGGGACAATACATATTACATTTGACTGAGGGCTTACAATTGGACAACCGTTAGACATAGCATATGCAGTAGATCCTGTAGGTGATGCGATTATAATTCCATCTGATCGCTGTTTATTAATTAAATTTTCATTAACATAAACGTCCATTTCAATCATTCTTAATTTACCAAAGTTATTTATTACAATATCGTTTACTGCAATAGATTTATAATCTTTTTTTTCTGTGCTTACATATCCTGAAAGTAATGTCCTTTTGTCTATAATATAATTTCCATTTAGAATCTCTGATATTTTTGATTGGAAATCTTTTTTATCTAAATCAGCAAGAAATCCCAATCGACCATAATTAATGCCAAGAATAGGTAGTGATTTTTTAAAAGCAAATTTAGAAGCTGATATGAAAACACCATCCCCACCAATTGATATTATTAGATCAAAATTACTATTAGATATATTTCTCTGCGCAGATTCGAGTTCATATACTTCTACATTTTTAGTTTTTCTAGATAAATATTTGATTATATTTTTAGTCTCTGATCTTTTTAATATTGAAGAAGCAGTATATATCAATAATTTTTTAAATTTTCTCAAGAATTTCTCCTACCTGTTATCTGTCTTAGAATAGTATTATGATTATATATGAATAAAATACTAGAAAAACTAAAAATAATACAAGAATTATGTATATGCAAAGGGATTTCATTAGGTACGGCTGAATCATGCACGGGCGGAATGATTTCTAACAATATAACTAACTTAACTAACTCCTCTGAATTTTATAAAGGATCTATAATTGCCTACTCTAATGATATTAAAATTGAAATTTTGAGAGTCCCAGAGAGTTTATTAAGGAAACACGGTGCAGTCTCTGAGCAGGTTTGTGAAGCGATGGCATCAGGATTACTTAATATCTTAAAAATAGATGTAGCTATTGCCATCACCGGGTTAATGGAGGCTAACGATGAGCTATCATCAAAAAATGAGCAAGCATTTGTCACGATTAAATCTCATGATGCAGTATTATCAGCTAAAATAGAGCTAGGACATGAGAGGTTGGTAAACAAGGAAAAAACATCTATTTTCGTCATAAACACTCTTCATGATTTCATTCAGAAAAATTACTTGCTATCATAGATTATTCAACAAATTTTCCTGGGGATAAATATGGACGATAATACACAAAAAGCGCTTGATTCTGCTATTAGTCAAATAGAGAAAGATCATGGAAAGGGAGCATTGATGAAGTTGGGCGCAGGGTCTGCCTACCCAGATATAGAGTCAATTTCTACAGGGTCACTAACTCTTGATACTGCTTTGGGTATTGGAGGCCTTCCTAAGGGACGCGTTGTTGAGATATATGGCCCGGAGTCCTCTGGAAAGACAACAATGGCGCTACAAGTTATTGCTGAGGCACAGAAACAAGGAGGTACAGCGGCATTTATTGATGCTGAGCATGCTTTAGATCCTAAGTATGCTGAGAACTTAGGTGTAAACATTGACGAGCTTTTACTATCTCAACCTGATTCCGGAGAACAAGCTTTAGAGATAGCTGATACACTCGTTCGCTCAGGCGCAATATCAGCATTGGTCATTGATTCTGTTGCGGCACTAACCCCAAAGGCAGAAATTGATGGTGACATGGGTGATTCTCATATGGGATTACAAGCTAGGCTTATGTCTCAGGCTCTGAGGAAACTTACAGCAAACATAAAAAAATCCAACACACTTCTCATTTTTATCAATCAAATTAGAATGAAAATTGGTGTTATGTTTGGAAGTCCAGAAACCACAACTGGTGGAAACGCATTAAAGTTCTATTCATCAGTACGAATGGATATACGAAGAATAGGGTCTATAAAACAAGGTGATGAAATTATAGGAAATGAAACTCGAGTGAAGGTGGTGAAAAACAAAGTTGCTCCTCCATTTAAGATTGCAGAGTTTGATATCTATTATGGTGAAGGAGTTTCAAAAGAATCAGAGTTAATTGACCTTGGTGTTAAATATAATATTCTTGATAAAGCTGGCGCATGGTATAGCTATGGGAGTGAGAGAATTGGCCAAGGAAAAGAGAATTCAAGAATTTTTCTTAGAGATAATCCTAATATTGCTAAAGAAATAGAAAATAAAATAATTTCTAATACACAAGGCACAGAAGAGATAGAAGATACTCAAGAGGACGATGTCCAAGAGTCTTAACAGTAATATAACCAAACTTATTACCAAATATCTCAGTATAAGAGAACACTCTAGACTTGAATTAGTAAATAAGCTTAGCGAAAAGGGCTATGATACGAATGATATTCATTTAGCTCTAGAGGAGTTCTCTAATCGAGATATACAGTCGGATGATAGATTTACAGAAGAGTTTGTGAGGTCCAGAATCAAAAAAGGTAAAGGGCCTAGGCTCATTCTAAGTGAATTACTATCAAGAGGAATAAGTGAGAAATTAGCTAATGAACAAATTAGCTTAATTAATAACTCTGTTTGGGAATCAACTGCAAAGTCCGCGCTAATAAAAAAATTAAAGTCATCATATGTGTCAACAGATGATTACGATAAATTATACTCCTTCCTAAACGGTCGTGGCTTTGATCATAAGATGATAAAATATGTTATGAATGTGACTAAAAATGAATGTTAAAAAACTCTTTATAGATTACTTTACAGATAAAGGACACACTGAGATTCAATCTAGCTCTCTAATTCCAAAAAATGATAAATCGTTACTTTTTGTTAATTCTGGAATGGTTCAATTCAAAGATATTTTTCTAGGAAATGAAAAAGCTAAGTACTCAAGAATTGTGACTTGTCAAAAATGTATGAGAGCTGGTGGAAAACATAATGATTTAGATAATATCGGTTTTACAAGGAGACACCACTCATTTTTTGAAATGTTAGGCAATTTTAGTTTTGGAGATTACTTTAAAGAGGAAGCAATAGAGTATGCATGGGATTTTCTCACTAATCATTTGAATCTTGATAAATCTAAACTGTATATCTCTGTTCATGATTCTGACCATGAATCTAGAGATATATGGTTAAAAAAAATTGGAATAAATGAAAAAAAACTCATGATCCTTGGTGATGATGATAATTTTTGGCAAATGGGAGACACGGGTCCATGTGGCCCATGTACAGAAATTTATTATGATTTAGGTTCACAATTAAAAGGCGAGTTGCCTAATAAAGGTGACCCTAAAGATCGGTATGTTGAAATCTGGAACTTAGTATTTACACAATATAATAAAACTAAAGAAGGTGAGTTAGAAAATCTTCCTCAAAAATGTGTAGACACAGGTATGGGGTTAGAGAGAATTCAGTCTATTGTTGAACATAAAACGGATAATTATGAATCAAGTATCTTTGAAAGCCTTAAAAGTTTCATAGATAAAAAAATAACAATTACCGATAAAAATTCGCATATTGAAAAAATACTACTAGATCATATTAGAGCATGTTGTCATTTAATAAGCGATAATGTTATCCCTGATAGAGATGGTCGAGGATACGTCCTAAGAAGAATTATAAGACGTTCTTCAAGATTCTTGTATAAGTGCGATATAAAAGAGCCATTTTTATTTTCGTGTGCTGATTTGGTGTGTAAAACATCAATAGATTTTCCTGAGCTTAAAGCAAATTTAAAACTTATAACTGAAACTATTAAAACAGAAGAAGTTAACTATCTTAATACACTTGGTAAAGGAATTGATATGATTGATAATCATTTAAAGAAAAAAAAATCCCTAGATGCTGAAATAGTATTCACTCTATATGATACGTATGGTTTTCCATATGAAATCACCGAGGAAATTGCCACAGAACATAATATTAAATTAGATAAGCAAGGATTTGAAAAGCTCATGCAAAAGCAAAAAAATAGAGCAAGAGACGAAAATAGCTTTATAGATAAAGATATAAGTTTCTTAAAAAATATAACCGCAACGCCTTTTTTAGGTTATGAGAAAAATTCTGTTAATAGCATTATTACTCACATCTATTTTAATGATAAAGATGTGAAGTCAATCTCTAATATTCAAGATCAATTCTTTATCCTTTTAAATCATACTCCCTTTTATCCTGAGGGCGGTGGACAAGTCTCTGATATAGGCACTATATATTCAGACAACTGTCAACTTGATGTGCTTAATGTAGAAAAAATAAATAATATAATAGTGCACAGGGTTTTACTTAATTCAGGAACAGTTACTGTAAATGACAAAGTTACTGCAAAATTTGACGAAACATTTAGAAGAAAGATCAAGTCTAATCATTCATCAACTCACTTGCTTCATCATTATCTAAGAGAAATTCTTGGTGAGCATGTTCAACAAAGAGGTTCCTATGTCTCCAGTACCGGATTTAGATTTGATTTCACACATAATAGGGTTATTACACGTGAAGAGATTAATAAAATTGAACTTGCAATTAACAATGAAATATTAGCTGCATCACCAACGCAAGAAAAAACTATGTCATACGATGATGCAATTAATTCAGGAGCACTTGCATTTTTTGAGGAAAAATATGATGACAAGGTTCGCGTTATAGGAATTGGAGAAAATTCTATTGAATTATGTGGTGGGACACATGTGAAAAATACATCAGAAATAGGAATTTTAAAAATTATAAGCCAATCTAGTGTTGCAAATGGAATTAGAAGGCTAGAATGCATTACTGGATCTTCCGTTCTTAGTTATATGAACGATAGGCTATCTACACTCAATGATATTTGTAAAGAATTTCAAACCACAGATGATAAAATATCGCAAAAAATTATATCTTTTAAAAATGAAACTAATTTAATTAGAAAAAAATATAATCTTTATTCCAAAGATTTTTTATATAACAAATATATAAAGTTCAAAGCAAAAAAGATAAAAAAAGTGATATGTTATACTGAATTTTTGAGTGATCTTGACTCTCGGGAAATTAAACTTCTAGCTGATATTATTAAATCAAATAATGAATCTTCATTATGTTTCTTGATAACTACTCAATCTCGTAATCATCATACTTGTTACATTTCTGTTTCTAAAAATATTATTTCTAGCTATAATGCCAAATCTTTATCTGAGAAAATTAATAATTTATTCAGTGGAAAGGGAGGAGGGAGCGATACGTTCGCAACTTGTATATTAGAGAATTCAAACGAGGGAAAGCTTAAAAAATTTCTTGAAGAGCTAGTTTAATGTCACTTATAGTCAAAAAATTTGGAGGTACGTCTCTTTCATCAGTAGGCAAAATTAAAAATATTGCCAAACATATAGCTGATAATTCTAAAAATAACAGAATTATCGTTGTGTTATCTGCTATGGGTAAATCAACAGACCAACTTATATCTTTAGCAAATAAAATATCAAAATATCCAGATCCTCGTGATTATGACCTACTTGTCTCCACTGGAGAACAAGTAAGCATTGCTCTTTTGTCTCTGGCACTAAAGGAACTTGGTGTTGATTGTGTAGCGTACACAGGCTGGCAGGCAGGGATAAAAACATCAAGAAAGCACATGAGTGCAAGAATAAAAGATATTAATACTAGTAAGATTAAAAATGATCTGAAAAAAAAGAAGGTGATTATTATCGCAGGTTTTCAGGGCGTCAATAATGGTTCTATTACGACTTTAGGTCGCGGAGGCTCAGACACTTCTGCTGTTGCTATAGCTGCGTCTTTAAATGCAAGTGAATGTCAAATTTTCACAGATGTACTTGGTGTTTACACTACTGACCCGAGAATATGTGATAATGCTAAAAAAATTGACGTAATGACCTACGAAGAAATGCTTGAGATGTCAGGATTAGGTTCAAAAGTGTTACAATTACGATCAGTTGAATTTGCAAGTAAATATAATGTGCCATTGAGAGTCTTGCATGCTCATGAGAGTGGAACTGGGACATTAATTAAAAAGGAGGAAAAGAGTGTGGAAGATGCGCTTATATCGGGTATAGCCTTCACAAAAGATGAATCTGAAATAATGATTAGAGGTGTAAAGGATTCTCCTGGAATTGCTGCGTCCATATTAGGCCCAATAGGAGATGCAGATATAGAAGTTGATATGATAGTTCAAAATGTTGGATCAGATGGTTTAGCTGATTTTACTTTTACAGTAAGTAGAAAAGATTTTAATAAAGCTATACAAGTAATTGAAAAAAATAAAAAAAATATGAAATATGAGGAAGTTTCAGCAAAAAAAAATATTGTAAAAGTTTCTTTAGTTGGAGTAGGTATGAGATCCCATGCAGGAATAGCAGGTCAGATGTTTAGCTGTTTAGCAAAAAAAAGAATAAATATTAGGATGATTTCAACATCCGAAATAAAAATATCTGTAGTAATTGATCAAAAAAACCTAGAAAACGCAGTAAAGGCGTTACATAATGAATTTAAGCTAGAAAGGAAATAGTCTGGCACTAAAGGAGGGGGTATCATGCTTATATTAACTAGGCGTGTAGGAGAAGCTTTGATGATAGGAGACGACACTAAAATTGTCGTACTAGGGGTTAAGGGCAGTCAGATTAGATTGGGAATTAACGCACCGAAAGATGTCAAAGTGCACAGAGAAGAGATTTATGAAAAGATTCATGAAGATTCTTCTGAGACTGCTACAAAGTAATCAATAATACAAGGAGAAGTGGCTGAGTGGCTGAAAGCGGCACCCTGCTAAGGTGTTATAGGGTTATTCTCTATCGAGGGTTCGAATCCCTCCTTCTCCAATCAAGACCAAATCTATTACAGATTCATTCCATTAATTTTTAGATAAACTTCTAAATGCAGTTAGGGCCACTTCACGTGATTTTTTTAAATCTACGATCGGGTATGGGTAATCACTACCAAGTTGCACACCATAAGATAATAAAGAATTAGAGTCCATTTCATTAGGCATATGTATGAATTTACTAGGAATATTTTTTAATTCTGGAATATATTTTTTTATGTAATCGCCATTTGGATCAAATCTACTGCTTTGGGTTAATGGATTAAATATTCTGAAATAGGGCGCTGCATCTGCTCCTGTCCCTGCAACCCACTGCCAACTTGCACTGTTACTAGCGATATCAGCATCTACTAAAGTGTCCCAAAACCAGGCTTGACCATATTTCCAGTGAACAAGTAGATTTTTTACAAGAAACGACCCAACTATCATCCTTACTCGATTATGCATGTAGCCGGTCTCCCATAATTGTCGCATACCAGCGTCAACAATAGGAAATCCTGTAAGGCCTTGCTGCCATAATTCTAAATTATGATGATCTTTTGACCAAGGAAAGGTATTAAATTTGCTTTGTAAATTTGTGTTTATTAAATGTGGGAAATGAAAAAGTAAATGATACGAAAATTCTCTCCAAACTAATTCCTTATAAAAGGTTTCCTGATCTACAGTATTAATTTCACCAAGAGAATTAACTATTTGCCTTATAGAGATCTCTCCAAATCTAATATGCGGCGATAACATAGATGTGTGCTTCTGATCTGGCCTATTTCTTCCTTCAGAATAACCATTCAAACCATCCAAAAGAAACATCTTTAACCTTTTTTGAGCACCAGCTTCTCCTGGAGCCCAATGCTTAAAAAGCTTTTCATGCCACCGCTCTTTACTAAAAATAGTATCTAAAGCTTCAGAAATCGACTTCTTTTCAAGATGTTTAATATAAGCAAGCCTATCAATATCATAATGAAATAGTTCATATGTCATGCCTTGATAGTGTTGTTTGTAAAACGGAGTATAAACCTTGAATGGTGTGCCATCTTTTTTGAGTATTTTTTGTGGGTTTTTTAGTAAGCATGAATGAAAAGATAATAGTCTAACATTATGATTTTTAGCAATATTTTGTATAATTTCATCTTGATTAATTTCGTCAAGCGAATAGCGTTCATTGTAGATGATTTCTGTGATTTTATAATCTTTTATTAACTTGGGCAGAATTGTGTCTGGATTTCCAATCAAAACAACTAAATTATCTTTAAGTGATTTATTTAAGGATTTTAGACTCTTATTTAGCCACCACTTGCTTGCAGACCCTAACGGGATAGATGAGTCATAAATATATAGCGGCAACACATTACGTTTATTTTCTATGCAATAATTAATAGAAGCATTGTCTGTTGTCCTTAGATCATTTCTAAATAAAATAAGGCTATTATTCATATCTAATCTCCCTGATTAAGCTTTTGTAAATCATTTACTAAAAATAAAGATTATCAAAGCTATTAAGGATTATCATCTATTTTATTCTTAGGTGTATAATTACAACATGAGTATAAACTTTGAATATCTGATAATAGCCATACTTCTTTTACTAAATGCATATTTCCTATTAAATTTAATTAATAAAAATAACAAAAACAATGAGATAAACAATAATTATGATAAATCTCTTGAAAGTTTGAAAGACTCAATTAAACGACTAGAAATAAGCACAATCCAAAGCTCAGACAATATGAATGAAATGTATACACTCCTCACGAAAGGAGGTTCTGTAGCAGGTAAATTTGGTGAGATCAATCTAAAAGTAATCCTAGAGAGTGCCGGTTTTAAAAAAGGGGTAAATTATGACGAGCAAAAAGGGATTGCAGGGTCTATTCCAGATATTATTGTAAAGTTACCTGATGGGAAAAAAGTCATTATTGATTCAAAAGTTTCTTTGTCAGACTATAATGATTATTTGAAAGCTAATGATGAATTAAATAAGAGTAATTTTTTTAAAAAACATCAATTATCCGTTAAAAATCACATAAAATCTTTGTCTTCATCAAGTTATAGAGAATTATTTAATGATGAGTCTTTGGATTTAATAATTATGTTTATGCCCATAGAAGGCGCTTATATATTAGCATGTGATGAGAATATGATTAAAAAGGCAGCACATGAAAAGATTGCAATTGTCGGGCCGACGACACTCATAGCGGTATTGCAAATAATATCTCGTATATGGAGCAGTAAAAGACAATCTGAAGCTACAAACCTTGTTATCAAAGCTGCCACAGAGATCTATGACAAAACAAGATTAGTAGGTGATGCATTTGAGGATTTTGAGAAATCTCTTGAACAGGCCAACAAGTCTATCTTGTCAGGAAAGACAAGAACTAAAAACCTTGTTTCTAAAGTTGAGAAAATGCGTACAATAGGTGGCTTAGAGCCTACAAAGGATATTTCAGATAAGCTTAGAGTCATAGACAAAGAATAATGCGCCTGTAGCTCAGGGGATAGAGCAATGGTTTTCTAAACCATCGGTCGGAGGTTCGAATCCTTCCAGGCGTGTTATAGAAAAATTTACCATTTTAATTTTTACTGTCCTATGAGAGTATCTATATACAGACATCGGAGGTCTTTAATATGAGCATACATCCAATCTTTATTCTTGTTTCTATTTGGAGTGGAGTGATAGTTTTCTTCTCAGCTGTTGTTGCTCCTACAGTTTTCAAATCATTGGAGGAGAGAGACGCAGGCGTGTTTTTGAGAGCATTTTTCCCAAAATATTATATATTTGGAATCATATTAGGAGTTTTATCATTCAGCGTTTTAATGGTCATGCCAATAAGTAGTTTATTAAACTATGCCATAGTCACAATGACTCTTCTTACGTTGTTTGGAAGACTGTCCATACCTATCATCAACAAAGCTAGAGATACTGGCGATGAAGCAGGGTTTAAAAGATACCATCTTATAAGCGTAGTGATGAACGTTTTGACACTGATAATAGGTATAATCATCCTAGGTATATATTTATAAATGATATATAAAACAGTAATATCTGTTAATGACTTAAAAAATAATATAAAAAATAAAGACTTTCTTATTTTCGATTCTCGATGTGATATTAAAGA
>MDSZ01055882.1_pt1 | contig 16120 bp, 18 predicted proteins | sample 811201 | NCBI WGS metagenome assembly MDSZ01 (sample SAMN05326647, study PRJNA326480) | marine metagenome | isolation source: seawater | place: Indian Ocean: North | collected 2010
ATGACGGCTTATGGAGACGTGCCAGAGTGGTTGAATGGGCCGGTCTTGAAAACCGTTAGGGTGTCAAAGCCCTCGTGGGTTCGAATCCCACCGTCTCCTAAATAAAGTTTTGGAAACAAAAAAATACTATAGTTGGGTATTATATGATTGGGCTAACTCCGCTTATGCAACTATCGTCCTTGCGGGATTTTTCCCAATAATATTTGCAGATTATTATGCCGTATCAGTTAGTGATGCTGAACGTACATTTCTCTTAGGGGTATCTAATTCAATAGCGAGCATCATTCTAATTTTTATTGCCCCTTTATTTGGCTTGCTATCTGATAAATTTTCCAATAAAAAATTATTCTTACTTGCTTTTGCACTACTGAGTATTTTTTCTACATTAATCTTGTCATTAATATCAACAAATAGTTATGTTTTAGCTTCTATATTTTTTTCTATTTCGCTATTAGGCTTCATGATGTCTAATGTATTTTATGATTCAATGCTATTGAATTTTGATTCAAGTAAATATGATTCTATATCATCTGTTGGTTATGCCTTGGGTTATTTAGGCGGTGGACTAGCTTTTGTTCTCTCATTGCTTTTTCTTTATTACCAACAATCCTCTCTCGAGCTAATTACATCTAGAAAAATTGTATTCATATTCGCTGCAATTTGGTGGTTCGTATTCATGCTCCCACTCTTTCTTTATTGGACAGAAGATAAAAGGGTATCCAAATCAACAAACGTTATTGCCACATTTAGAGAAATTAAACTAAATAAAACTATTTTTTATTTTCTTATAGCTTATTGGGTATATATAGATGGTGTTGATACGATTATTAGGATGGCAATCAATTATGGATTAACCATAGGCTTTGATTCGACAGACCTACTTATTGCTTTACTTGTTACACAGTTTGTAGCTTTTCCTGGAACACTGTTAATCAATAAATTATCTAAAACTTTTTCATGTGAAATGGCTATTAGTGGCTGTTTATTAATATATTTTATAATATGCGTATTGGCATACTATCTAAATTCTATTTTTGAATTTTATTTAGTTGCCTCATTAATTGGATTAGTGCAGGGGGGTATACAAGCCCTTAGCAGATCTTACTTTGCTAGACTAATACCTAACAATAAACACTCAGAATATTTTGGTATTTATAACATGCTTGGTAAATTTGCTGCATTACTGGGCCCTTTATTAGTTGGTTCAATAACACTTCTTACAAATAATTCACGAATAGGTATGCTAAGTATCAGCGTCTTCTTTATTATAGGTTATGCTTTATTCGTTCTATCTTACAGAAATAAGTAAATTCGATTCATTAAACTAAATAAATATAGAAAATTATACTATTAATTGTCTCAGTGTAATATCATCTCAGACATTACAATGATCGAATGGTAGGTTGGCAGAGTGGTCGAATGCGCCACCTTGGAAAGGTGGTTAGCGAGCAATCGTTACAAGGGTTCGAATCCCTTACCTACCTAGGTCTTATAAAAAAGCTTGCTTGAATAACATTAATAATAGCTATGTATTCAAGGCATGATAATATATAGGACTATTAATGAACCAGACTATTGAAAAATTAACTGACGTTGAGAGAAACAATATAATATCAGCCATAGATTTTCTCGTCCCATATGTCCACTCAATCGTCAAAGTATCATCTAAAGTAGACCTTCCTTTAAATTCATTCAAAAAGGAGATGGCTGATCTTTATCTAGGTATTGATTCTGAAGACACAGGAAGAATTGAGGCATCTGCTGAACATAACAGCTTTAAATTCTCACTTTTATATACCGGAACACGAAGTTTTGTACTAAAGGTAAACGGTTTACGAAATTTTTCAGGCTTCACATTTATGGAAACAAATAAGGGTATGAATATTCATGATGACCTTAGTTCAAATAATGAGCATATAAGTAATATTTTGATGAAGCAATTTCTAAAATATTACAAAAGTCCATATTTAGTCACTGATATATATAAGGAATTTATTTTAAGGGGTAAAAGCTTTATATGAATATTACTGTTATAGGAGCTGGGTATGTCGGGTTATCTAATGCCGTATTATTATCAACAAAATATAATGTCACTTGTTATGATGTTGATGAAGACAAAATTAAATCCATAAATAAAAGAATTTCTCCAATAAAGGATGAATTATTACAAAAATATTTAGAAACAAAAAAAATAAAACTAAAAGCCTCTCATGATTTCGAGTTTAGTATATCTCGATCAGATTTTATCATAATTTCAACACCCACAAACTTTGATCCATCAAAAGATTCCTTTGATACCAGCACGATTGACCAAACGCTAAAAAAAATATCACAACTAAAATCATCATCAAATATAATAATTAAATCTACAGTCCCTGTAGGATATACTGTTAAAGTTAACAAAAAATATACTAACCTTAGAATCTACTTTTCTCCTGAGTTTCTACGTGAAGGTAAAGCGGTATATGATAATCTTTATCCTTCTAGAATAATTATTGGTAATAAAGATAAATACTCACAAAAGTTTATAAATTTGTTCAAAGATATCTCATTGAAAAAAAACACGAAAATAATTTTCATGTCAAGTTCTGAAGCTGAATCTGTAAAATTATTTTCTAATAGCTATCTTGCTACTCGAGTCGCTTTTTTTAATGAGCTTGATTCATTTTGTCTAGAGAATGGTTTTGATACACGATCTGTCATAGATGGTATCTCATCTGATTTGAGAATTGGGGAAGGTTATAACAACCCATCTTTTGGTTTTGGCGGTTATTGTCTTCCTAAAGACACAAAACAACTCAAGTCTAGTTTCAAAAGCGTTCCAAATGCATTAATAAGATCATTAACACCATCTAATCAACGTAGGAAACAATACATAGCTAATGATATTTTGAAACAGAAGGCTAAAAATATTGGTATATATTTATTGGCAATGAAAAAAGATTCAGATAATTTTAGAGAATCTAGTATTATTGATATAATACGATTACTCAAAAAAAATGGGCGAAATATATTTATATATGAGCCGACAATAGATAGAAAAAAAACATTATTTGGTTGTGAAATTATAAATAATTTTGAGACATTTGCTAGGAGGGTAGATTTGATAATTACCAACAGAGCTTCACGGAAATTGAGCAAAGTCTCAACCAAAGTATACACACGTGATATTTACGGAGAAAATTAATGTCAATTAAAATAAATTTTATCAGAGGTGATGAGGTGCTTTCCACCACAATGAATGTTGGTAGAACTATGTTAGATGCAGCTAAAAAACTCAAGTTACCTGAAATCCCTGCAATTTGTAATGGAGCTTGTAACTGTGGCACATGTCATGTTCATATTGATCCTGAATGGGTAGATAAGATTGAACCTATGGATCCAGGCTCTATGGAGTTATTTATGCTTGAGAGATCTGATCATTTTGATCAGAATAGAAGTAGGTTGTGTTGCCAGATGGATATCTATGATGTCTATGACGGCCTTACAGTCCATTTAATTGATAATAGACAAGATAAGTAGACATGCTTAACCAAAACTTTAATCAAAAAGTAGTAATCGAACCTGCTAATTTTAAGTCTGTTTCCTCACCATGTAGCGGTGTGAGGAGAACATTATTAGAAAGAAGTGAAGACTCGGAATACGCGGTATCTACTACATTGGTTGAATTCAAACCAGGGTCTTACTTTAACGAACATATTCATGATCTAGGTGAAGAACTTCTAATACTAGAGGGAGTTTTTTCTGATGAGAATGGCAACTACCCTGCTGGAACATACATTAGAAACCCACATAACTCACATCACAAACCTTTTAGTAAAAAAGGCTGTTTGTTATTTGTCAAACTTAGGCAATTCAATAAAAAGGATAATAAAAAAGTTATTATTAATACTATCAATCAAGGTTGGGCGCCAGGATTGGTAGATGGCTTACAAGTTATGCCACTTCATAACTTTGAAAATGAAAATACGGCCCTAGTTAAATGGCAACCCAACACAATTTTTAACCCGCATCAACATTTTGGTGGTGAAGAAATTTTTGTCATTGAAGGGACATTTTACGATGAGTTTGGAAAATACCCCAAACATACATGGATTCGTAATCCTCATATGAGTCAACACACGCCCTATACACTCAGTGAAGGCGCATTAATTTTTGTAAAAACAGGTCATTTACTCAATAAATCGTCATGAATAAGATTCTTGCTTTAAAATACCGACCAAAACTTTTTAATGAAGTAATAGGTCAAGATTTTTGTATAAAATCACTAAGTAACTCAATTAAACTCAACAAATTGCATAATGCTTACTTATTCTCGGGAACTAGAGGAGTGGGTAAAACTACAATAGCAAGAATATTTGCTAAATCTTTATTATGTAGAGAGGGTATATCAGAATCTCCTTGTGGCAAATGCGAATCTTGTCTTGGGATTGATAGTAATAATAATCTTGATTTAATTGAAATCGATGCAGCATCTAGGACAAAAGTAGAGGATACAAGAGCTCTTATGGAAAACGTTCAATATGCTCCTACAGCTTCACGCTTTAAAATATATTTAATAGATGAAGTTCATATGTTATCAACAAAAAGTTTTAATGCTTTATTAAAGACAATTGAGGAACCACCTGATCATGTAAAGTTTTTGCTTGCAACCACTGAACCTGACAAGCTCCCAGAAACTGTTATATCGAGATGTTTACATTTTAAACTTGAGACTATTACAAAAAATGTATTGTCACATAATATTTCAGAAACTCTCAAGAAAGAGAATATTTCTTTTGAAACTAAAGTGCCAAGTATTATAGCTGACGCAGCAAAAGGTAGTGCACGTGATTCAATGAGCATTTTAGAGCAGTGTATCTCTTATGGAAACGGTAATTTGACTAACAGTGAAATTTCACAACTTTTAGGTGTCATAGATGAACATATTGTTGATGATATAATTAGCAATCTTTATAACAATGATATCTCTAATATACAAACTATATTCAATGACATGAAAATTAGTAATTACACTAAACTCCTAGATTGTCTAATTGAGCGTGTCTTTCAGATATCAATGGCACACACAACAAATAAATCTAATACGAATATACCTGAGCATTTCCTTGTAACTACAATCAAGCTCGAAGACTTACAGTTATGGTATTCAATCCTTTTACAGGCTAAAAATGACTTTGATAATGCGATATCGAAACCTGATCATCTCTTAATGATTCTTTTAAGAATTTCATTATTCACTGATTATACAAACAACCCTAATGGTCAGACTCTAACTCATGAATCCGTTCACGATAAGCCTTCTAAAAAAAAAGATAATCAAATAACTCCTAAAATTGATAAAAAAATAAAGATTACATTTCAAAAATGGAAAGACTTTGTCCATAGTCAAAACCTAACTGGATTGATACTAGATTTGGCTCAAAACTCTATTATTGAAATTAAGGGCGATTCAGCATTTCTTGTTATAGATAAATCTAAAGAGAACACCTATCCTCAAAAATGTATTAAAGACTTTACTAAGATAGTTTGTAAAAACTTTATGATTACTGGCGAGATCAATATAGAGTATTTAGAACAATCTTTAACAATATATAAAGAGTCAATCAATAATAATATCAAATCAAAAGAAGATATGTATGACTCTATAAAAGATAATGTGGTGGTTAAAGAGATAGAAACTGTTTTTGATGCTAAGATAGATAAAGACAATATCAGTAAACTATAGAGCCGGAGAAGATAATGGGTATGTTTGACAAAATGAAAGAAGCAAAAAGTATGTATAGTAATATAAAAAAAGCTCAGGATGAAATCAATAAAATTACAGTTGAGGGTGTAGCTGGTGCAGGAGCAGTTAAGGTGACTGTTAAAGGAAATCATAAAATTATTAATATTGATATTGATGATGAGACACACATAGGTAATAAAAAAATATTGCAAGATTATTTAGTTGCCGCTTGTAATGATGCGATGAATAAACTAGAAAAAGAAACAAAAGATAAAATGGGAAGTGTAATGAACTTGCCTGGAGGCATGAAGCTTCCATTTTAAAATGATTAAATCAAAATATCTTGAAAATCTTATCGATGCTCTGACTATTCTTCCAGGCGTTGGAAGAAAAAGTGCACAGCGTATGGCATTTGAACTTCTGAATACAAATCCAGAAAAATCACTGCACCTATCACAAGAATTAACAAATATTGAATCAAGAATATCCAAATGTAAAATTTGTGGATTATTTATGGATATTGATGAGGTTGAAAAGCAAACTAATCAGTCATGTCATATTTGCGAAAGACAAAATCGCGATACCTCCATAATATGTGTTGTTGGTTCCGCCAGTGATGTATATAGCATTGATGAAAGCACTAGTTACAATGGTTATTATTTTGTTCTTCAAGGAAATTTATCTCCAATTGATGGAAAAGGACCCTCTGAGATTGGTCTTGATAAACTTCAGAAACGTTTAATCGAAAAGAATATAAAAGAACTAATTCTTGCAACAAGTACAACGATTGAAGGTGAAGCCACAGCACATTATATAAAAGGTATGGCAACAAAGAAAAACATAAATGTATCCAGGCTTGCCTTTGGATTACCATTAAATGGGGAGATTGGATTTTTAGATAATGAGACAATTTCTCATGCATTTAACGAAAGGAAGATACTTTAAATTACTACGGCCTTATCAATCTTTGCAGCGCAAATAAAGTCATTTTCTGATAATCCGTCAATAGCATAGGTAAAATAACGAACTTTTGCGGTATTGTATCCGAAAGTAATCTCTGGGTGATGATCTTCGGCATGAGATATATAAATGATTAAGTTGATTAACGAGGACAATTCGTAATGATTCTTTCGGGTAAATGTCTTTTCTATAGATCTTCCATCATCTGCAAGTACCCAACCTTTATCTAATTTTTTTATAAATGACTTTGATTTCTCTTTTGTCAGAGGATCTAAGCCTCCCTCGCAAGGAACACATTTTTTTTTATCAAAATCAACCATCACTACTTCTTAAATTATTTATTCTCTCTATCACAGTTGGATGAGAGAAATAAAATGTGGCGTATAACTTATTTGGAATTAAAAAAGAAAGATTAGATTTATAAAGTTTAATCAAAGATGTTATTAGATATTCTTTATCAACCTGTTTAGATGCAAAACTATCAGCTTCATATTCATTTTTACGAGACAATATTGAAAAGAAGGGATCAATGAAGAAACTGACTACTTGATATGTGAACACCAAGGCGATTAGTTTTGCAGCATCATTTTGAGGGAGGTTTAACAGATCAAGATAATAGTAACTATTCACAAGGTATGACAACAAGAACATTCCAATAAATATGACAGCTGTAGAGATGACAAGTGACTTTGTTATGTGGTTATGCTTATAGTGTCCTATTTCATGAGCTAGAACAGCTTTTATTTCTCTTGGTGATAAAAGATCTATCAAAGTATCATAAAACACGATTCTACGATTATTTTTGAAACCTGTGAAATATGCGTTTGGATGTTTAGTCCGCTTGGATTTATCTGCAATGTATAAATTCTTTATATCAAAATCTGTTTGTATTGATAATTCTTCAATTTCGTTTCGAACATCATCATTATCTAATTTTTTGAACTTATTAAATAAAGGTGCAATATAATTAGGATATATATAAATACTTAATATAGTGAGTATAAATATTGTTAAGGCCATCATAAACCACCATGTATTTTGATATGGAACTATAAATAAGAAAACTGAGCTTATTATTGTTATCAAAATTAATGACATAAGTGTAGATACAAAACTATCTTTTAAAAATAATTTTTTTGTAGAGGTATTAAATTCATATTTCTCCTCAATAATGAATGTTGATATATATGCTATTGGTAGCATAGAGAGATAAACGATCATATACGCGATTAGAATAGTTAATAGATTTATTAAATAAGTACTCAACAAAGTACTTTCCAATAAAGTGACTATCTCACTAACTAAACCTCCAAACGATAAGTAAATCATCCAACTTACAAAGACAATATTTCTGAAAATTGAGAGTTTTAATTTTGAAATATTATAATTTCTTGATTTTTCCTCATCCTCTGGACTTATTTTGAACATATCTAAATAGTCTTCATGAACTTTAGCCGTTTTGATAGTCCGTATCTGCATGACATCTAAACTAAGTTTAGCAAACAGATAAAATAGAATTATTAAGAATACTTCACTCATATATAATGTGGTTTTACTTTACTATTTAATTATACTAACCTTAGCTCATGAAAGATAGAAGTAATATGATATGGATAGACCTTGAGATGACAGGGTTAGATACACAAAGAGATTACATTATTGAAATTGCATCAATTGTTACAGATAAAAATCTCAATATTATTGATGAGGGACCTAACCTAGTCATCACACAACCAGATGAAGTTTTAAATTCAATGGATCAATGGAATACTGATCACCATAACAGCAGCGGCCTCGTGCAAAAAGTCAAAGAGAGTAATATCACAGAATCTATGGCTGAAAAACAAACGATTGAATTTCTATCAAAGTATGTAAACAAAGGTTCATCTCCACTCTGTGGTAACACAATTTGTCAGGATAGGAGATTTCTAGCTCGCTGTATGCCTGATTTGGAATCGTTTTGTCACTATAGAAGTATAGATGTAAGTTCAATTCGTGAACTTGGCAAGAGGTGGTATTTTGAAGATATAGACAATTTTCAAAAAAACTCTAATCATAGAGCATTAGATGACATTAGAGATTCAATTGACGAACTTCGTTATTACCGAAAAACGATCTTTAAGCTTTAGATACCAATTTCATGAAGAAATCTTTATTTGAATTATCTAAGATTGTTGGCTTGTTAAATTTTTCATCAAGATAAGGATAATCTTTATTGTAGTGCAAGCCACGGCTTTCTTTTCTCATCATTGCAGAAGTTGTAATAATAGTAGCAACATCAATTATGTTCCTGAGTTCAAGTAAATCCATATTGATATGATGATTATGATAAAACTCGTTTATCTCGCTGTGTATGACGTTTAGACGGTCTTTTGCATACGCCAACATTTTGTCTGATCTCAGAATACCAACATAGTTCCACATAATTTTTCTCAATTCAGCCCAATTATGAGAAATGATAATATTTTCTTCACTGGGTTTTGATACATAACTATCATCCCATAATGGCACCTCTCTGGAACTATCAAATATAAAATTACTTTCATATATCCTTTTACAACATTCCATAGCCATCACAGAACATTCTAATAATGAATTGCTTGCTAATCTATTAGCGCCATGAAAACCAGTATGTGCTACCTCACCAATCGCATATAAATTTAAACAATCCGTTTGTCCCGAGACATTTGTTTCTACACCGCCACATGTATAATGTGCAGCAGGCACAACTGGGATAGGTTCTTTGGTTATGTCAATACCCAGTTCGAGACACCTTTGATAAATGTTTGGGAATCTAGATAATATAAACTCTCTGTTTTTAAATGAAATATCAAGATTTATATAATCAAAATTATTATTTTTCATTTCACTATCAATAGCTCTAGCAACAACATCTCTTGGTGCTAGCTCTAAACGATCATCGTATTTACTCATAAAGCAATTCCCGATAGGATCCTTTAGTTTTGCACCCTCTCCGCGCAGGGACTCTGATATAAGAAAACTTTTTTCATCTGCATGGTATAAGCATGTGGGATGAAACTGAATAAATTCCATATTTGCTATTTTACAACCAAATCGCCAAGCCATCGCGATACCATCTCCAGTTGAAGTATTAGGGTTAGTAGTATATTGATAAATTTTACTAGCGCCACCCGATGCCAATATCACAATATTCGCTTTTATTGCAATTACAATCCTCTTTGTTTTGTCAAAAGCATATAACCCCTCACAAAAATTATCTTTTTTTCCTATTAAGTCAATAGCCATCATTTTTTCTTTGATAATTATATTTTTCGTATGTAAGGCTACTTTTAAAAGTGACTGATGTATTTCTTCACCAGTGTTGTCATTATGATAGACAATTCGTCTATGAGAGTGTCCACCCTCTAAAGTTTGATCTAACTTATCCCCTTTTTTATTAAATTCAACACCATGCCGGATGAGTAGGTCGATACTTTTTTTACCTTGCTCGATTATTTGTTGTACAGCATCCATATCACAAATATTATGTCCATTATTTTTTGTATCATTTACATGATTTTGTATATGGTCATTCTTATCTACAACTGCGGCTATACCACCTTGTGCCCAAGCTGTTGAACATTCACTTAAACTAGATTTGCTTATAATTGTCACACAATACTTCTTAGACAGCTCGATTGCTGCAAGGAGCCCAGATATCCCTGTACCAATGATTAAAACTTCAGTATTAAGTCTTTCAGACATATACTATAAAATAGCATATTGCTTTGTTACAACAAATATGATTATTGAAGATGACGATCAAATAATTGAAAGCTGCCTATCAGGCAATAAAGATGATTTTAAGCTACTGGTTGATAAGTATCAGATCAAGATTATCAATGCATGTTATAAATATACAAAAAATTTACCTGATGCAGAGGATGTCGCCCAAGAAGTCTTTATAAAAGCCTATGTAAACCTAGATAGTTTCAAATTTGATAGTAAATTTTATTCATGGATTTATAAAATCGCTATCAATACAAGCTTAAACTACATAAATTCGAAAGAAAAAAGGCAAGAAAAAGAAACTATTTCTGATGAATCTTGTCAAATTATTCAGAACACATCAACTGATGATCCCAAAGAGTATTATCAATTGAATGAATTAATTAAAACAGTACAACCATTGATAGAGAAATTACCTGATGATCTTAAAAAAATGATTGAACTATATGAGATATATGACTATACGTACGAGGAGATATCGGATAAGTTATCAATTCCGATTGGCACTGTTCGTTCTAGGTTGCACAGAGCAAGGAATATGTTAATCTCTGACTTTAAGAATATAAATGATGAATGAAAATTACAAAATATTAGGCAAAATAATTGCTGGTCTCACTAAAGATCATCCGCCTAAAATTTCTCGTGACTTTTCTGAAAAAGTAATGTCAAGAATAGACACATTATCATCTTCTGCCAACGATGCTAGGAATACATCAAGTAATTATTTTAATATTGCTGCATCTATTGTGGTAGCTGTTGTTACATCTATGATCCTTGTTAATTATAATTCAGATACAAATAATTTAGTGTCAAATGATATTTCTCAGCCAGAACGTATTGAAAATGGACTCATCAAAAAAGTGATCGATGAGGATGCATGTTCTGATACCGACTATATTAGTAATGAACAAGAAGATCATGCATGTAAATAATTTTAGAAGCTGGCTATACACACTTATAACAGTAGTGATACTTTATTCAAGTAACACATTCTCTGCATCTTATCCTGATTTTACAGAGATAGTTGAACAAAATATGCCTGCAGTTGTAATAGTTAATGCTACTAGATCTATCAATGCTTCTAATGAACAAAAACAATTCCAAGCTCCACCAGGAATGCCTGATGAGTTCAACGATCTATTTAAAAAGTTTTTTGATGAAAATCAAAAAAACCCAGAGAGAAGGACTCCTAGTTCTGGATCTGGCTTTATATTATCAACCGACGGCTACATAATGACAAATCATCATGTTGTAAATGGTGCCGACAAAATTTTAATACTTACCAATGATCAAACATCATATGAAGCAGAATTGATTGGTTCAGATAAAAGAAGTGACCTTGCCTTATTAAAAATAGATGCAAGAAATCTTCCCACTGTCAAAATTGCTTCTGGGGATAATGTAAAACTAGGAGAATGGGTTCTTGCCATTGGCTCACCATTTGGATTTAATCAAACAGTTACTGCTGGAATTGTAAGTGGTAAACAAAGGAAATTAGCTGGCGATAACTATGTACCATACATTCAAACAGATGTTGCCATTAACCCTGGTAATTCTGGAGGCCCCCTTTTTAATTTGTCAGGTGAAGTAATAGGAGTGAATGCACAGATATATAGTAGAACAGGTGGTTTCATGGGTGTGTCCTTTGCTATACCTTCTGACACTGTAAATGACGTCTATTTTCAACTTAAAACCAATGGAAAAGTTAGTAGAGGGTGGCTAGGTGTTTATATTCAAGAGATTGATGATAAATTAGCTAAAAGTTTTGGTATGAAGAAATCTAAAGGCGCCCTTGTAAGCAAAGTTTTACCTGATAGCCCTGCAGAAAAAGCAAAGATTCAACAAGGAGATGTAATATTGAAGTTCAACAATCAGAATATTGCAAAATCTACTGACCTACCACTTGTAGTTGGGCAATCTAAAGTGGGAAAAACCTTTAAAATTCAGATCATGAGAAATAAAATGCTTATGAATTTATCTGTAAAACTTGAAGAATTGCCAACAGAGGATAAAATTGCGGCAATTGGTTCTGATTCTAAAAAAATTATATCCAATGCTATATCTGGCATTACAGTGAAAGATTTGAGCTTAGAAGATAAAAAAAATTATAAATTATCAAACGGCGTTATGGTAACAAATATCAATCAAGCTATTAATAACAATTATGACCTAAAATTAAATGACATAATTACTAAAATTAATAATAAGATTATAAAAAATTCTAATGATTTTTCTGACGCAATGATGAATGCGAAAAACAATTCATATGTTAATTTACTTGTCTATAGACAAACCACCCCATTATTTATTGCACTAAAAATCTCTAAATAAATTTGATGTTTTAACCCTCTAATATATTATAGGGCAATAATGAATATTAGAAATATTGCTATAATTGCTCATATAGATCATGGTAAATCTACCCTCGCAGATCGATTGATTGAAAAGTATGCTGATATGAACACCAGGAATATGAAGGAGCAAGTACTGGATTCTATGGACCTTGAGAGAGAGAGGGGTATTACAATTAAGGCTCAAACTGTTAGCTTAGACGTAAGTTTAAATAATGAAGATTATAAAATTAATATAATTGATACTCCAGGTCATGTGGACTTTTCATATGAAGTCTCGAGATCTCTATCAGCTTGCGACGGAGTATTGTTGCTTGTAGATGCAACTCAAGGTCTCGAAGCTCAGACAATTGCTCACTATAATGTTGCTAGAGAACTTAAATTAGAAATAATTCCAGTGATCAATAAGATTGACTTACCCTCAGCAAATACGGAATTAGTCTCAAAAGATCTTTCTGAGTTACTTGGCGTAGATGAATCAGAAATATTACATGTAAGCGCTAAATCTGGGGTTGGAATTGATCAACTTATATCAAGAATAGTTGATGATATACCAGAACCTGTTGGTGATCTGAATGATGCACTGCAAGCATTCATCATTGACTCGTGGTTTGATAACTATCTTGGAATCGTTGTATTGATAAAAGTAGTAAATGGATCAATTAAACTTAAGGATAAGATTAAAGTCTTATCAAATAGAAGAGAATTTATCGTTGATAAATTAGGTACCTTCAACCCTGAGATGAAACACACACAATCACTAACTTCTGGTATGGTAGGTTTCATGATCGCATCAATAAAAACTCTAGACTCTGCACCAGTGGGAGATACAATAGCGTTATCAAAAGATGATAGTGTAAAGCCACTAGCAGGTTTTAAAAAAATCCAACCTAGAGTTTATTCAGGATTCTATCCTGTTGATTCTAATGATTATCAAGAATCTAAAAAGGCACTTGATAAGTTATCACTAAATGATAACTCCTTTACATATGAGCCCGAGAGTTCACAGTCACTGGGCCATGGATTTCGTTGTGGGTTTCTCGGCTTACTTCATATGGAAATTATAAGAGAGCGAGTTCAACGTGAATATAATCTCGAGTTTCTTATGACTGTGCCTTCAGTCACATATCGTATAGAGAATAAGAAAGGACAAATATTCGATATCCGAAAACCAAGTGATCTACCGGATGATAATACCTTAAGATGTTATTATGAGCCAATTGCGTTAATGTCAATTGTGACACCATCTCAATATCTCGGATCAGTTATTGAACTTTGCACATCTAAGAGAGGAAATCAGAAAGATCTGATTTATAGATCAAATATGGTTGAAATAAGGTATGAAATACCATTGTCAGAAATTATTTATGACTTCTTTGATACCTTGAAATCTGCTTCAAAAGGATATGCGTCTTATGACTATGATATAATTGATTACAGAGAGAGCAAAATGATTAGACTTGATATTCTTGTTAATAAGAAGAAAGTAGACGCTCTTTCGCAAATACTGCATAAAGATAATTCATATAGACGATCAAAAGAGTTGATTGAGAATCTAAAAAAACTAATCCCCAGACAAAACTTCGAAATTACAATTCAAGGCTGTATAGGCGCAAAAGTTCTCTCGTCAACATCTATAAGAGGATACCGTAAAGATGTGACAGCTAAGTTATATGGCGGTGATGTCACACGTAAGATGAAGCTATTGAAAAAACAAAAAGAAGGTAAGAAGAAAATGAAAAAAATTGGTAATGTCGAAATTCCAAGAGAAGCTTTTTATAAATTCCTCTCAACATCAGAATAATGTTATGGACTTTACGTTTTTACTAGTTCTAGCAACCTTACTTACAGGAATATTTAGTATTGTGAATACTAAGAGAGTATTTTTAAACAATGTTAGAGATTTCTCAAAATCTATCTTTCCTGTTTTGTTATTTGTCCTTATCATAAGATCATTTTTTATTGAGCCATACAAAATTCCCTCTGGCTCAATGATTCCAACATTAATGATAGGAGATTTTATTCTTGTTGATAAAAATATTTATGGATATAAGCTTCCATTAACAAATATTACAATTATAGAAAATGAGAATCCACAAAGGGGAGATGTGGTCGTTTTTAAATATCCTGAGGATAGAAGAATAAATTATATTAAAAGAGTAATTGGCCTCCCAGGTGATAGGATTCTTTATAAAGATAAACGTCTTTATGTCAACGGTAATTCATATTCGTTGACTACGGTAGATCATAATTTTGATCCTATTGAAATAGCCGATGGTGAGGTATTCTACGAAAATAATACACATAAAAAATATTTAGTTTTAAATCAATCACAACCCCCATTTAATTTTCAGTATCAAGTACCAGAGGATTCTTATTTTGTTCTTGGTGATAATCGAGATAATTCTAATGATAGTAGATATTGGGGACCGGTTCCCAGAGAAAATCTTGTTGGCAAAGCATTTTATATATGGATGTTCTGGGGCTTTGACAGCTATTACGATTTTTTTGATAGAGTAGGTACTTCAATTGAATAAGATGACTAATCGATCTATTGTGAATTGCATTCAAAAATCCTTCGGATACGAAATAAAAGATATACATTTATTCATAGCAGCTTTTACTCATAAAAGTATATCCACTGAATATAATTATGAGAGATTAGAAATTTTAGGTGATGCAATAATTCAATTTCATATAACTGAAATTTTATTTTTTAAATATCCTAATTATACTGAAGGGGATATTACTGTAATGAGACAAAATTTAGTTAACTCTAACAGTCTAAATAAACTATTCATGTCATTAAACCTTTCTGAAATCTCACAACAAATCAACACTGGTCTTAAAGGGAGAAATTTTTCATCTGATATTCTCGAGTCTTTAATTGCTGCAATATATATAGATAGCAATCATGAGACCATTAGGCGTGTCATTAAAAAAATATTCAAGCCTCTTATATCAGATCATCTTTTATCGAAAGATTCAAAATCAATACTTCAGGAATATTTACATAGAAAAAAAATGTCTCTACCGGAATACAATACAATTAAATCAAATAATAAATTATACAGATATTTAATTACATGCCGCATTCCTAGTGAAAATATAAATGAACAAATATATTCTAATAAGGTAAAAGTAGGTGAACAACAACTTGCTAAGAAAATACTAAATATATTTAATGAAAAAAGTTAAAGTATTAATAATAGGAAAGAGCAATGTAGGCAAATCATCTTTGATCAACCATTTAACTCAGTCTCATTGTTCACTTGTTTCTAAAAAAATTCATTCTACTAGAATATCTTCATCTCATGAATTTAGAATTAAA
>MDSZ01207829.1_pt1 | contig 16118 bp, 17 predicted proteins | sample 811201 | NCBI WGS metagenome assembly MDSZ01 (sample SAMN05326647, study PRJNA326480) | marine metagenome | isolation source: seawater | place: Indian Ocean: North | collected 2010
ATAAAATCGATCGATAAGGATCAAACAGTTTGTAAAACGTTAGAAAAGCTATCTAGTAAAAATGAAATTGATATTTTTGCAAATGGGGGAGATAGAAAAAATGAGTCCGAAATTCCAGAGCATAAAGTATGTAAAGAAAAAAAAATAAAAATGGTTTTTGATATTGGAGGAGGCAAAATTCAGTCTAGCTCAAAATTAATTGATAAATTTATTAACTATAAAGAATCGAGACCCTGGGGATTTTTTGAAAATCTTCACGAGGATAAAAATTTTTTAGTAAAAAAGTTATCCATATTTCCTGGAGAAAAATTAAGTATTCAGTATCACAATAATCGACATGAAAACTGGATTATTTCCCAAGGTAAGGGAGAAGTTTTAATTGGTGAAAGAAAAATTGTGGGCAAGGTAGGGAGCTCTTTTCACATTGAAAAAAAAGAAATACATAGCATAGAAAACATCGGAGAAACCAACTTAGTTTTAATTGAAATTCAAACAGGTTCAAAACTATCAGAAAATGATATTGTTAGATTGAAAGATGCATATGGAAGAGTTTGATAAAAAAGTACTATATGAATCTTAAAAATATCTCAAAAGCAATTATTCCAGTTGCAGGATTGGGAACAAGAATGCTACCTGTAACAAAAGAAGTCCCGAAAGAACTTCTCCCGATTTTTGATAAACCTTTGATACAACATGTAGTTGAAGAAGCTGTTTCTGTTGGTATTTCAGAGATAATTTTTGTAAAGAGAAAAGGAAAAAACTTAGTAAAGGATTATTTTTCAAAAAATATCGAGTTAGAAAAATTTCTAAAAAGAAAAAAAAAAGATGAAATTATTAAAAGATTTCCGAATCACTTTCTAAAAGAAATCAAATTTTCATACATTAATCAAAAAAAACCTCTTGGGTTAGGTGATGCTATCTTAACGGCAAAGGAATTTATTCAAAATGAGTCTTTTGCAGTTTTTCTACCCGATGAACTTTTAATTTCAAAAGATTTAAAATTAGATTTTGAACGAATGATTGACAATCATTTATTAAATGGAAAATCTCAAATCCTTGTAGAAAAAATTTCAAAAAATTTAGTCTCTCAATACGGAATAGTAAAATTACTAAAGAATAGATTAAATTTGAAAGAGCCAACAGATATTCTGGACATAATTGAAAAACCTTCCATAGAGGAGGCTCCTTCAAAAAATAGAGTTGTGGGCAGATATATTTTATCTGCAAAAATACTTGAAAGCTTAGTAAATACTAAGCCTGGGAAGGGAAATGAAATTCAACTAACAGATGCCATTAAAGATTGCATAAACAAAAATAAATTATCTTTTCAGGCAACACTGTCTAATTCTGAGATATATGATTGCGGTTCTCTTAAAGGCTTTGTAGGTGCTAATATTGCATTAGGTTTGAAAGATAGAGAAGTTAAAAATTATATTAAGGAGATTTTTCAATAAGCCCAGGTGGTGGAATTGGTAGACACAAGGGACTTAAAATCCCTCGATAGCGATATCGTGCCGGTTCAAGTCCGGCCCTGGGTACCATATTAAAAGATTTTTTTATAATTTTTTTTAACTAGGAGCTTTGGACAATTATCTGATATAGGTCTGGATATTATAATTTGAGCTTTAAAATGGAAAATAGAGTTATAGATAATGCAAAAGAAGAAATAAATCTAAAAGAGTTTTTATCTATCCTTTGGAAAAATAAAAATTTAATTATTTCATCGACTATTCTGTCACTTCTTTTGGTGATGATCATTTGTTTTGCGTTACCAAATATTTATCATTCCAAAGCTATTTTAAATCCAGTAACAGAAGAAAGTAGTTTATTGAGTCAAAATTTAAAAAATTATGCTGGTTTAGCAAGCCTAGCTGGAATAAATCTTTCAAATCAATCAAGCGAGAGCAATTCAGTTAAAGCATTAGAAAAATTAAATTCATTAAGTTTCTTCTCAGAAAAAATATTACCAAATATTTTTCTGCCAGATCTAATGGCAATTAAATCCTGGAATTCAAAGAATAATAAAATTTCTTACAATAGAGACTATAATGAAGATTCTCAAAAATGGGTAAGATCTTTTAGATTTCCTCAAAGTCAAATTCCTAGTGCACAAGAAAGTTTTGAACTCTTTAAGGAACAACTTACAGTTTCTCAAGAACAGTCAACGGGATTTATTACTATTGGTATAAAACATCAGTCACCCTATATATCCTATGCTTGGACAAAACTAATTGTTGAAGAGTTAAATCTTTATTTTAGAGAAAAAGACAAACAAGAGGCCCAAGCAGCAATGGATTATTTGTACACTCAAATAGCTAAAACAAATTTTGTTGAAGTTAAAGAAGCTATTGCTGAAATAATGTCAAGAAAAACTCAGCAATTGGCATTAATTGAAGTAAGCGACTTTTATGTTTTCGATTATATTGATCCGCCTGTTGTGATGGAGGAACATTCAGAACCTAGGAGAATTATTTACTCATTGATTGGTTCTTTTTTAGGTTTTCTTTTTGCTGTAATTTTTGTTTTATTAAAACACTTTTTTAATAGAGGAAAGTAAGCTGCTAAATTTAGTCTAATAAACATAAACTATGTTATTAAATGATTAATATTGCTTTATATGGTCTTGGCAAAATTGCATTTGATCAGCACATACCCACGATTAATTCCTCAAAGGATTTTAATTTGATCGCAGCAATTTCTAAAACAGAAAGTATTTCTGGAATCTCTGTTTTTTCTTCTATCTCAAAACTGCATGATAGTGATATCAAAGTAGACGCAATTTCTTTATGTGTCCCTCCTTCGATTAGATTTAAAATAGCTTTAGAGGCAATATCAAGAGGATATAATTTGTTCTTAGAAAAACCGCCATGTAAATCATTAGAGGAATGTAAAATTTTGATTGATTTAGCAGGTTCCAAGGGAATAACGATTTTTGCAGGATGGCACTCTAAATATGCATTAATGATATCTAGAGCTAAAGAGTGGATTAATAGTTATGGATATGATCATTTTGAAATTAACTGGAAAGAAAATGTAAATAAGTGGCATCCCAATCAAAATTGGATAACAAGAAAAAATGGTTTTGGTGTTTTTGATTCAGGAATAAATGCATTATCTATACTTTACGAGCTAACAAGTGATGATTTCTTTGCAGAGAAAATAGAATTTTATAGACCAAGAAATTGGGAATCGCCAATTGCCGCATCTTTTAATCTAGGCAAAAGAAATAAATTATGCGGAAGTGTAAATTTCGATTTTAGAGCATGTGAAAAAGAATCATGGGAAATTAAATTTACTTCTGGTAAAAATGAACTTTTTTTATCAAATGGAGGACAGTGCATGCAGATAGATAAAACTCATATTGAACTGAAGGACAAAAAAAATAGTGAATATGAAGATATGTACTTGCATTTTCGAGATGTGATCTTACAAAAACAAATTAATTTTGATACTCGCCCTCTAAATTTAGTAGAAAAGTTGTTCGAAAAAGCAAGTTGGTATGAAGTTGAAGAATTCGTTAGTATCTAAATTAAAGGGGAATTTTCTCATAAAAGTAGTTGACAAAAATAGATGTATTCTCGGTGAGGGAGTATTTTGGCATCCTGAAAGAAAACAATTATTTTGGTTTGACATAATAGATAAAAAACTCTTTTCTTTGTCAAAAAGAATATCTAAACATTGGCAATTTCAAGAGCATATCTCTGCAGCAGGTTGGATAGATAAATCTTCATTACTAATAGCTGGCGAAAATAATTTATTTTCATTTAATTTGGAAACAATGAAACGAGAAAATATTTGTGATCTAGAAAAAACAAATAATGAAAATAGATCAAATGATGGCCGTGCTGACCCATGGGGTGGATTTTGGATTGGAACGATGAGTAAGAAAGCTGAATTGAACAAAGGTGCTATTTATAGGTTTTATAAAGGGAAGCTAATGAAGTTATTTGATGGAATTACTATTCCTAATTCAATTTGTTTTTCAAAAGATAAAGAATTTGGCTTTTACTCAGATACAAAAAAACAAAAAATATATAGGCAAAAACTTAATAAAAAAACAGGTTGGCCAGAAGGAAAAAAAGAAATTTTTTTTAATTTCTCTAGCAAAAACTTTAATCCAGATGGCATGATTGTCGACATCAACAATAACCTCTGGTGTGCACTCTGGGGGTCATCTCAAATAGTCTGCATATCTAATAAAGGCAAGATTATTCAATATCTTAAATTACCTGTAAAGCAACCTTCTTGTCTGTCATTTGGTGGAGAGAATTTTGAAACTTTATATGTAACTTCTGCTTCAGAAGGTCTAAAAAAATCTAATGAAAAATATGATGGACAGACTTTAAAAATAAATATTGGGATTAGAGGAAATCCTGAGTCTAGAGTAGAGTTATGACAGCACTTAGAAAAATTTTAGTTAGTGTGATAATTAGAACTTTGAATGAAGAAAAATACTTATCTGAATTATTAAATGAAATAAAAAATCAGCAATCTAATTCTTTCATAATAGAAACAATAATTGTTGATTCCGGCTCAACAGATAAAACATTAGTTATAGCAAAATCTTTTGATACAAGAGTTGTTCATATCAAGAAAGAAGACTTTTCTTTTGGTCGTTCATTGAATCTAGGATGTGAAAACGCAATGGGTGATTTTTTTGTATTTATTAGTGGACACTGCATTCCAACAAATAAAAGTTGGATACATAATCTTATATCACCACTAAAGGATAATTTATGTGATTATACTTATGGTAAGCAATTAGCTAGAGACACTACAAAGTTCAGTGAAAAGCAAATATTTTCAAAATATTATTTAAAAAATTCTTCAGTTCCTCAGAAAGGGTTCTTTTGTAATAATGCCAATTCGGCTATTAAAAAAGACATTTGGAAAAAATATTTATTTGACGAAAAGTTAACAGGTTGTGAAGATATGGATCTTGCAAAAAGAATTTGTCTAGATGGTGGAAAAATCGGGTATGTTGCTGAAGCATCGGTTTTCCATATACATAATGAAAATTGGCTCCAGATAAAAACCCGTTATGAGAGGGAAGCCTTAGCCTTGCAAAAAATAATTCCCGAAGTTTCATTAACGAAACTAGATTTCGTGAGGTTTTTTATTTCGGGTGTTCTAAAAGACCTACATATCGCACTTATGGAAAGAAGTTTTGTAAAAAACTTTGGATCAGTCATATTATTTAGGTGGGCTCAATATCTGGGAGCTTACATTGGTAATAATAAAAATTACAAAATTTCAAAAAAACACAAAGAAAGATATTTTTATCCTATTACATCAAGAGGTTCAAAAGAATTGAAGGAAAGGTATTTTCATCCTTTTGAGAGCGATATTGAAATTACCAATAACAATAATCATGAATAAAGTTGCTGCACTTTTACCTCTAAAAGCTCATAGTTCTAGAGTACAAGGTAAAAATTTCAAAGAATTTTGTGGCAAGCCCCTCTTTAGGTGGGTATTTGACAAACTTTTATCCATCTCAGAAATAGAGTTAATCGTCATTAATACAGATGCTCGTTCACTTCTGCTTCAACACGGACTAGAAGAAAGCGATAGGGTAATGATTAGAGATCGTCCTAGAGAAATTTGTGGCGATGAAATTTCAATGAATAAGATTATAAACGACGATGTAAAAAATGTTCCAGCTGACATCTACATCATGACTCACACCACAAATCCTTTACTTTCTAAGAATACAATTTTAAATGCTCTCAAAACTTTTCAAAAAAATATCAAGGAAAATAAAGCTGATTCATTATTTACAGTAAACAAAATTCAAACAAGATTTTATGATAAAAACGGCAAAGCAATAAATCATGATCCAAAAAACTTAATTCCAACTCAAAATCTTGAAACTTGGTACGAAGAAAATTCAAATCTTTATATTTTTACAGAAGATTCTTTTAAGAAAACCAAAGCAAGGATTGGTCAAGAGCCATCAATGTATGTTACTCCTTTGGTTGAGTCAATTGATATTGATACTCCTCAAGATTGGGATAAGGGAGTTTTAATTACTAAATATCTATTAGAATCCGGTCAAATTAAGTAGGGAAATGAGTTGAAAAAAATTTTAATATCTTGCCCACCAATGCTTGGAAACAAGGAGCAATTTATCCCAATTCTTAAATCAATGGGGTATGAATCTGTTTGTCCAGAATTTGAACAGACCTTAACAGAAGAAGAACTTATAAAATTAGTCCCGGAATGTGAAGGATGGATCATTGGTGATGATCCGGCGACCAGAAAAGTTTTTCAAGCAGGGGTTTCTGGAAAATTAAAAGCTGCAGTTAAATGGGGTATAGGAGTAGATAATGTTGATTTTGATGCGTGTAAAGAGTTTGGTATTCCAGTAACAAATACTCCTGGAATGTTTGGAAACGAGGTAGCAGATGTTGCGTTAGGTTATCTTTTATCACTATCAAGACGGTTACACTTGATTGATAGAGATGTGCGCTCAGGAGATTGGCCTAAACATCAAGGAATATCATTAAAAGGAAAAACAGTTGGGGTAATTGGTTATGGAGATATTGGAAAACAAACAGTACTAAGGTGTGAAGCATTTGGATTGAAAGTAATTATTTATGATCCTGAAATTAGGAAGGTCAATAAAAAACGTCATCTTTCAAAATGGCCTTCAAACATAGACAAATGTGACTTTTTAATCCTAACCTGCTCACTGAATTCAAAAAACTTTCATATGATTAATGAAGAAATTTTTCTAAAATGTAAAACCGGCGTAAGAATCATAAATGTTGCTCGTGGCCAACTCATCTGCGAAGATGATTTAAATGAAGCCTTAAGTTCTGGTAAAGTTCATTCGGTAGCTCTCGATGTTTTCGAGCAAGAACCAATTCCTAAAAATAGTTTTTTATTCCAATATCCTGAATGTATATTAGGGTCGCATAACAGTTCTAACACTAAAGAGGCTGTTGAGAAAACAAATATCAAAGCAATTAATTTACTTTTAAAATTTTTAGAAAATTAATATTGGATTTAAATGATTTACATTGAAAATTTAAAAACAAATTAAATTATGAAGAAAAATATTTATAAATTATTTAGAAAATATCCTTACATATTTAATCCTATTTGGGAAAATTTAATATTTCCTCTACAAAAAAAAAGATATTACAGTGAGGGATTTGAAGGAAATTCAGATGAAGTCTTTAAAAATATATATGAAAATAGCACTTGGGGTTCTGAGGAATCTTCGAGTGGGCCTGGAAGTGAACTAGAGTACACTTTTTTACTAAGAAAACAATTACCTCTTCTTTTAGAAAAATATAAAATTTATTCTTTTCTTGATGCTCCATGTGGAGATTGCAACTGGATTTCAAAGACTCCTTTTAAAACTCCCATAAAATATATTGGGGGAGATATTGTTGAAAATTTGATTTCTGAAGTTTCGGCTAATATTAAATTTGATTCACGATTCGTAACCTCGGAATTTAAAACTATTGACATAGTTAAAGATCAATTACCTCATGCTGATATGTGGTTATGTAGAGATGTTTTATTTCATTTACCAACAAAAGACGTATTAAAAGTAATTGAAAATTTTAAAAAGTCTTCAATTGAATATTTATTAACCACAAACTTTTATTTTCAGTCCAAAAATTTAGACATAAAACCAGGTGGATTTAGATTTTTAAATCTCCACTTGAAGCCATATAATTTACCCAAGCCTTTAGCTAATATTACTGATTTTGTTGCCCCTTATCCTCCAAGGTATCTCTGTCTTTATCACAAAAGTCAGTTTTGAAAAGATTTTTTGAAATGAAATATGCCTCATTAATTGCTACTCAAATAATTAATCCTGGTTTTCATTTATTACTAGCAATTATCTTATTAAACCAATATTCAGACGTAATTTATGCTGAGTTTGTCGTTCAATATGCATTATTGATGGGGCTTGCTGCAATTGTTCAAAGATCAAAGTGGCAGCATGTACATTACTTTTTATCTTTGGGCGATCAGAAAAATACAAATTATAGAATTTTAAAAAATGAATTTTTTTGGATTCTGAAAATGACGCCTATTATTTTCTGTATTTTGTTTTTCATAAATTTTACTCTCCCAGAACCTATTTTTAATGAATTTTTAGTAATTATTTTCATTTATATTACTTCTTTGGTTGTGTTTAATGGTTTGGCAGTAGGCTATTTAAGATTCAAAGAAAGATACTTTGAATATTTACTTTTTCTTCTTTTCTCTTCAATTATAAAGTTAACGGGAATCACTTTAGGTTGGAGTGAAGTTTTTGGATCGGTAATTGTCTTTATTTGCGTAGTAGATTTATTAGCTTGGTTACCAATTGTTACGTACTCTAGTATAAAGATACTCAGCATAGATCAAAATCTATCCGATGACACCATGAGTGTTAAAGTAATAAAACAACATCAAACAGGACAATACTGGAGCGCCTTGATTGTATTACCTTTACAACAGTTTGATAAAGTTGGCTTAGCTTATATATTAAGCCCAACAAACATAGCCTTATATACTGTCATACAAAAAATGACTCTTTTATTCACCTTAATTATAGAACCGTTATATGTTATGAAAATGAAAGAAGAGAATAAAAAAATAGTAGAAGGCCAAAAGTTATTTTCTTTTAAAGAAACATCCAAGATGTTTTCCTTACCATTGTTTTTACAGCTTCCTATTTTAATATTTCTCTTTCTAGTGCCTGAAAGTTATGTTGAGCAAATTTTTGGGCTGTCCATAAATTTCTGGACCTATTCATTTTATTTTATAAGTTTCGCTGTTGGATCTTCTTTGTACTTTATTCACGTTTACGGGGTGAAATATCTACCTGGCAAAGACTTCTTACTTTCTACTGCATGGTCGATAGTAATTTACATAATAACCGTAATTCCGATGACTTATGCTTTTGGCTTAATCGGCGCTTTAATGTCTCTCAGTATTCAATTTTTTACAATTCTTTTATTTAGACTTTATCCCTTAAAGTTAAGAGGTGTATTTTGATTCCAAAAATTATTCATTATTGCTGGTATGGAAAAAATGAAATGAGTGCCTTGTCTTTAAGGTGCATGGAATCTTGGAAAATTTTCGCTCCTGAACATAGTATAAAAAAATGGGACGAAAGTAACATTTTTTTTAGGTCTCCTGCTTTTGATCATGCAAAGAAACATAAACAATGGGCATTTATGTCAGATATTGCAAGACTGTATATTCTTTTTGAGTATGGCGGGACATACCTTGACGTAGATATGGAAATTGTTAAGCCTTTTGAAGATTTATCAAAAAAAAGTAATTTTATAATTGGCGAAGAATCTGAGCTTGTTAATTGCGCTATAGTCATTACTCAACCTCGCCATCCTCTTATAAAAAAAATGATTGATTGCCTAGAGGATCACCAAAAAAAGACATCAGAATTTATTCCAATCCCTAACTTGGTAGATCCAGTTGTTCGTGAATGGAGTCAAACAGAAATATTTATAGCCCCAAAAGATTACTTTTACCCTTATAACCCTTACGACAGAGAAAGAAAAGTAAAACAATTAATGTTTTCAGATATAAAAAACAAAACTTACACAATTCATCATTATCAGAAATCATGGAGATTTTCATTTTTAGATTTGCTTAGATCAAAATTAAGAGCTCTTTTAAGGCGTACACTTCATAAAAATTGAATTTATGAGAAAACCGCTCTCTTGAAATTGATTTCATCTTGAATCTTGATAAAAAGGTTTAAATTCTTTTAAAAAATTAATTTAAAAAAATAATGAAACTAAGGAAACTAAAATATAATACTAATAGGAGAAGTATTTTTATTAAAATTTTAAATTTCTTTGAATACTTTCTACAGAATGAATAGATTAATTTTACTAAGAATTGGAAGTCTCTTAAAAAAAATTTCAAATTTTCTAGATATTTTAAGCAATAGAATAATTACTTACTTAAAAATCAAGTACGACAACAATTACACAATATTTAATCACGAAGGAGGTAAAAGGTTTAAATTACCCTCAATTTCGCCTTTTTCTATATTTTTCAGAGATAAAAATTTTAAAAATACAATTATGTTTTATTCAAGATCAAATGCAGAACCATTATTGAGAAAAATCGTTTTTAGTCTTTATCAAAAAAAGCTAATAAATCCCAAGAATTCAATAATTGATATTGGTAGTTGGCTTGGAGATAATTCTCTAATTTGGGCAACTTTTCTGGAAAATGAAGGACGTATATTTTCAATAGATCCGTCTCAATCAAATTTGGCATATTCTAAAGAAATTGCAGAGTTAAATAACATTAAAAATATATCTTGGATTGAAGCAGTTTGCGCCGAAAAAGAGGGAATCTCTTTAGACTTTGATGGCAGCATAGACCATACCAGCTTTAAAAAGATATCAGGTTCTAGCGGAAGTCGCATTTCTTCGACGCTTGATAAATTAATGCAAAAAGAAGGTTCTCCCAAAATCGGCCTCATGCATGTTGATGTTGAAGGTTTTGAATTAAGCGTTTTAAAAGGAGCAAAAAATATCATTAAGGAATCTATGCCGGCAATTATTTTTGAACAACATATTTCAAAAGAAGACATCAATTTAGTCTCAAAATATCTCAAATCCTTCGGATATCGAATATTTATGATCAATGAAGTTCTACCAATATGTGATCTTGATTGTAGGAATTTTATAGCTATTGATAATTCTATTGAAAGTATGGATCTAGAAGGCTTCTCTGAATGCAAAGCTAGAGGACATGGGATATTTAGCGCTTCCATTGGTAGCACTTTATTAGAAATTTGAATACAAATTATGGAGAAATTTTTAATTCAATAAAGTTGATAATCCTATATTTAATTAACTTTAAATGAAAAAAAGCTATTTAATTCCAAAAAATAAATTCATGTTTTTTTTAATTTCTAAAATTTAATTTCTTAAAATGGAACTGGGTTTAACTTATAGAGCTGTTTTTTTTGCCTTAGTTCTTTTGCCTTTCATCATAAAGTATATTTTTAATGGTTTTTCAATAAATAATAAACTTGGTCTTATCTTTGTCTTATTAGCATTACTTATCGAGATAACTTTCCGCCAATCTGGCGGAACGGATTACAGTAATTACAAGAGTTTATGGGATTACATTGTAGGATCTCCTGACTTATGGAGGGATAGGGATTATTTCGAAATAGGTTTCTTATTTTATATGCGACTTTTGTCGACATTTTCTGATTCGATATTTTTCTATCAGTTTGTAACATTTCTTATACCTGCTGTTATCTTTTATATCATTTCAAGAAATCTTCGTTTAGAGCAATCTATTTTTGTACTAGTCTTATATTCTTCTTTTATTGCCCCATATTATCTAAATGTAGTAGGTCAAGGATTAGCGATAGCATTTTTCCTTTTGATGTTTATGGTTTTAACTATTCCAAGATTATTTGAAAGGTCAAAAGCAGGATCTATACTTTTGGTATCCCTATCGCTACACAAGTCTGCAATTTTCGCTTCGGCTTTATTTTTGAACAAGAGAGACACTTTAATCTTGTTAATTTTTGTTGGAGCAATTATTTCTGCTCTTTTAATTTACTTTGGTTTAGAAAATTTAGTAATACTTGCATATAGCCTTGGTTTTGGTTTTAGTCTTGAGTATGATTTTGAAGCAAGCGTTACTTTTAACGATATAGCTTACAGATTTGCACATTTAATAATCATTCTATTCTTTGCATATGTTGTTGAAAGTAACTCTCGTCTTAAATATGCAATTTGGATTTATATATTCGGTTTTTTGTTATTTTTATTTTTAATACCTTTTCCAGTAGTAGCTTTAAGGACAAGTTTATTTTTTCGCAGTTTAGAATTAATTATTTATCCTCTTATAGGCTCAGAAATGAAACATTTGACTAATAGAGGGATATTCTCTTTAGCACTTTTAGCTATCTACAGCGTTCCTTTTTATTTGAATTGGTCTAACCCTCTTAATTTAGTTTTAATTTAGTAATTTATGAAAAGTACTGACATTGTATTTTCAATTATTGTACCAACAATATCTACAGACTCTATCTTAATCGATTTACGTGATTGGTTTCTCAAATTGGATGATTTAAATTGTGAGTTGATCATTATTGATCAATGGAAGGTCCCACGAAAAAAGTTATTGGAAGCTCAAGAGAAAAATATCTTCTATTTTTTTAATGAAATAAAGGGTTTAAGTGTTAACCGTAATATAGGAATAAAAGTCAGTAGAGGAAATTGGTTAATATTTCTGGATGATAATTGCTGGTTCGAAAAAAATTACATATCTGTTGCTAAAAAATACTTCAAGCGCAATCCTGACGTTGGCATTGTATTTTCAAAAATTCTTGATGAAGAAAAAAACAATACAAAACGAGTTCGTGTAAAAAGAAAAAATATTAGCTTGAGTTCTATAGATGCTGGATCCGCTCCAGGGATGATCATAAGAAAAGATTTAGCTCTTTCAAAACTATTTGATGAAAATATGGGGATAGGAGGCAAATATGGTAGTTGCGAGGAATTTGATTTAGTAGCTCGTTCCTTGGAGGAAGAAGAAATTGTCAAAGTCAATCCAGATTTAGTTATATTCCATCCTGAGCCAAAGAATACAAGTTTTAGTAGAGAGTACAATTATGGTCGGGGACATGGATACTTGGCTTATAAGCGACTAAAATCTTCTAATAAAATTCATTTAAACTTTATGTTTTCTTTTAAAAGAATAATTCTTGCATTATTAAAAGGTTTACTGGGATTTTTTCAACTTTTTTATAATTTTAAAAAGGGCAGGCTTAAAATAAATTGGTTTATAGGCTTTACCAAGGGCTTTTTTAGATTATAGAACCCCTTTCTGGAATTTAAGAATTCCTTCTCACTTAAGAATAACAATTCGCAAACGTAAATAATCTATGATCATAAACTGTGTTATTCTTCCTGAAATTTATTTATTGAAAAATATATAAGAAATGAGAGTTTTACTTGCCGATTTAACTAAGGAACTTATAAATAGATATCCTAAATGGATGGCTGAAACTACTTATAAAGAATGTGAAGTTGAAACTATTGAATTAAGCAATATTAGTAAATGCCTAAACTACATTCATGACAAAAAATTTAAATATGACAAGGTAGTCATATTTGGTCATAGGATTCCAGATCTTGCTTTTATATTTATAGTAAAAAATAAATATCCCAATATAATCTTCGAATATGTTCAGCATGGCTTTTTCAAGCCTCGCCTCGAAAGAAGCTTTTTAGGATTAATAAAGTTATCTTTTAAAAAAATTTACTATATAAAATGGGTATATGAGATTTTGAAGATTTCTATAATAAAAGGCTTTTTCTTTGCCTATTATAGTTTTCTTTCAACCTTTGTAAGCGGCAAGTTTGTAAGTGAAAATTTAGCCCTTAAAAAAATTGTTTTTTCAAAAGTATTTTTACTTAATTTAGATTATAGAGATTACTTTGAAAAATATATGAAACTGAATACGACATGTTATGAGGAAATGCCCTCATTTGATGCCTCAAGATTTCTGAAGTCCGATAAGAAGTATGATGTTGTGATTTTTGCCCAAACTTTTGTTGAGGATGGGCGCATGTCCCTAAAGGAGTACCTAAAAAATATCAATTTTTATATATCTTTTTTTAAATCAAAAAAAATATGTTTTTTTTTACACCCAAGATCAGATTTAAATATTTATAAAAATCTTAATTGTGAAGCAGAAGTCAATACATTTTCCATTCCAGAAGCTAGTCTATATCTGAGTGACTATAGTACTCTTAGTATAGTTGCCCATGACCTGGGATTAGAAAGTTATTTAATAAATATTTCTGGCCATGACAGAGGGAAAAGATTTGATAAACTTCAGGAATTTAAAATTGATTAAAAATTTATAACTTAATTAAAATGAATCGTTTACCTTTTTCATTTATCTTAGGGGGTGCTGGCTTCATCGGTTCAAATCTTTGTCGAAAAATTTCAGAACTTCATCATGATTTTTCAATTGGAGACTTTAAAAAATCAAAGGAATTTCCGGAGAGTTCTCATATCTTAGACATAAGAAAAAAAAAGGATTTAACCAAATTCCTTCGTGGAGAAGTCGCAATAAATTTGGCTGCTGTTCATAGAGATGATATCACTAACTTAGAAGAATACTATTCTACAAATGTTCAAGGTGCAAAAAATCTATGTCAAGTTTGTGAAGAAAAGGGAATAAATAAAATTATCTTTACAAGTTCAGTTGCAGTGTATGGTTTTAATAATTCGGAAATAAATGAAAATGGAAAAATTAATCCTTTTAATGAATATGGTAGAACAAAAGCTCTTGCAGAAGATGTATATCGAAGTTGGAGGGAAAAGGATCCGAAAAATAGAAGTCTAATCATTGTAAGACCTACAGTAGTATTTGGGGAAGGCAATCGGGGAAATGTCTATAACTTACTGAATCAAATACATTCTGGTGCTTTTTTAATGATTGGGAATGGTAAAAATAAGAAATCCATGGCTTATGTTGAGAATTTATCTTCTTTCTTGTTAAGTTGTATTTTCTCTAAAGAAAAATACGCAGTTTATAATTATGTTGATAAACCTGATCTATCGATGAATGAGTTAGTGACTTTGGTTAATCAAAAATTAAACAATAATCCTTCTGTAGGTTTTCGCATACCAAAATTTCTTGGGATCTTTTCTGGATACTTAGCAGATTTTATCTCTAAATTAGGAATAAAATTACCTTTGAGTTCCATAAGAGTAAAAAAATTCTGCGCATCAACTCAATATTCTTCAGCAAAAGCTGTTCCTGAAGGATTTGAAGCACCTTATTCTTTGAAAGAGGGCTTAGAAAAAACAATTAAAGCTGAATTTATTAATCCTGATCCTAATCGACAAATTTTTTTTACTGAATAAAATTAATATTAAATGACTATTAAATTTTATTTCATGAATTAATAGCAAAATGAATTTAAAAACTTTTTTAAGAAAAAAACTAAAAAGAAAAAAAACAATCTATTACGTCTCAGATAATGAAGGACTTAAAATTTTAGATCAAAAGCTCGCCAAGAGTGATTTATTTGCGCTGGATACTGAATTTGATTGGAGGACAACATATTTCCCAAAGCTTTCATTGATACAGATTTCTTTATCAAAACAACTTTTTTTAATTGATATTATGAAAGTCAATCCAGAGAAAGTTTTGAAAAAATTCTTGGAAGATGAACGATATTTAAAAATTTTTCATTCTGTTAGAAGCGATACAACAGTTTTAAGTAAATGTTTGGGCTCTAAAACTAAAAATGTTTTTGATATTCAAATAGCTGATAAGATTTTGTCAAATGGTGAAATTGAATCATATGGTAAAATCGTAAAGAAATTTTTTTTTGTTGATTTAAAAAAAACAGAAACTAATTCTAACTGGTTAAAAAGACCCTTAACTCAAGATCAAGTAAATTATGCCCTTGAGGATGTAGATTATCTTTTAGAAATTTTTTATTACCAGAAAAAAGAATTATTAAGAAAAGGCCTTTTAAATGAAGTTCTTCAAGCTTCATCCATACAAGCAAACTTGGGAAATCAATCCCTTAAAAAATTAAGACTCAAGAAACAAGAAAAAAAACTTACTAAAAGAGATAAGGAGATTTTTAAATGGAGGGAGGAACTCGCAGAAGCAGAAAATGTTCCCCCCGCATATATTTTTAATGAAAAGCAACTCAAAATACTTTCTAAAATAGATTCAAAAGATAACTCTGCTAGAAAAAAAATTATGAAAATAATAGGGGACAATAAATTATCAGATAATTTTATATCTAAATTTCTATGACTTTTTTTTGGGTATTATATTTTTTACTATCTTTTGGAATAAGCTTTTTATTATCATCTTTGATTAAGCGCAGATTATTAAAGGTTTTGATATTTAGTTTACTTATTTCAATGACATGTACTGTCTGGTTCAAAAGCCCTGGTAATAATTCCATCGCTCCAATTCTTTCTATCTTTTTATTGGAAGCAACAATCTTAGAAGAAAATGGGTTTTTTAGACTTATCAGACCTTTAATATTCACAATACCTTTTATAACAATTGTTTCTCTATTTTTTTGGAGAAAAAAAACTAAAAATTAATTATTTTAGGAGAA
>MDSZ01239419.1_pt1 | contig 16115 bp, 16 predicted proteins | sample 811201 | NCBI WGS metagenome assembly MDSZ01 (sample SAMN05326647, study PRJNA326480) | marine metagenome | isolation source: seawater | place: Indian Ocean: North | collected 2010
ATCGTGAGTTCCATAGTCATCTCTGTATTGCTCTGCATCATGTAGATGCAGTCTGCCCTCCATCACGTGCATGCAGGCGCTATCCCAGCACTCGGGAGGAGCTTCGTTGAGGGTTTCCTTCGCCCACTCTATTGAGTTGGCCTTTAGAAGTACTAAGCTGAGTCTCGCTCTAGCTTCGGCATCCCCGGGGGTAGTCTCGATATGCTCCTCCAAGACTGCACGAGCAGCATCTAGCCTTCCTTCATTTTCCAACACTTCGGCCTCAATTATAACCCCATACTCACCTAAGGCAGTGGCCCTCCTTATGCTCCTGATTGCCTCTTTTGAGTTGCCCTCCCCTGCTGCAAGTATCCTTGCGTGAAGCAACCAAGCTGGACCGCTCTCATCATCCAACTCTATCGCGGATGTGATTGCTTCCATAGCCGCACCAGCTTCTCCGAGAAGGAGTAGCTTCGCCGCTCTCTCTACCAGAAGAGGGGCATCAGATGGGTCTAGATTGGAAGTTGGTCCTGTAATCCTCGATTCCTTCGCCCTCATTGCAATTTCAGAAAGTTTTGCTGAGTCTTCGGTCTCTTCTAGTGGCTGGCCCAGTGCAACTAATCTGGTCTTGTTCCTAAGGTACCTTCCATCTTCGGAGCCGACGAGAATAGCTGCCTGTTCTGCCAATGCCTCAACATCGTCTGGATCAGACGCAAGTAGTCTTTCTAGGGTTCTATCTAGTGAGTCTAGCTCCCCAGATTCCCTCTGAATCCTCGCAAGCGAGCGCAAGGAGGTTGAGTCCTCCGGATCTATCAAGTTCGCCATCCTGTAGCAGTCAGCGGCTCTTGATGTCCTTGCAGAGGCATGGAAAAGGCCCCCTAGGATTCTTTGCTCACTACCATTGAGTTCTAGATCTTCTGCCTTCATCTCCGCCTCTGTAAGTATAGCATCCAGTCTTTCCACTAATGGAAGCAACCCGGGGAGAATGGAGTCTCTACCAACTGAGATGCCGTTATGCTTCTCGATTATGGCCTTAGCAGCATGTGTTGCTATTGCGCATGACTCACTTGAGCTGACTGCTACACCTTGATCGAAGAGCAAATTCTCGGCACTTTCGAGTTTGCGATGGACGGCTAATAGGTTTCGAACTTCGGGAGTCTCACCAAGAATTGTGTCGACCCCTCTGGAAAGGAGGTCCAATCTCTGGGTTGTGTCAGTCAGATTCGACTGCAGGGCCCCCATTCTACTCATCATTCTGTCTCTGTGATTCAGGACCGATCTATGTCTCAGCCACAGTGCCAAAACCGTAACTCCGAGTATCCCGTAGAGGGCAAGGATACCAGCCGTGGTCTGATCCATCGTAGTAAGCGGAACTGCTGGACTTTTGATGCCTTCTGCTGGCATGCATGGTCAAAGGCAGGTTCTGTGTGGGACTGCGTCCCACCGAGGAGCATACCATCAGAGATCTTCTGCGGAGTAAGCCTGAACGTTTCCTTTTCGAGTAACCCCACCTACCGATGTCCCCAGAACATTCTCTATCCCAGCTCCTGAAGCTAGCTCAAATATTCTATCATTGATCTTTCCAGCGAACACTAATCCTGTGGCACCTTCTGATTCTGCCATCGCTCCAGCCAATGCCCTGGCACCGATTGGATCTGATCCAGATCCGTCTTCCATGATGATTACCGCGTTATTCTTCTTTAGGCCGTCCAGATATGGAGCCCAATCCTTTACATGGTCGGGTGCTACAAGTGATTCGCTTCCCCTACCGACTGATTTGTCGTCCTCTTTATTGAGCTCGGATTGAATCCTAGACACGGCCTTGCTAGCCGCCTCTTTTTGCTGGAGGTGCTTGGTGATCACCTTTCCTTCCAAGTGTTCTACTTCTCTGCTCTGGGGCGCCATTGCAACATGGGTAAGTGACTTGCCTAGTTGCCCGTTAATTTCCATCAGCAGAAGCTTGCCTCCTCTATCTCCGTCAATGAAGGCTGTTACGCCCTTCTTGCTTTTTGCAAGCTCGACCAATTGTGGCTTTATTCCAGACCCCATTGTCGCTATAGCATTCTTTATTCCGAACTTTAATAGATTCCTGACATCATTCCTTCCTTCGACAATGATGATGGCCTCGGACTCGGTAACGTTGGGCCCTGCAGTCATACCGTGATACTCAGTTTCCTTGTCTAGCGTAAGAACCGCTCTGACTTCCTCCAGGATATTCTTTGAGTCATCGACTCCTGAATTCACCATGTTTAGCAAGAGTTGTTTTCCTCTCTCGATAACGTGATCTCTCTTTGACGATTGTTGGTTCTCTATCAGTTTAACCTTAATTACAGACTTGCACGGTCCGATTCTATCTATCGTTTCCAAAGCGGCGCCTATTACAGCTGTACTGACTTGATCTAGAGATGAAGAAACTAGAATCTCCCCCTGTACCTTACCTTTGTTCTGATGTAGAATTACATCGACGTGCCCTATTCTACCAGTTCTCTGTAGTTTCCTGAGTTGAAGCGACTCCCCCAACAGACCCTCAGTCTGTCCGAAAATCGCACCGACCACGTCCTTCCTCTGGACGTTTCCATCCGTCCGGATGGTTGCGTGTATGACATACTTTCCTTCTTGTGACATATTTTCATTTCTCCTTCGCTGTTTGGCCCACTTTTGGGGCATCGTTCCAGTAGCCGAAATTTCGGCGATGATGGGTGGGTTACACCCTCGAGTAGGCCTAAGCTTGGTATGTCCGACCACTTCATCATTCAAGAAAGCTCCTGATGTATCTGCGGGTTGGGTACGTGTATCTCGTCCCCTAAAGGTCGTGAAACCCGGTAAGTAGGCGAAGCGAATATGTGTGTGTTGTCTCTCGGTATACTGTGCCAGGACGCCTCCTCCCATCAGAAGACCCCATTGCAGAGAGTGTACTGGAGTGGACCATCAAAAGAGACTCTAGGGATATCAGGCAATTGATGGTGTGGATGGAGGAGTCGGAGGGGAGGAAGGAGAGAGCTGTATTCATGAGTAGGGCTCTGGATTTGATGGATGAAATACAGTATGCCATGAGTAGGCTCGATGAGCTGAGGTGAGAGTTTGCGTTCACTGATACTGGCCGGAGGCAGGTCTACCCGTATGGGAAGAGACAAGTGCTTGTTAGAGATTGATGGCGTTGCGTGTATACAGAGGGTTGCAATGGCCTTGGCGGAAGCAGGTTTGGAGCCAATCAGAATATCTGTTTCATCCCCGGAACATATGGAGAAATATGGAAGTGTGATTGACCCTAGCCTTCAAGTTGAATGGGTAATAGATTCCGTTCCAAATGCTGGGCCTATTGAGGCTATTCTCGAGGCTTTGACCGATCCCTTCTGCAATGATCCGTTGCAAATAGCTCCAGTTGATGTTCCATGGCTGGAGATGAGTACCCTCTTGGAACTTGAGAGTAGAATAGGCGATAATGAGGTTGCAATTCCAATTAGCTCGGGTGTTTTACACCCTCTTCTTTCCCTTGTGAGGCCTATGGTAGCCAATTCCGTAGGTTCCGATAGGAGGCCCTTGAAGGAACAGTTCTCAGAAATCAGCCATGTCCTAGTTGAAGTCGATGAGAGATCTGTGAAGAACATCAACAGTCCTGAGGACCTAGACTGATATCTTACCAGAGGATATGTCATCCAATACCTTCGGGTAGAGGTCGTGCTCTTCCTCCTTTATCCTCGCTGTCAGCGTCTCTAAGGTGTCATTGGGAAGGATAGGGACCTTCTTTTGTTGAATGATGGCCCCTGTATCTACGCCCTCGTCGACAAAGTGAACCGTACAACCTGTCTCCTTTGCCCCCGAGTCGATGGCGTCTCTCTGAGCATGTGCGCCTGGGAATGCAGGTAGAAGTGATGGGTGGATGTTTACCATTCTACCCTTCCAGTTGGAAACGAATGACGGGGTAAGGACTCTCATGTATCCACTGAGAACGACCATCTCAATGTCATGTGAGGCGAGTGCTTCCATGATTCTCCTCTCGTGTTCCAGTCTCCTCTTTATGCCCTTCATTCCACCAGGAGGTGGGATTGAGAGGTGATTAACAGATGAGTCGGATGCATGTTTGAGGCCGTCTGCTGATTCCACATCAGAGATAACGAGGGAGGTTACATGGCTCACGCGCCCATTAGATTGGTGCCTCAGCAGGGCCTTCAAACCGGACCCGCCTCCTGATATCAGGACCGCGAGCCTAAGGGGGTCCTCTGGGGTTGCTATCCTGGGGAGCAGGTAATCTCCGCTCATGCCCCCCTGAGGGAGAGTTCGGGTTTCAGGTTAATGATGTAGGCCTCCGTGACATTACAAGAGGGACTGGACTTAAACTACGAGCCTCTCGGGGAGGGCGGGGTCAGTATGGCCAGGCTCGAATCAGTGGATGAGATAGTGGAGAAGTACTCCGTTTCAAGCAGTCCGACAAAGAGTAGGTTCTACACTGCACTTGGCTCCATGTTTGTCGTATTCGCAATAATTGGCATCTGGATTCCGGGGTGGCCCACCGTTTCTTGGGCCGTACCAGCGGCCTATTTCTTCTCAATATCAAGCGAGGGGCTATTCAGGTGGACACTGACTAACGATTACTTTGGCCCTGCTGTCTTCGACTACTACGCAACGGGGAAGACCATTCCAAGGCACGCGAAGTATGTGGTCGTGGGGCTGATAACAGTGATGACCTCGCTTTCTACTTACTTTGTCTGGGCAGTTTCGACCAAGGGAAGTGGCTCCCTGTCCGACCCCTCTTCTTGGGACGGAGCCGATCCGGGATTCGGAGCAGCCACTGTTCTATTGGTGGGATTAATTGGGGTATGGTACGTTGGTTTCAGGGTACCCACAAGGAATTAGGCGTATTTCCCTCAAAACACGCGTTTATTACCGGTTGGGGCCCAGTTAGGCACATGGTATTAGAATGCAATATCGACGCTAGGGGGAAGGCTATACGGCTTTTCGGAGGCATGGCTTCTGTAATCACAGGCCTTGGAGTCGCCACTGTAGCATACTTTGGCCTAGTTGATTCTCCTTATCTGTGGTACGCCTCGGCAGGTCTACTAGCGGGTGGAACACTAGGTGTCTTTGAAGGATGGTCAGGCTGGTGTGTGGCAAGAGCGATTGGTATCTGGACACCCATCTGAATGAGGGGCCCCTCCATCAATATTCAATTAGCTAGTCGTTATAGTGACTTCATGATGCCTCTGGAGGGGATAAGGGTCCTAGACCTCTCAAGAATTCTGGCAGGACCTCATGCGGCACAATCTCTGTCGGATTTGGGTGCTGATGTGATCAAAGTTGAGGCCCCCTGGGGGGACGACTCCAGAACATGGGGGCCACCATTCCAAAAAGGGTTCGACGGAGCAGAGGTTGCTTCGTATTTCTTATCATGTAACCGGGGGAAGAAGATAGTTTTCGCGAATCTAAAGAATGAAAGAGAAAGGGTTCGGAGCTTGATGGACACAGTGGACGTAGTTATTGAGAATTTCAAGCCAGGAGCTTTCGACCGTCTTCTTGGACCAGTTAACGCGGATCTAATTGTTTGTAGCATATCTGGTTATGGCCAGGAGGGGCCTAGAAGAGATGAGCCAGCATTCGATTTAACCATGCAAGCAAGGAGCGGAATAATGTCTGTGACAGGCGAGGAAGGTGGTCCTCCGGCTAAGGTTGGTGTTGCCTGGATTGACGTAATGACAGGGATGAATGCTGTCAGTTCGATACTAGCCTGCCTGCTCAGGAGAGATAGGGGAGGGGGAGGGGCTAGGATAGACATATCATTGTGGGATACTGCAGTTTCGTCCCTGGTAAATCAGGGCCACAATGCGCTAGCAGGGATGGAGACGGGACGGATGGGTAGCCGTCATCCAAATCTCGTACCATATAGGGTGTTTCGAGCGTCCGATGGCTGGTTTGCCATAGGCGTTGGCACGAGCGGCCAATGGGAGAAGATGGTAGATGCACTTTCACTGAGCGTACCTAGGTCTTGGAATGAAAATAGAGTTAGGATAGAGAAGAGAGAAGAGGTCGAAAGGTTGGTTCAAGGTACAATTGTAGAATACACAAGAGCTGAGTTGGAGGAACTGCTTCACGGGGTGCCGTGCGCACCAGTGAATACGATATCAGAGGCTTTGGAAGACCCGCAATCTAAATCTCGGGGTAACGTGATAGATTACAATGGGGTTCCTACGTTGGCTAGTCCATTTAGGTTCATATCTACCATGGAATGAGTGCGGGATGTTTGTGTCCCAAATAAGAATGGTTAGTGAAGGAACATCCTAGTCCCCGTAAAGAGCATTGAGATTCCATGTTCGTTGGCTGCGTCTATTGATTCCTGGTCTCTCACTGATCCGCCGGGTTGAACCACACTCGATACCCCGATTTCATATGCCGTGTCTATTCCATCTCTGAATGGGAAGAAGGCATCAGACAGCATCATTGCCCCCCTCGCTCTGTTACCCGCTCTCCTGGATGCTATTCTGACTGCCTCAACCCTACTGGTCTGTCCCGGTCCGATTCCCACAGTGGCGAGTCCAGTGGGAGTTCCGGAAACTAGGATTATGGCATTCGACTTGACCTCTGAGAGGACGGCACATCCGAATCTGGCGAGTGAGAGATCTTTCTCCTCCATCCTCTTCTCAGTCACGCATTCCACATTCTCCCAGTCAATTCCAGGTGCACCTTGCATCTGTGCAAGCCAGCCCCCGCTGACCTGCCTCATAGAGAGGCCGTACTCCCTAGCCCCCATCTGCTGAAGCGAAAGCATCCTCCTATTCTTCTTCGCTGACAATAGTTCCAAGGCTTCAGGATGGTATCCGGGAGCTATCATACACTCAAAGAAGTGATCCCCAATGGCAGTTGCTGTGTCCAGTTCAACTTCCTTGGTGAATGCAATGACGCATCCAAAGGCACTTTCATGATCACTAGCAAGAGCATCCTTCCATGCCTCGGACTGGCTGGATCCCACTGCCGCGCCACACGGGTTCGTGTGTTTGACGACCACACACCCATGCTCATGATCCGTGCAGGAGTGGATGATATTCTCTGCCAGTCTTAGCGCCCCATCTAAGTCAAGATAGTTATTGTAGGACAGGGGTTTACCGCCGTGTTGAATGGCCGCTCCCAAGCCAGTAGGCTCGCCACCATTGGGATAGAAGGAGGCGGGTTGGTGTGGGTTTTCCCCGTACCTCAATGTGGATCCCCTCTTTGTAGAGAGATTGATCATTGAAGGGACTTCTTCGTCCACCAGCCTACGCTCAAGCTCATTGGAAACTGCTGTATCGTATGCGGCCGTACTCTGGAAGGACTCCAAAGCAAGCTTGGCTCTTTCACTGGCCCCAATTACAGAGGGATCCCCTCCAGCTTCGCTTAGTTTGGCGATGATGTCTCCGTATTGGGAAGGTGATGTCAGGACTATGACGTCCTTGTGGTTCTTGGCGGCCGAGCGTACCATTGTGGGGCCCCCTATGTCTATCATCTCAATTAGTTCTGAGTCTGTTGCTGGTGGGCGTCTAGACGCGGTTTCGACAAAGGGGTACAAGTTTACGCACACAAGGTCAATCGGACCATAACCCAGCTCTTGCAAGGTCTCCATATCTTCCAGCCTGTGCCTCCTGGCGAGGATGCCCCCATGGACTGCTGGGTGGAGGGTCTTGACTCTTCCATCGAATACCTCAGGATGTCCCGTTGCTTCGCTTACATCGATGACTTCGATACCAGCTGACCTAAGCTTCCTAGCAGTTCCCCCTGTGGACAATATCTGCCATCCCATTGCGGACAGTGCGCTGGAGAGTTCCTCTACTCCTTCCTTGTGCCAGACGCTAATCAGTGCTCGGGGCGGTTCCATGAAGAGACATGAGGGCGAGGGACTTGAAGCATTCTATGTCTTAGTCCCCTCTAGCAGAGACGACTTGGTCTATTCTGAGCATACTGATTGCTGTCTCAGTAGCTGTCTCTAGGGATCCGGATATTACCGACTTGGGATGCCAAACGCCCTCTGGTGATGTTATTTCACCATCTCTGTCGATCCCCATGCAATTCCCATTCCTAGCTTCTGAGCGAAGCTTCAGGACTTTGTCAAGAGGGTTCTGCCCTGAGTTCTCAGCGAGAACGGCTGGTATCGTTTCCATGGCTCTGGCAAAGGACTCCATGGCGATCCTCTCCCTTCCAGGCTCTGACTCCATCTCAGTCCTTACATGATGAGCGATCATAGAATGAGACGCTCCACCTCCTGGGAGGACGGTCTTCTCGGACATGGCCAGAGATGTCGCCCTGAGGGAGTCGTAAATCCCTCGAATGGCTTCTTCGGTAGCCTCTTCCCCGTCACCTCCAACCTCTATCGTGACTAATGCTGGGGATGGGCAGTCATCTATTCTGATTATATCCTCTGCCATTTCAGTGGACTCGTTCCTCTCCCAGACAAAGGATCCGAAAGACCCCAGATTATCCGCAGAAGCATCCATTATTGAGTCGATTATAGTGGATGAAGTGGCCTCTGCCGTATTCCTGAGATCCATCTCATCCAGCTCCGATATTGTAACCACGCCCTCATCAGCAAGAGAATGTAGTATGTCCTTATCTACTTCTCCACCACAGAGTACCACGCTCGCTCCAGTGCCCAGTATGGCATTTGCGATCTGCTCCTTCCTTTCTCTTTCGGCGTCGACGAAAGAATCTAGCTGTTCGGGAGAGGCTATCTTAATTTGTGCGTCTCTGGTCATAGACCTTATCTTCAGATCCCCTCCTACTATCGCAATCTTTGCGTCTCTGATATCGTTGGGTAGTCCATCAAGAGGTACCCTCCTTCTGAAAGCAACTCCACTGATCATCCTTGAGTCTGACAAGGTTCCTTTGGCTGACTTGAACATCGAAACGTTTTCCGCGGCCGGGCGATCAGTATTTTCTGAGGTTATTTTGAGTGTCTTGACAACTATTCGGGATAGTAGTTCCAGAGAGGCTTCGGCTCCTTTTCCTATCATTGCCGTCTCGGCTACACCGATCAGTCTTTCATCACTGAGTGGGGTGGCAATATCATCCAGCATCGAGATAGCTGAATGCATGGATTTTCTATAGCCCCCGATTATCGTAAGTGGATGAAGCCCCTTCCTCAGGAGTGTTTGGGACTCCTGAAGGAGTGCCCCACATAGTAACATAGTTGTGGTGACACCATCGCCACACGCTTCCTCCTGTGACTGGCACATGGATACAAGCATCTTTGCCGCAGGGTGCTTTACCAACAACTCTGATACTATTTTCGCGCCATCGTTGGTAATCGCAGTGTTCCCATCTGTCTTGTACATCATCTTGTCTAATCCCTTAGGGCCGAATGTGGGCTTCAGAAGGTTCGCGAATACATCTGATGCTGAAATCAACTTCTCTTGAACATCAGTGCCACTAGTGACGTTGGTTTGCTCCTTGACTATGACCACCGGAGGCTTGCCAGCACCCTCGCTCATATCACCCCCGAAACAAGGACCTGCCAAGAAACCTTTGAGGGAGATAAATGCATTTTTTGGTCCAAGCTGTGATAATATCTATTCGCTAGAGGGAGTGGTTGGACACATGAGATCGAGGACCACCCTGTCCGCGATGATGGTCTCTCTGGTCTTGTTGGTGTCAATGGGGCCCATTTCATCGGCCCAGATTGGGATACTTCCATCGGTTGAGATAACATGCGATGACCCAGGACCTGTCGAGGTCTGGCCGGGGGCTACTAGAACCACTATTGTTTACTGCACACTCGAGAATCCGTCGATACATAGCGAATCTGTAGAGATCGGTACTGAATCTGAGGATTCCGAATTCCAGTTTGCCGCTCCTCAGACTGTGACGATAGGAGCTGGCCAAGAGATAGACATCCAAGTCATAATTAGAGTGCCTGAGCTCTTTGCAGCTGGTACTTACAGTGCCAATATAACCGCTAAGGTTACCGAAGCGAATGGTATCGATGTTACGGCGATCACCTCAACAGAGGAGGACTCAGTCAGCTTTGAGGTCATGAAATATGGTTCCTGCGAAGTAATGATGGGGCAAGGTGGAGGAGCAATAGAAGCGGGTGATCCTGTGGTTTTTGCCGCTTCTTTCGTCTGCGTGGCAAATGCCGAGTTCTCGATTGGTTACAGCTTGGTGATAATTGATGAGGGGACTATGTCCTCGATTTGGCCATCGGGCTTCGTGGATCAGAGTGCGCCTTGTGAGTTCCAAGTTCAAGCGACAGGGGGAGGGGGTAACTGCCAGTTCCAGATTGCCACACCCTCTAACTTGGCGAACTCTTGGAGTGGATGCGTGGTACTCGTTGATGATGATGGGGATGGGGATAGTTCTGGCTCAAGCCCACCTACCTCATGCAGCACCGATTACCCATCTTTGGGAGTAGATATAGAGCCTCAGGGGCTTTCCTTAGGCTCGATTGGTTTGGACACAAATAGCTCGGTGAGCGAGATTCTGATGGATAACAAGGAGCTTTTTGGCGGGGGAGTGGGGGGCCTAGTACTCCTATTTTGTTTGATTTTGATACTCAGGAGAAGGTCAAGCACCTACGATGAGGAGTGGGAGGAAGACTGATCACTCCAGGACATTTATCATCCAGAGAGCAGATAACGCACCGAATATTCCCAGGATAAAGGACGTGGTAGGAGGAAATCCCAAGCTTCCGGTGTAAACCACGTACTGAAAGGCTGTCATTCCCACTACTGCAAGCGCCTGGGCGAGGTTACGACTACTATAACCTGACTCATTGATTATGTGATCCCTGTTGCGGATTGATAGAATTGCCAAAGTAACCACAGAGAGGACGATCAGATGACCAATCAGCCAGCCAAAGGAAGATCCGAATACATCGACTAGTGAGTCTTGGAAGTCACCAAGTATCAAGGAAGCTATATCCACCATAGAAGGTTCGAGTGGCTATGTATTATTCAACTAAACGGAGGTGCTATGATTTATCGGTCAAAGACTCTAGAGTCTGCAATGTCTCATTAATCATCCTCTCCTTGTTGAACCTTCTCTCGGTCGTAGCTCTGGCGGCCTTGGAGATTCTTCTCCTCTCCTGTTGATCATTACCTAGCTTTCGAATCGCCGATATCAGCTCAGGTAGATTACCCGGTCTTATGAAAATACCATCGTGATTGTGAGTAATGACATCAGAGTTGCCCCCTATCTCCGATGAAATCGTAGGTATTCCATGCGACATAGCCTCCAATAGAGCTAGCGGAAGGCCTTCGTATCTGGTTGTCGGGATTAGGTAAATGTCAGCGGACGAGTAAGCTAAATTGAGTTCGTCGTCAGTGACTCTCCCGTGGAAAGTGACCCTTTCATCGGTCCCCAGATTCCGGGATATTTTCTTCAAATCTTCGAGATAAGGACCTGTTCCGATTATATCCAGATGTAGTGGCATATCGTCTATCTCTGATACGGCTCTTATTGCCGTCTGGAAGCCCTTCTGCTTATCGGCCCTGCCTGTACATAGTAGTCGTATCTCCTCTCCAGTCGATCCATCACTGGAATTCTCTGGAAGAGCGATGCCGTTCTCAATGACCTTCACTTTGCCCTCGGAGAACATTTTGAAGTCTTTCGAAAGAGTTGGCGATACCAGAACAATGGATTTAGCGGCCCTCCTCATGGGCATCTCCCACAACAGGCACCTCCTGAGCAAATGAAGGGGCGTGAGGATTAGCCAGTGCCAGTACCTAGGCCTCATGTCGGCGGCCGACAAGAATGAGAGGAGTTCTGTTCTCAGTGAACCATGACACACAATCGCGATTGGTATGCCATTCTTCTTAGCCCATCCCATTGTACCCTTGGCCGCGAACTCATTGCTGTGGATGACGTCGATTGGATCGACTCTATGGATCTCGCGTATTTCTGACAATGCTCTGTTGAACCATGTTCTGGACAGCTTCATTGGCGTCGAGGGAGAAAGGAATTTGACCCTGTAGCCCGATCTTTCCTCCTCCTCCACCCCATCTTGCCTTGAGGTAGTTAAGACAGTGACCTTGTGCCCAGCCTTGACAAAGCCCCCACATAGGTCTTCGCACTGTCTCTCAAATCCCCCGAAGCCATGGGATAAGGTAGACCTCGACATGACCAGAATGTGCATTTAATCGGCCGTTTGTAAGACTCTTGAGTTATAGCAGTATTCTCATCAGGGTCAGTAACCATGCTTCTCCAGGGTTTCCGCATTCTTCTCAGCGAATTCGAGTAACTCGGGGTTGTTCATGAAAGCAAAGGCCCTGGAGGGGTTTATTGTTTCTTCAATTAGGGTCAACTTTTCCTCCGTTATCTCGATGGAAATATACTCCAGTATCTTAGTAATTGAGTCTCTAGGAGATGACAATAGCTCCTCATACCTCACGACGTGTTTATCTTCTATGGGAGCAAGAATCTCGGACTCAATCTCTAGCTGCTCAGACCAGAAGCTGAGGCCCCCTTCCAGAGTGGAGGACCTCTGGCCCCTCATGATGGGAGATTTGCTAGATCTCCAAGAATACGTTGGAAGCCACTTCTTGAACCTGCTGACATCACCCTCCCAGTGGGCGGAGTTTCTCGTCTTTAGGCTAGCAGCCACATCCACGCCATGCCGGATTACATGTATCACTTTCATGTCAGGCCAAATAGACCTCCAGAGCGGAAGTGTTGGGCCATTTCTGGGATCCTTCCAACCCCACCTTTCATCCATGTCGAAGAGGCCATTCTTCAGAAGCTTGCCTGAGTATTTTCTGCTGGATCTGCTCGAAAGCCTCTTGCGGACATATTCCTCTACGGCTTCCATGGCAGGTGGAAGATTGGTCAGTTCAGAAAGGGCCCCGGGCCTCTCCCAACTCGCTCCTGCGTTCCCGTATATCCACTCATTGAGACTGATGAAGAATATTGACTCGTGATCCTCCTGGAGATCCTTGCCCATCATAACCCCACAATCGTCCAGGATTCTGGAGACGAGGCTTGTACCACTTCTATGCATTCCCACCACTACGACGGGGTTTGCCATGGCATTGCGTAGGGGTCGTTATGTTAAGTTCTAACTGGCTACTTTGCCAGTATTGTGTCGAGGGAGGCGAACAAGAACTCAATCTGGCTGTGATCATTGTCTATATGGGGTGACACCCTTATCATCCCTGATCTATCAGTAACTAAAATTCCGAATTCGTCTTGGAGTCTCCTTACTATCTCTGCACTATGATGTTCAGAAGGGGGGCGAATGCTCACAATGGCGCTCCTCTGATCGTTATCCGTCGGAGAGGTGACCTCCAACCCCCTCCTGTTGGCGAGTTCGACAATCATATCAGCCAGGGAGAGGTCATGCTCCCAGATTTTCTCAATGCCAATTTCCAACATCTCCTCGATCGACGCTGCCAATCCCCTTAACGCTCCAAAGTGTAAAGTCGTGAACTCAAATCTACTAGCATCTTCGGGCAGATTCATTCTATCAGACCTCATGTTCCAAATATCCTCATGACTCCTAAAACCAACTATTCCCGGGACCAGCTTTTTAGCATCGGGAGAAAGGTAGCCTACTGCTGTCCCATAAGTCCCCCTTAGCCACTTGTAGCCAGAGGATATGATGACATCTGCCCCTGATGCTATCGCATCTATAGGAACCGTTCCCATTGATTGGGTCGCATCTACAATAAGTAGTGCCCCTACCGAGTGAGCTGCTTTGGAGAATTCTCTCAGGCTATATCTCTGTCCGTTGGCATACTCGACATGTGAAATAACAACTGCTGATGTGTCGTTGTCGATTAGCCCCAGAATGTCCTTGGGGTCAGTGTAGTGGTTTTCATCATAAGGCGCCAGTCTAACTTCAGCGCCTGTTTCATGGGCGACTCTGGACCATGGGTAAACAGTGGAAGGAAACGCTGCCCTTGATGAAACTATATTCTGGCTTTCGGAAGGCATAACAGCCCATGCGACTGAGCTCATCATAGCAGTGGCACTGGAACCACAGAAAACATCTGATAGATGGCAGGAAAGGAGTTTCGCCGCCGCCTCCCTGAGTGGCATCATACCTAGTTTCTCAGCATCGGCATCAAATTCAGCCGCTCCTCCCCTAGCTAGAGAGTCCTCCCAGGCTCTGGATGCCTTGTGTGCTACTGGAGAGGTCGTAGCGACGTTCGCGTAGGAGAGATTCGTCCATTGGTGCGCCATATGCCAACCCGAAAGGTTCGTGCACTTCAATTCAAGTCACCGATTAGGCCATATGCGGGCATGTTTCCGATTGTACGTGCTGAAGGAAAGACGGGCCGCCTTGGCAATCTTCGCAGTCTCGTTTGTCTGGGGGATGACATTCATATGGATGAAACAGGGAATAGAGGCTGCTGAGAATGTCGTTCCCGATCTTGAAGCGAACTGGGTTGCCTTTCTCTTCTTCTCTGCCAGATTTGTGATCGCAACAATCCTAACTTTAGCCTTACTTCCCAAAGCTAGAGCTGGCTTTTCTAATCCTGGTTCGTTACGAGCGGGGGCTTGGCTTGGGCTAATCCTGTCTGCGGGGTACCTCAGCCAGAACATTGGAATCACCACCGTAACTCCTGGTGTTTCTGCTTTCCTAACTAGCCTGTATGTTGTCTTCACCGCCCTAATCGCAATAATATTGGGGAGGCAAAGCGTAACCAAGTCCACCGTAATAGGCGTTTTATTGGCGACTTTTGGTGCTGGGTGGATAGGGGGTCCTCCTCAGGTTTCTCTTGGTTTTGGAGAGTTTTTGACGATTTTCAGTGCCTACATGTTCGGAGCTCATATTATCGCGACTGATAGAATTACAAAAGAAAATGACCCTATTGAGGTTACAGGACCAATGATGGCGACCATAATGATTCTTGGAGCGACAATGCTTGTACTACTTCCAATCCGCTCTGAAGGAACATCAATTCTCGGCGATTTCCAAGAGGTGTTGCTGACATTGGACTTCTTCATTCCTCTATTCCTATGTGCGGCTCTAGGTTCTCTAGTGGCGCTACTGGTTCTGAATGTCTTCCAAAGGGATTTGCCACCAATTAGGGCTGCGATAATATATGCCTTTGAGCCGGTTTGGGCAGGTATAGCCAGTCTGGCAATGGGTTATGATGAGATTGGGTTTTGGTTTTTCTTGGGGGCCGGGGCCCTTCTGATCGGGAACCTGGTTGTTGAGTTCGAGGGCCTGAAGGCCAAAACAGAGGGGGAGTAGTGTGGAAGGCAGTGTGTACTCGGTAAATGTCAGTGGATCGGGGGGGGTTCCGAAGCAACCCGTCAGAGCGTCCTTCGTCGGGTTTGAGGGGGTCGAGGGAGACCACAATAAATTCCGATCAGAAAGGAGAGATGGGGATCCAGGGAGGGCCGTGTGTATTTTCTCAATTGAGCGAATACGTCAGCTACAGCGGGAGGGTCACCCCATTGACGTGGGAACTGCGGGAGAGAACTTCACTATCGAGGGGATCGACTGGCTTCTTCTGGAGGCCGACACGATTATTGAGATCGGAGGAGCCAAAATCAGATTGAGCGAGCCGTGCGCACCGTGTAGCAAAATTGGGGGCTCTTTCACTGACAACAATTTCACAAGGGTAGACCATGACAAGAGAGAAGGGTGGTCACGCTGGTCAGCTTTCGTAATTGAAGAGGGGCCGGTGTCGGTTGGCGATTCCGTATTTCTGCGAGAGGCGTGAAGCTCTATTGGACGCTGGAGCCGGGATTCTGAAATACGATTGGGTTGTCGCTCAGACCCAAGGCAGAGGTACCCGAGTGGTCAAAGGGGCTGGGATGAGGTCCCAGTGCGTAGTGCTTCGCAGGTTCAAATCCTGTCCTCTGCACCATCTTAATCTTCTTCGGGAGGCGACCAAGTGCCACGGAATATCTCACCTGCAAGTTCTCCCGCATCGAAGGCGTCATAGTCATGGTCTACGATAAGGTGTCTAATCAGAAGATGTTGCTCAACCTTGTAATCACAATCAGGGCAGTCAACCGTAACCGGGGCCTTGTAACCGACGAACTCCATTCTCCCCTTAGGAGTAGAGAGTCTCCTAGCAGTCCTTACTAGGATGACTGCGAAAGCCAGAGAGAGTACTAGGATTCCACATCCAATACCTGAGAATACGGGTGGCTTCGGGCTAGATTGCCTGAGGTTGATGTCTTCCCTTACTGTACCACTGGGAGACTGTTCCATCTCTGAAATG
>MDSZ01167870.1_pt1 | contig 16112 bp, 16 predicted proteins | sample 811201 | NCBI WGS metagenome assembly MDSZ01 (sample SAMN05326647, study PRJNA326480) | marine metagenome | isolation source: seawater | place: Indian Ocean: North | collected 2010
TAAAGTTCCAATCACTCCTCCTTTCAAGATTTTTTTTCTTTTCCACCTCTTGGCAATCATAGCGATAATTTGATCTCCATCAATAATTGATCCTGTCTCATCGCACATGATTATTCTATCTGCGTCCCCATCTAATGAAATTCCTAAATTAGCTTTATTTTTTTTTACCATTCTTTTGAGTTTATTTGGAAAAGTTGAACCACAATTTTTATTTATATTAAAGCCATTAGGTTTATTTCCAATAACTATGAGTTTTGCGCCCAATGATTTAATCATTTTTGGTGCAGACTTATATCCTGCTCCATTAGCACAATCTAAAACTATTTTCATATTGTTTAATTTAAAATTTTTAGGAATTTTTTTTTTTAAAATTTTAATATATTCATCCGTACCTGACTCAAGTCTTTTAACTCTTCCTAAAAATTTTGGTTTTGAAAGATGATTTTTTACCTTAGTATCAATAAGGTTTTCAATTTTTTTTTGAATTTTATCAGATAATTTAAGACCATCGGGTCCAAAAAGTTTTAATCCATTATCATAAAATAAATTGTGAGATGCTGTAATCATAATTCCTAAATTTGCATTCATAGACTTTGTTAGCATTGCAAGACCATTTGTAGGTAATGGACCGAGAGTAAAAACATGCATTCCTGCGGAAGCAAGACCAGAAACCAAGGCAGGCTCGAGTGCATATCCTGAGAGTCTTGTGTCTTTTGCTATTATTGCTGTTTGTTTTTTTTTTTTAAGATTAGTAAAATATTTTCCTGCAGCTAGCCCAAATTTAAAAAACATATCACCATTAATATTATTGCTATTTACAAGGCCTCTTATTCCATCTGTTCCAAAATATTTCATATTTATTTAATTAATTCTTTGAAAATTTTCATACTCTGACACACTTCATTTACATCATGAACTCTTAATATTTGTACGCCTTGCATCAAAGCAAAAATACTAGCACTTATTGTTCCTCCACTTCTTAATGAACTATCATTTTTTCCAGATAATTCTTTAATAAATTTTTTTCTAGATATACCTAGCAATATAGGCAATCCTAATGAATGGTAAATTGATATATTTTTAATTAATGTAATATTATGTTTCAAATTTTTTCCAAATCCAATTCCTGGATCTAAAATAATATTATTATGACAAATCCCTTTTTTTCTTAAAAATTTAATTTTTTTTTCAAAAAAATCATAAATATCAAGAAGTACATTTTTATATCTTGGATTTTTTTGCATAGTCTCTGGGTTACCTAGGGAGTGTTGTAAAACAAAAGGTATATTATATTTTTTTAAAATATTAATTGTATTTTTATCGAAATTGAGACCTGAAACATCATTGATCAACTTAATTCCAGATTGAATACCTTTTTCCATTACATCTGACTTTCTTGTATCAAGTGATATAAATTTTTTTTTATTTATAATCTTAATGATGTCTTTAATTCTGTCCCATTCTAATTTTGAACTTATTGCTTTAGACCCAGGTCTTGTAGACTCTCCACCAATATCAACCAAATCAGCTCCAGCATTGAAAAGATATTTTAATTGTTTTTTTGCATTATGAATTTTAAAATATTTACCACCATCAGAAAAACTATCTGGAGTAATATTTAGTATCCCCATTATAATTGGTAAATTTTTTAAATTTAAGTTTTTGAAAAATTTTTTTTTTGTGATGATATTGATGTCTGATTTTACTCTTTTTTTAATTTGATTGGATAATTTGTTAATATTTTTTAATTTAATCTTTTTTTTGAATTTTCTAGAAATAATTTCTATTTCATCAAATGAAATGTTTTTGTTTCCATTAATTGGAAGAGATTTTTTTAGAGAAACTAGTTTTCTTGATTTTTCACCAAAGTAAAAATTACACACTCTAGTGTAATATTTTAACATCTATTTTAATGAACAATTTTTGGTTTAAGCCCCATTGCACTCAAAGCGGAACCCTTGTCTTCCTCTACTTTTAAATCTTGTTTATCAGCTGGATAAATATTCTTATTTATTAAATTTTCAATTTCCTCACCTGTTAATGTCTCATAGGTTAAAAGTGCTTTTGCTAATTTGTGTAAATCATCGATTTTTTCATTTAGAACTTTTCTTGCCCTTTCATATCCTTTATCAACAATTTTTCTTATTTCTGAGTCAACTTTTCTTGCTGTTTCCTCCGACATATTTTGTTGTCTTGCAACAGATCTACCTAAAAAGACTTCTTCCTCATTTTCTCCATAAGCTACAGGTCCTAATTCTTTACTTAACCCAGCTCTCATCACCATTGCTCTTGCTCTTTTTGTAGCTTGTTCTATGTCACTTGCTGCTCCAGTAGTTACCTTATCTTCACCGAATATAATCTCTTCTGCCACTCTTCCTCCCATAGCAATCGCTAACTGGGCATGAAGCTGTTCTCTAGTTTGTGATAATTCATCTCTTTCAGGTAACTGCATTACCATCCCAAGTGCTCTTCCTCTAGGAATAATAGTTGCTTTATGTATTGGATAAGCTGCACTTTCATTAATTGTTACAATAGCATGACCTGCTTCATGGTAAGCTGTTAAAGTTTTTTCTTCCTCAGTCATAACCATTGATCTTCTCTCAGATCCCATCATCACTTTATCTTTTGCATCTTCAAACTCGTTAAGAGTCACTATTCTTTTATTTTTTCTAGCAGCTAATAAAGCTGCCTCGTTCACTAAATTAGCTAAGTCTGCACCTGAAAAACCTGGTGTCCCCCTTGCAATAATTCTTAAATTAACATCCGGTGCCATTTTTATTTTTTTCACATGGACCTTTAATATTTTTTCTCTACCAATAATATCTGGATTTGAAACTACAACTTGTCTATCAAAACGACCAGGCCTTAGTAATGCTGGATCTAAAACATCTGGTCTGTTGGTGGCTGCAATAATAATTACACCTTCATTAGTATCAAAACCATCCATCTCTACCAATAATTGGTTAAGTGTCTGTTCTCTTTCATCGTTACCGCCACCTAAGCCTGCTCCTCTACTTCTACCAACAGCATCAATCTCATCTATAAAAATTATACAGGGGGAATTTTTTTTTCCTTGTTCAAACATATCCCTTACTCTTGAAGCACCAACACCCACAAACATTTCAACAAAATCAGATCCTGAGATTGTAAAGAAAGGAACTCCCGCTTCTCCTGCTATTGCTCTTGCCAATAAAGTTTTTCCAGTTCCAGGAGGACCAACTAATAGAGCACCTCTTGGAATTTTTCCTCCAAGTCGACTAAATTTTTTAGGATCTTTTAAAAATTCTACAATTTCTTCAACTTCTTCTTTTGCCTCTTCTACTCCAGCGACATCATTAAATGTTACTTTGCCTTTTAATTCATTCATCATCTTTGCTTTAGATCTTCCAAAACCCATTGCACCACCTTTTCCCCCTTGCATTTGTCTCATAAAAAATATCCAAACTGCAATTAGTAACAACATTGGAAACCATGATAACAACACACCAAATAGAGATGGCATTTTTTCATCTATTGGTGCTGCAGAGATGCTTACACCTTTACTTGAAAGTTTTTCGATTAAATTCGGATCATTAGGAGAATATGTTGTAAAAGTTTTTCCGTTTGAATAAATGCCTCTAATATTATTGCCTTGTATCTCAACATTAACCACTTCACCATTTTCAACTGCAGTTAAAAACTCTGAGAAAATAACTTTATTTCCACTTTTTAAATTCGATTGTGGATTTTTGAACATATTATAAAGACCTATAGTGAGGAACACTATGATTGCCCACATGGCTATGTTTTTAATATTCATACATATAAAATAAGAATTATTCTGGATATAACAAGTGGCAATTTGAACGCCCTTTCAATAATTTTAAGCCTCTTTTTCAATTATTAACGTATCATTTACCTTTTCAAGCACACAGCCACCTAAGGTTGATTTTGAAAAACTATTTTCTCTAATTTTTTTAATAGTTTGGCTTAATTTTTTACCCCTCACAAAATTATGTTTTTTTCCAATTATTTTAATTAATGATGATAATGATCTAAAAATTACCTCATCAGGTTTTTGAAAAAAATAGTTATTTACGAAAGTTTTATTATTTTTTTGTGAGTAATATGAATTTTCTTTTATATTCTCACTTACATAAAAATCTACAACACTGTTGGAATATTGCAGATTCCTAATTGTATTCAAAAATTTACTAAAATCTAATCCATCTTTTTTAAGTTCATTTATGAAATTTCTAATTCTAACTCTTTTAAATTCTTCATTTTTATTTGATGGATCATTAACATAAAAATTAAATACTTGTTTAGACAAAAACTCTAAATCTTTTTTTTTTTGATTTAAAAGTGGCCTTATCAAAGTTTTCTTATCAATTTCACTTCTTTTGTCTAACGAAATAAGTCCTTTCAAACCACTTCCTCGCAACATTCTTATAAAGAAATTTTCAACTAAATCATCTTGATGATGACCTAATAAAACGTTTTTAATATTATATTTTTCACATTCGGTAAATAATAGTTGAAATCTTTTCTCTCTTGCTAATGATTGAATTTTTTTAATTGGTTTTGAGCCTTTCCAGGTCAAAATTGAAGCTTCAATATGATTTTTTTTTAAAATTTTTTTTACTAATTTTGCCTCTTTTGTAGACTCTTTTCTCAACTTATGATCAACAATAAAAAATTTTGACACTAAATTGTTTTTAATAGAGTAAATTTTAGCTAAAAAAGCTAAACTTAAGCTATCTGGTCCGCCAGAAACTGCTACAATAAAATTTTCGTCTATATTAAGATATTTTTCAAATTTTTTATAAATTTGATTAATTCTTTTATTAGTTAACTTATCTATAAAAAGTTTAGGAATTTTCTTTTTTGCATTCAAATTTTTGAGACTCATATTTAGCTTTTTGGATCACAGATTGATTAGCTTTGGGGTATTGTTTTTCTACACCATTTATCATTTTGCAACCTTGATCTTTTTCTCCAATTTGAACCATTGATACACCCAGCTTTAATAAATTGACAGGAGCTTTTTCACCTTTTGGATATTTTTGATAACCTTCGAGATATGCTGAAGCAGCATCAGTATAAAGTTGTCTAATTCTAAAAGTTTCAGCATACCAGTATTGAGCATTTCCTGCTAATTTATGTTCTGGGTTAGTTTGTACAAATTCTCTAAATGCTCTTTCAGCTGTTGAATAATCTCCTACTTTCAAAAAACTTGTCGCAAATTCATACTGTTTTTCTGCAGACTCATTTGGCAAAATTTTTTCCTCAGCTTGAAAAGTTTCCGTTACTATTGTTGCTGTAGTATCAATAGATTGAATTTTTTGTGTTGCTTCATTGGTAGTACTATCTTTATAAGATATAGATCCTAAATCTTGTGGTTGAGAACTGCCAGGTAAAATTTCTTTATTCTTATTTTTATCATCTATTTTTTTTGTAATTTTTTTTAAATTTTCATCTGAAGATAAAGTTCCCTCAATATCTTGAAATCTCAATTGGTTATCAGCTTGCACCTTTGATAGACGATTAGATAATTTATCTAATTTAAAATTTATTTCTTCAAATTTATTTGTAAGCAATTGAAATTGATTTTCGATCTCAGATAATTTTAATAAATGCCTAGTTAATACATCTTCAGAATTAATATCTAATTCAGAATTCGAGCTGCTTGAGTTGTTATCACTTATTTTAATCGATCCAGAATAAACTGCTTTCTCTAAAGTCTTAATGTCTTTTTGAATCGTTTCTAGAGTTTCGTAAATATTATGATTATCAGCTAAAGCTAAAAAATTAGAAAAAAAACTAATTACAAGTGTAATTTGTAAAATAAAAAACTTTAATCGTAATTCCATTCGTTAGTTTATGATTATAATAATGGCAAAAAAAAGACCCTCGAACAGAATTAATGTTCAAGGGTCTTTGTGTTTTTAAAATTTAGTTTGCTTTGACTGTTACAGATCTTCTGTTTTTAGACCATGCTAAAGGATTTGATCCTGAGTCTACTGGTCTTTCTTTTCCGTAACTTAATACTGAAATTCTATCAGATGAAATTCCATATGTCATAAGATAATCTTTTGCAGCATTTGCTCTTCTTTCACCTAAAGCTAAATTGTATTCTCTTGTTCCTCTTTCATCAGCATGACCTTCTAAGACTATAGTAATCTTAGAATTCTTTCTTAACCATGCTGCTTGTTTTCTTAATGTTTCTCTTGAAGCTGTAGTTAAAACAGACTCATTTGTTGCAAAGAAAACTCTGTCAGGTACACCTGAAGCTAAATATTCTACTGTGTCTTTTCCAGTATAAACATCGCCCTGCATTTGAGTTGAAACTTTTTTTGTAGCACAAGCGGAAAGTGCAAAACATGCAACAACTACCAATATGCTATTTTTTAGAATTTTGTTTAATTTCATTATTGCTCCTTGATCAATATTACTTATTCTTACCTTTTAGTTTTTCACAACTAATTAGAGGTTTCAAGTTAAAAAATCAACATAATTTATAGTTAATTGCTCAATAATGATGACCATGATGGGTCAGAAGCGTCGGTTGGGGTGTCAACCTGCCTTTCATTGTATCCAGTCAAATCTATAGACCATAATTTAGCAGAAAATCCCTCTCCTTTATCATCCGTTTTTGTCTCTCTATAAAATATGAGAACTCTTCCATTGGGAGACCATGATGGTGCTTCCTGATAATAATTTTCAGTCAACAATCTTTCACCACTTCCATCAGTTCTCATCACTCCAATATAAAATTTACCTTTATGCAGTTTAGTGAATGCAATTAAATCTCCTCTAGGAGACCAAACAGGAGTTCCGTACAAACCTTTTCCAAATGAAATTCTTTTTACATTTTTACCATTGCTATTCATTATGTAAATTTGCTGAAATCCACTTCTGTCTGAATTGAAACAAATATATTTTCCATCTGGTGAGTAAGAAGGAGACGTATCAATAGATGGATGATTTGTTATTTTTTCTACAATTCTATTTTCTAAATCCATTGTATAAATATCCGAATTTCCATCCTTGGCAAAACTCATAATTATCTTTTTTCCATCTGGTGAAAATCTAGGTGCAAAAGTCATTCCAGGAAAATCTCCTACAACTTCTTGCATGCCTGTTTCAATATCCAAAAGATATACTCTTGGTAAATTCCTAAAATAGGATAAATAAGTTACCATTTGACTTGTAGGGTTAAAACGAGGTGTTAATACTAATTCATTTCCTAATGTTAAAAATTTATTATTAGCACCATCTTGATCCATTATAGCTAGTTTTTTTATTCTTTTAGTTTTAGGGCCATCTTCAGCAACATAAATTATTCTTGTATCAAAATAACCTTTTTCACCTGTTAAACGTTCATAAACTTTGTCTGTGATAATATGTCCAACACGTCTCCAATTTGTTGGAACAGTAGTAAAAGCAAGTGCCATCATTTCTTTACCTGCTAAAACGTCCCACAATCTAAATTCAACTCTTAATTTTTCATTAGTAAAGGTTACTTTGCCAGTTATCAAAGCTTGTGCTTTTATCAAACTCCAATCTTCAAATCTTGGTTTTAAGTTTGCAATTTCAGGTTCTTGCAAAAAAGCATCTTTATTTAATGGATTAAAAAGTCCAGATGTTTTCAAATTTTTTTCTACTATAACAGAGATATCTTTACCGATATTTTCTTTTTTAAGAATTTTTTCAAAATTTTTTCTAGATGCTTCGTCAATTGATAATGGCGAAACTGCTATAGGTAATGGATTTAAATTTCCTCTTGTAATATCAACTTCAATTAATGCTAAAACATTAATTGGAAATAATAAAAATATAATTAAAAATAATTTTTTCATACTATCATTCTATCCCTCTAACATCTCTCTTGCATCAAAATTAAGTTGTAATTCTTTCCATCTTTCATATCCAGTTGTGGGGACTCTTAATGGTTGACAAAGTTTAACTGCTCTTAACGCACTCTCTGCTAAAACTTTATAAAATCCTTGTCCAGGTTTATTCATTCTTGCATGATCCAAAACCTCAGATTTTATGACTGTCCCATCTGGTTTCAATTGCAATTTAATTCTTACAAGTAAATTTTCATTATAAGGTAAACCTAAAGGAATACTCCAACAACCAAAAATTTGAGCTTTTAATGCGTCTTCTTCACTCAATGATAAACCAGCATTTTCAAAACTTTTCTGTTGATCTTGTGTAATTTTATTTGTTTTATTAATTGTCTCTGCACTTTCTACTTTGGATTTATCAATTAACGCAGCTATATTATTTGGATCAAATAACTCCTTTTTTTCAAATTCTGATACTTGTTTCACTTCATTATCAATTTTTTCCGGGTTTTGCTTATCCTCTTTAATTTTTTCAACTTTTTTAATATTGTCATCAGGCATTGGTACAGCATCAGGCTTAATCTTTTTTACTTTTTTTGGCGGTGCTTGTTCAGAAACTAATTTTTTTTCTTTTTCTTTTATCTTTTCAATTGTTTTCTTTGCTTTTGGAGCGAATGGTATATTTGTTTTATCAGTAATTTGTATCAATTCTACTGATACAATTGGTGGAAGATCAATAGGTTTTTTTGCTAAAAATGGCAAACTCATTGCTGTGATAAAAATTAAGATTAAATGAAAAACAGAAGAAATGATTATACTTCTACTCACTTTTCTTTACCTTTCTTTATATGGTTCTGATATCAACGCTACTTTTGTAAACCCAGAACCAGATAATAGGCCCATAATTTCTAACACTCTTCCATAATTGATAGTTTTATCACCTCTTACATAAATTCTTGTATCAGTTCTATTTTTTGAGACTGCCAAAACTTTGGCAATAATCTTTTCATATTCAACTTTAGACTCTTGAATAAAAATTTCGCCTTTTGCGTTTATAGATAAAGTAAGAGGTTCTGTTTCCTCTGGAAGTGAGTCTGCAGAACTCTCTGGTAAATCTACTTGTACACCTACTGTTAATAAGGGTGCGGTTACCATAAATATAATCAACAAAACCAACATCACATCAACAAATGGAGTAACATTTATTTCGCTCATAGGTTCTTTTGATGAACGATTTATTTTAAAAGCCATTTTAGATTATTGTTAAAAATCTTCTAGAAAAGTTTTCTAATTTTTGTGAATATTTAATAGAGTCGTTATTAAATTTATTGTATGCGATTACCGCAGGTATTGCTGCAAGCAAACCTAATGCAGTAGCAAATAAAGCTTCTGCAATACCAGGTGCAACTATTGCTAAACTTGTATTTCTTGAAATGGCTATTGATTGAAATGAATTCATAATTCCCCAAACTGTTCCAAATAGACCTATGAAAGGTGCAGTGGAACCGACTGTTGCCAAAAAAGTAAATCCCTTACTGATTTTTGACATTTGTTTTTCAATTCCAGTTTCTAACATCGTTGTCATTCTAGCATTAAGATCAGATTTTGATCTTCTTTTAAGAAGATTTTGCATTGCTCCTCTAAAAACTATAGCCATAGGGTCGTCAATGTTGGCAGGAAGATTATTATAAAAAGATTCTGCTGATTTAGAATTCCAAAATTTTGTTTCAAACTCTTCTGTAGATTGATTAATTTTTTTAAACAATCTATATTTTTCTATAATTACAGCCCAAGAGTAAATAGAGCATGCTATTAATAAAATTATTACAGTTTTAACTATAATATCAGCACGAATAAATAAATTTATCAAAGAAAAATCCGCACTTGAGGCAAGTCCTACTGCTTGAGTCGAAATATCAGCTTCCATGCTGTCTTCTCACACTTAAATGTGTCATGATTTTGACTATAAATTTTTGATTTAATCTTAAATTTTGTAAGTTTCGTAATAAAAACTTGCAATTAATATAGCATCAGCCTTATTGGAGTCCTTTTTTTTCGATAGATAAGAAGAATAATAAGGAAATATTTCTATTGCTCTTGTTCTGCTAGCATCTTTCTCTGAATTTATAAGGTTAAAATACTTCTTCCATTTAGTTGGTCTTACAAAAAACATAGGTAATTGTAAAGCAGAGCAAATACCTTTTAAAATACCAAAAGATTGACCAAAATTAAACATACTGGTAACTCCTTGACCAGGCATTGCGGTTACGTGTTCAATAACCACTCTCACATTTTTGCCGTCTTCAATATCATCTTTTTTTAATCTTTTTAAAATTTCGTTACAAATTTGCGCACCATTCACTTGTTTTTTATTTTTTTTTCCTTCTATCATTGTTGGCATATCGATCACATCTTTAATTCTTCCATCTTCAAAAAAACATATTGATCCAGATATACCAGGGTCTATTCCAATTATTAACATAGTCTATTTTATAAATTCAGCATTTGAATAAATATTTTGTACATCATCATCTTCTTCTAATGTTTCAAAAAAATTTATCAAATCATCATTTTTCTCCTTTAAGATTTTAACACTGTTTAATGGTATCCATTCAATTTCTGTAGATATAAAATTGTTTATTTCTTTTTCTAATTCTTTCTTCACGTTATAAATTTCATTGATTGGGCATTGAATTTCATGAAAATCATTATTTGATTTACATTCATCAGCTCCAGATTCGATAGCTAATTCAAAAATACGTTCATCAGACACTTCTCTTTTATCAATTTTAATAATTCCTAATTGATTAAAATTATGTGATGCAGAACCTTGCGTTCCGAGACATCCCCCTGCTTTTTGAAAAATAGTTCTAATTTTCGATGCAGTCCTATTTTTATTATCTGTTAAGGTCTCAACTATAACTGCTACTTTTTGAGGTCCAAATCCTTCATATCTTAAATTTTCAAAATTTGACTCTGTATTAATTGATGATTTGTCAATTGCTCTTTCTATATTGTCTTTTGGCATGTTAGCGGATCTAGCTGCTTGAATAGCTGATCTTAATCGTGGATTCATCGCTGGATCCTTATCGCCTAACTTTGCAGCAACTGTAATTTCTTTTGATAACTTTGAAAAAATTTTAGAACGTAACTTATCAGCTTTTCCTTTTTTATGTTTAATACCTGCCCAATGAGAATGTCCTGCCATAACTTGTTTAAGAATTGTTTAGTTGGCCTCCAAAAATATAACTATCAATTTTATTTGCCAATCCAGTTTCTTTATTACAATCAACTACGACTCCACTAAGAGTCGCCTCTCCTTTTGCTGGAAAATTTTTAATAGAATCTTTTTTCATAAATCTATTAAGCGAATTGTATTTATTCATTCCAATAACTGAGTCATAATCTCCACACATACCAGCATCAGTTTGATAAGCAGTTCCATTAGAGAGAACCCTTGCATCATTAGTTGGTATATGTGTATGAGTTCCAATTACAAGAGTTGCCTTACCATCAAAAAAATGTCCTATAGCATTTTTTTCACTTGTAATTTCTCCATGAAAATCAATAACCAGGAAATCATAATCTTCTTTTAATTTATGTTTTTTCAAAAAATTTTTTGAAGTTTCAAAAACATTTTCACATTTTTTCATAAAAACATTTCCCATCAAATTAAGAACACCTATCTTTAAATCATTTTTAATCTTATAAATTTCAAAACCTTTTCCAGGAGCTGGCTCAAATAAATTTTTTGGGCGAAGTAATCGGTTTTCTTTATCTATAAAATTCATAATATCTTTTTGGTCCCAAACATGATTGCCAGTTGTAATTACATTAACTCCTACATTAAATAAATTTTCACAAATTTCTTTTGTAAGTCCTAATCCTTCCTCTGCTGAATTTTCACCATTAACAATGACAAAATCAATTTTATTAATTCTTATTTGATCACGGAGTTCATTTATTATCTTCGTACAACCCGAAGTTCCTACAACATCTCCTAAAAATAATATTTTCATTAATTCTTAATTAGTTATTACATAATCTAATTTTATATCATATTTATTTGTTGGTATTTCTTTTACTTTCTGAAAAGAATAAGCTAATCCAATTGTTAAAATTTTATGACTTTTTTTAAGTTTATTTAAATAACGATCATAAAATCCACCTCCATAACCAATTCTATTTAAATTTTTATCAAAAGCTAAAAGAGGTACTAATAAAATATTGGGGTAAACAATCTTTTTTGATATAGGCTCAGGTATTCCATATTTATTTATTTTGAGTGGTTCTTTTAAAGACCATTTAAAAAAATTCATTTGGGAATTTTTTTCTATTTTGGGTAAAGAGATTTGGTAATTCTTTTTTTCAAATTTTTCTAAAACTCCTATTGAATCGACTTCATAATTATAAGGATAATATCCACCTACAGATTTACCTAAAGATTTATTTTTTTTTAAAACGTCAAAAATATCTTTAAAATTTACCTTAAAGTCCTTATGACTATATTTTTTTCTAATCTTAAATATATTTTTCCGAATCTGGAATTTATTCATAGATATTTTAGGATAAATTTTTCAAATTTGCTTTTTCAACAAAATTAGAAATTTCATCAGCTGCTTCATCAATTATTTTTTCATAATTTTTTTGATTTATTTCAATTTCATTTTTAAGTTTATTATGACTTTCATTTAACTGATTTATTTCCTGCTCTTTTTTTTCTCTATACTCGTAAATCAAAGACTTGAGTTCTTTAAATTTATTTGAAAGATCTTTTAATTCATTTTTTTTTTGATCAACTTTTTTTTTTGTCTCAAAATATTCATCCATTATTTTAACTGCGGTAATTAAAAGAAGTTTGTTTTCTCCTAAATTACCAAGGTCATTTTTGAGAGTGTTGAATTTTTGGTTAATATGAATTAATAATTCCTCTAAATGTTCTTCCTGTCCATCTTCACAAGACAACAAAAATTCTTTTCCATTAAATTTAATAGTTACGTTTGCCATTTGTCAATTTCATCTAACAAAGTATCTGTTTCTTGATTTAATTCATCAATTTTTTGAGAAAATTCCATCTGTTTTTTTTGCTCAATTTTTTCTTGGTTTAGAAAATCATCTAATTTTTTACTTAAATTATTGTAATCCTGCTCTAAATTTTTATATTTTTCCTCTATTTCTTGTTTTTCAATTTCTAATTGATTTTTTTTAAAGTCTAAATTTTCAATATTTTTTTTTATTTCAGGATTTTCTAAATTTAATTTTTTTAATTTTGTTAACGCTAAATTTAGTTTTTTTTCTTTTTCGAACACAGAATTCATATATATATAAATATATTATTAAATAGAATCTTCTTAGTCTAGACAGGATAATTTTTTGAGCAAAGAATATAAAGAATTAGCTAATTGTATAAGGTTTTTGTCAATTGATGCGGTGCAAAAAGCTAATTCTGGACATCCAGGAATGCCTATGGGCATGGCTGATGTCGCAACGGTTTTATTTAAAGATTTTTTAAACTTTGATCCAAATAATCCAAATTGGATTAATAGAGATAGGTTCATACTTTCTGCAGGCCATGGCTCAATGTTACTATATTCTCTTTTGTACCTAACTGGTTACAAAAGTATTTCATTAAATGATATTAAAAACTTTAGACAACTAGACTCAATTTGTGCTGGCCACCCTGAATATCATCCAAATACTGGAATAGAAACGACTACTGGACCCTTAGGTCAAGGAATATCAAATGCTGTTGGTTTTGCAATTTCAGAGGAGATTTTAAAAAAACAATTAGGAAAAAAAATTATCGATCATAAAACTTATGTGTTGGCTGGCGATGGATGTTTGATGGAAGGTATAAGTCATGAGGCATTAAGTCTTGCAGGTCATTTAAAACTAAAAAATCTAATTTTACTTTTTGACAATAATTCTATTTCAATTGACGGACCAACTAGCTTGGCAGTTTCAGATGATCATGAAAAAAGATTTAAAAGTTACGGGTGGGATTATTTTAAAATCAACGGTCACAACTTTAAAGAAATATCAAAGGCCCTCAAAAAAGCGCAAAAATCAAAAAGACCTATAGCAATTTCATGTAAAACGACAATAGGCTATGGCTCACCTAATAAAGGTGGAAAATCTTCTTCACACGGAAGTCCATTAGGAAATGATGAAATAAAGTTGGTAAAAAAAAAATTGAATTGGAATTATGATGCTTTTGAAATACCAGAAAACTTAATTGAAAAGTGGAAGTCAATTGGGTCTGAGGCTTCAAAAAGAGCAAATAAACATAAAAAAATCTTTGACAAAAAAATTAAGAAATTAGGTTGGTTGGGGTGGTCGGTATCTAATAAATTTAAAAAGGATTTTCCTAAAGAATACAACCTTTCAAAAAATTTTATTACAGGAGCAATTGAAAAAGCAAAAATAGATTATCTTAAAACTTTAGAGCCAATGGCAACAAGAAAATGTTCTGAAAAATTTTTGGAAATTGTTTCAAAACTTCCAAACTTAATTGGTGGTTCAGCAGACTTAGCTGGCTCAAATAATACTAAAACAAAAAATCACAAAATTATAAAACCAAATGATTTTTCGGGAAATTATATTCATTATGGAGTTAGAGAACATGCAATGTGTGGAATTATGAACGGTATTTCACTTCATAGCGGTTTAATACCATATGGTGGAACTTTTCTGATTTTCAGTGATTATTGCAAACCATCAATCAGACTAGCAGCAATGATGAAGCAAAAAATCATCTATGTTTTTACACATGACTCAATCGGCCTTGGAGAAGACGGTCCTACTCATCAACCAATCGAACAATTAACTAGCTTAAGATCAATTCCAAATTTAAATGTTTTTAGACCAGCTGATTTAATTGAAACATTCGAGTGTTGGCAGAGTGCTCTCGAAAGTGAATATTCTCCAAGTGTTATTGCTCTAACAAGACAAGCAATTCATCCAATAAGACACAAAAATTCCTCGGAAAACAAATCATCATTTGGAGCGTATGAAATTTTAAGATCTGGTGATGATATAGTAATAACAATAATAGCATCTGGATCTGAAACAAGTTTAGCTATTAATATTTGTCATAAATTAGCCACAGAGAATATTTATTCAAAAGTAATATCAATGCCTTGTCAGGAACTATTTGATCAACAAAGTGAAGCTTACAAAAATGATATTTTAAATGAAACTGAAATCGTTATTTCAATAGAGGCTGCTGAAACATGTTATTGGAAAAAATACACTGGCACAAAAGGTTTAAGCTTTGGGATTAACGATTTTGGAAAAAGTGCACCATATAAAAATATTTATAATCATTTTGGTTTAAATGTAGAAAATATAATTAAAAAAATTAAAGAAAAATTATGAAAATAAAAGTTGGAATCAATGGGATGGGTAGAATTGGAAGAATGATTGTTCGATCTATTATAGAAAACAACAACAATAGTATTGAGATTAAGCATATAAATAATAGAACAAATTCTGAAACTTGCTCTACTCTTTTAAAGTATGATTCAATACACGGAAAATTTAATGCAGAAATTGGTTTTGATGACAAACATTTAATCATAAACAAAAATAAAATTACATTTAGTCGAGAAACAGATTTGAATGATATTAATTGGAAAAAATACAATGTAGACTACGTCTTTGAATGCACTGGAAAATTTAACTCAAAAGATAAATTAGAACCCCATCTAAACAATGGAGCAAAGAAAGTTATTGTTTCAGCTCCATGCAAAAATGCTGACAAGACTATTGTATTTGGAGTAAATGAGTCGGAATTAAAAAAAGATGATAAAATTATTTCTGCAGCATCATGCACAACTAACTGTCTTGCTCCAGTGGCTCATGTTCTTAATGAGGCTTTTGAAATAGAAAAAGGTTTTATGACAACAATCCATGCTTTTACAAGTGATCAAAGAATCTTAGACAATTCCCATAAAGATTTAAGAAGAGCAAGATCTGCAAGTCAATCTATTGTGCCAACTTCAACTGGCGCATCTAAAGCAATAGGTGAAATAATACCATCTCTTAAAGGAAAATTAGAGGGTATAGCGATGAGGGTACCAACTCCTAATGTTTCTTTAGTTGAGCTTGTTTTTTGTGCAAAAAAAGATTTGAGTATTGAAAAAATCAATTCAGCTTTTCAAAACTTTAGCAAAAAAAATAAAGTTCTTCAAATCACTAAAGAAAAGCTTGTTTCTATAGACTTTAATCATAATCCTGCTTCATCAATTATCGATGAAAGTTTAACTAATGTTGTGGGAA
>MDSZ01069776.1_pt1 | contig 16108 bp, 14 predicted proteins | sample 811201 | NCBI WGS metagenome assembly MDSZ01 (sample SAMN05326647, study PRJNA326480) | marine metagenome | isolation source: seawater | place: Indian Ocean: North | collected 2010
CCCACCATCGCCGCTCGGATCAAAGGCCCGATCGCCGTCACCCGCGCCGGTCGCTGCCCGGGCAGCCCCCACCCGCGACCGCTCACGGCCGGTTCGGTCGCCCAGTGCAGGCATCAGATTGCGTTCGAGTCCGAGGGCGAAGATCATCCCGACGGCACCACCAACAAAGCACAGCACCGTGCTCACCGCCTTGGGCAGGAACAGCCAGCGCTGCAGGTTCTCAAGCACCAGCAGGCCCCCGGCACCCCCGGCGCTGGACGGCTTGGTCCAGTCCGACTGGAACGGGAGCGAAGACAGCACGGCGGCCAGCATCAGCAGCGCCGGCAGCGCAATCAGTAAGCGCAGAACCACCAGCCCCCGTGCCAGCCGGAACAGGCACGCAGCCGCCCAGTTAAGCAGCAACAGCGGCACCAGATAGGCCGTTGCCCCGAAGCCCTGAAGCAGCAAATCCGCCCAGAACGCACCCGGCCGACCGACCCAGTTCTCCGCTGCGCGGGCCGTGGCAGTGTTCAGAGACGGGTCATTGGCGTTGAAGGTCAGCAGCGCCAGCGTGGTCGCCAGCGCCAGTGCGCCCAGCGCCAGACCTGCGAGCTGGATCAGGCGGTCACGCGCCTGTACCCCGGTGCCAGAGGGCAGCAGGCCCTGCGGCAGCAAACGGCGATAGAAGCGGAACAAGCCCCGGCGGCGGCGGTTGGGACGGTGATCGGACGACAGCGAAAAAGACATCGGGCCTCTGAAATACCTGCGAAAAATAGCCACGGCGCAGGACAAGTCGGGTCAAAATCGCCCGACACCCACGACGCATAAATCGAATTATTATGTTTTTACGCGACAGATTGAACTTTTTCAATGCCTTGGCGGCATTTCCTCGACCAAATCCTGCGTTTTAACCCCGGAGCACAAAAAAGCCGGCGGCCCTCATGAGGCCACCGGCCTTAACTGCGGCTGATTTCAGCAACGGCAGGAGGCTCAGAGAGCCGCCGCGTCGGTCTCACCCGTGCGGATACGTAGGGCCTGCTCGAGGTCAATGACAAAGACCTTGCCATCACCGATCGCACCAGTGTTGGCAGCGCTCTGGATGGCTTCGACAACGGCTTCGGCCTTGTCGCCGGGCACGGCCAGCTCGATCTTCACCTTGGGCAGGAAATTCACGGTGTACTCGGCGCCCCGGTAGATCTCCGTGTGTCCCTTCTGGCGGCCGTAGCCCTTCACTTCCGTAGCGGTGAGGCCTTCGATCCCGAGCTCTGTCAGCTTATCGCGGACAGGTTCCAGCTTGGACGGTTTAATTACGGCGACAACCCATTTCATAAGTTTTCCCAATCGTTCTTTTCTGTTGGTTATTGGTTGTTTGTTTCGGATCCTCCGGCGGCGACCCGTTGCCCGGCGATGGCCGGTGTCGCGCGAAACTGGGGAGGATCGTCACCCACGACACCGGATCCAAAGCCAAATGCGCGTGCTGCTGCGGCCTGAGGAGGTGGCCACCAAGAACACGGCTTGCCACGATTTCTATTCCAAATAGCGTGCCAGTTTTTCAGAGGGAATACTTTTGTTTATTATCAACTATTTAACGGGTATTCATCTGCGCCGATACAAGAGCCGGACGCGCCCGTGCCGCCCAATTATTGTTCAATGCCCAAAGCCTGTGCACAGCTGTGTGACGCCATGGCCCGCTGATTTCCCACCATTCGTGCCTATGTTAGGAGTGCCGCAGCGCCGACGCTCACACAGGATTACCGCCATCCATGCCCCCACGTTCCCGCACCTCTACTGGCAAGGCTGCCAAGGCCGGAAGCGCCGCCAAGGGCTCGAGGTCCCGCAAGCCTAAGGCGCCCGACATCCACGACATAGTCGTGGTCGGCGCAGGGCTGGCCGGACTGGCGCAGGCGCGCATGCTGCAGCAGCGGGGCTTTGCGACCCACCTGATCGACCCACGCGAACGCGACAGCCTGCGGGCGCCGTCGGCCGACCGGCGCGCCACCGCCCTGACCCCGGCCTCTGTCCAGCTGCTCGACCTGCCCGCCGACTGGCTGGCGGCCAAGGGTCAGCGGATCGAGTCCATGGTGGTCGACGCGGGCCTTGCGCCAGCGCTTAGCGAGGACGAAGCCCTGCGCCTGAGCAGCGGCGCCTGGGTGGTCGGCAACGCCGACCTCTATGCCTTTCTGGTTGAACACACCGTTCTGGACGGCCGTTTCGGGCAAGCGGTCACCGGATCAAGGGTCGAGGCGGGCCGGCGCCGTCTCACGATGGCCAGTGGCGACCCGGTGGAGGCCCGCGTGGTAATCGCCGCTGACGGCCGGAACTCGATCCTGCGCCGTGAAGACGGCATCCAGCGACAGCAGCAGGACTTCGGGCAGATCGCCCTGACCGGGGTAATCCGGCACGAAGACCCGCACGCGGGCCGCGCCTTCCAGCGCTTCCTGCGCGGCGGCACCTTTGCCCTGCTGCCACTCCCGGCGGATGACGGGGGCGAGGGACACGCCAGCAGTTTCATCTGGGTCGAACCCAGCGCCAGCGCCAAGGGGCTGTTCGCGCTGGAGCCTTCGATCCTGACCGAGCGCATGCAGTCCCGCTTCGGCGATGCGCTGGGTCGGCTGTCAAAGACCGACAATGAGGACTGGGGCCAGTTCCCGCTGCTCGCCCACAGCTGCGACCGCATCATCGGCGAGCGGCTGGCGCTGATCGGAGAGGCTGCGCACAGCATCCACCCGCTGGCCGGGCAGGGCCTAAACCTGAGCATCAAGGACGCCGCCGCCCTGACCGATACCCTCATGGAACAGCGCCGCTACGGGCTCGACCCCGGCGACGCGCAGGCGCTCGAGCGCTACCAGCGGGCACGCCGCGCTGAAACCGCCCGCATGACCGGCCTGACCACCGGCCTGAACAGCCTGTTCAGCCGCCCGGGCGGACCGCTGCGCGCAGCGGCGGCCGTCGGCCTGCGGGCGCTGGACCGGATGGGGCCGATCAAGGCCCTGCTGGAGCGCGAAGCCCGACGCTGAGGCCGGAAAGGAGCGGCTTGAGGCTCAGGCCTTAGGGAACATCTTTGACTCGGCAGCCAGAGCGCGCGGACGGATCCGGGCTTCGCGGCGGGCCATGTAGATCGCCGCCGCGGCAATCACCGCGCCGCCGGCGAGGCTGGCCAGCTCCGGCACCACCCCCAGCACCGTCAGTTCCAGCAGCGCCACAAACGGCAGCCGCAGATAATCAAACGGCATGATCATCGACGCCTCGGCGTTCTTGGCCGCCAGCACCATGGCCCATTGTCCCGCCGTGGCGATGAAGCCCGCCCCGATCAGAATCAGCCACACCTGCAGGCTCGGCATCTGCCACACCAGCAGCGCCGGCACGACCATGAAGGCCGACATCCACAGGCCCTGAAAGGTCACGATGCGGATGGTGGTTTCGGTCCGGGTCAGATCCTTGATCAGCAGAAAGGCCGTCGCCATCAGCACCGCCGCCAACAGCGGCAACGCCTGCGCCCAGACCAGATCCTGCTTCCACGGCTCAGCGACGATCAGCACGCCGAGAAAGCCGACCACGGTCGCAGCGATGCGGCGGCCCCGGATGCGCTCACCCAAGAACATCACCGCCCCAAGGGTGACAAAGAACGGCACGGTGAAACTGAGCGCCACCGTCTCGGTCATGTTCAACCTTGAAAAGCCGAAGAACAGCAGCGTCATGGCGCTGACCCCGACCACCGACCGGATGAAATGGCGTCCATGACGTTCGGTCCTGAACACCGACGGACCAGCAATCACCGTAAAGGGCAGGATCGCCACCAGCCCGAAGAAAATCCGCGCGAACACGTACTGGAACGGGTGAATACCGGCATTCGACGCCTGTTTGACGAACAGGCTCATCCCGGCAAAGCAAAGGACAGCCAGCACCATCCACAGGATGGCGCGCAGGTTGTTGGTCTGCTGCGGGGAAGCCTCTGTCATCGCCGGAGTGTGCGGCAGACAGGGCGGTTTGGCTTGCCTGTTCTGGGCAGAACTGCCCTGCCCTCCGCCAGACTGGAGCCCTGCCTTTCAGGCGTTGGAACCGTTAGCGCTTTGACAAGGTCGCTGCAGGGCGGCATGCAGGGGCGGGTTTGCATTGCAGGCAGGCAAGCAGGCAGACAAACCCGAGAGAAAGAGAGAAACAGGGGCAGGCAGGCACTTCCATGCGCGGATACTTCGCCGTCGGCGTTCTGGAAATTTCCAAATCACGCAACATGGGCGCGCTGATGCGCACGGCCCATGCCTTTGGTGCGGCCTATACCTTCAGCATCGGCTCGGAGGTCACGCGGCAGCAGGTTCGGCAGGCGGACACGTCGAAGGCGGAACTGCACCTGCCCTACTTCGATTTTGCGAGCCTCGATGACATGACCCGGCCCCGCGGTATGGAGCTGGTCGGGGTCGAGCTGACCGACGACGCGATCGAGCTGCCGTCGTTCCACCACCCGCTACGGGCGGCCTATATCCTCGGACCGGAGAAAGGGTCCCTGACCCCGGACGTGCTCGAGGCCTGCGACCACGTGCTGAAAATTCCGACCAAGTTTTGTGTGAACGTAGCCTTGGCGGCCGGGATCGTACTCTACGACCGCCACCTGCAGCACGGGGCCTACCCGCCGCGTCCAGTGCGTCCCGGCGGCCCATCCGAAGGGCGGGCGGCGCACGTCCACGGCGGCCGCTTCAGCCGCACGGGCAAGTTCAGCTGAGCCGCAGGCTGGGCTGCTCAGGCGAAGTAGAGCTGCCAGAGCAGCGCCGTAGCGGCGATACAGCCGAAGAGCGCAACGGTCTGTACAAAGCCCTGGAAGAACTTCAGCCAGCCTGAAGGGCGCTCGATCGGCAAGTCGGAAAGATTGGGCGAGAAGGCTTCGCGCGCCGAGGGCCGGAGCGCGATCGTCGGTTGGTGCTGTGGCATGATCGAAACTCGTTTTTGTCCGTTGCTACAAATATTTATGATTTAAATCAATTTATATAGAAATCATGGCATTATGGGGCGAGTCGACTCTTGCGTCGTTTGGAGGGCCAAGGCTGGACATTTGGTGTATCGCGGGCTTCATAAGGCGACGTTTTTCGGCTGATGCCCTCGGTGTGGCCGCGGACGCAGGCTTTTTGACTGGCGAACTCCAATGCTTTCACAGCTTCTGTTGTCCCTCTTGCCGCCTGTGATTTACCGGGCTCCCTTGTGGCTGTTCCGTCGTCTAAGGCACGGGGGTTTGCCAACACTCCCGACCGAGTTCCGCAAGGTCCGACGCGGCCATCACGGCCTGTACAAGCTGATCAACGACTACAGCTTTGACACCGTGCTGGACGTCGGCGCCGGAGCCGGTGCACACGCCGCCGTCCTGCACGCGAACCAGAAAACCGTCACGGCGATTGACTTCGGGACGTCCGTCTACGCAGAGCATCGGTCGTCGTCCGTGCCGTGGCGGCGGGTCGATGTCGACTTTTTTGATTTTACCCCGGAGACGGCTTTCGACTGCGTCTGGGCCTGCCACGTGTTGGAGCATCAGACCGATCCGGGCGCCTTCATCAGGCGCTGCATCGCCCTGACCAAGCCAGACGGGGTCATCGCGATTACGGTGCCCCCGCTCAAGCACCGGATTGTCGGGGGCCATCTGTCGCTCTGGAACGCCGGACTGCTGCTCTACCAACTGACCTTCAACGGCCTCGACACGCGTGACGCAGCAATTTGCAGCTATGGATATAACGTGTCTGTCATCGTCAGAAACACGGCGCGGCCGCCGGTAACGCTGGATCATGACAAGGGCGATCTGCTCAGGCTCAAGCCGTTTATGCCGGCCTTCGTTGACGAGCCTTTCGAGGGCCGCATCCACCGTTGGAACTGGTGACGGCCCACGCGTGAAAAGCCGCAGCATGCGCGGCCAACCCTCGGGGTGCCGGGGGCTGTCAGATCGCCGATATGAGAGAAAATGGAGCGGGTGATGAGATTCGAACTCACGACACCTAGCATGGCAAGCTAGTGCTCTACCCCTGAGCTACACCCGCGCCGTTGGTGAGAGGCTGTCTATCGTCCCGCCGGGCATAGATCAAGCGCTTATTGCCAAAACCAGCGGCCTTTAGGCCATGGTGGGTTCTGGGTTGCGAAAGTTGCGGTCAGGAGTCGCCGTAATCAGCCATCGACGCCATCATTCAAGGGCGGTCGATCGAGAATACTGACGATATCGCGCAGGATCTTTTCGGCCCCGGGACCGGTGCAGCTGACATCGAGGTCCGCGCCGCGCCGCCAACCCAGCTGGGCGATGGAATCGGCGCTGTCACCACTGACTTCCAAGTCTCCACTGCGCAATCGGATAGAGACGGCGGGATAGGCCGCAGCAATACGGGCCACACGACGCGCCACTTCGCGCCGCAGGACGGGTCCATTCTGCAAAATGAATCGTAATTCAGCGAACTCTGCCACTGCTGTCATCCTGCCAGTGTATGGATCAGCACAAGACAAGAGCGACCTTAGTACATTTTCACTGCGGGAAAACGGGGCAGGAGATAAATGACCGGGATAAGTCGAACTGTCCGGTCTCCGGCCTGTGCGTTACCGGGGCCATCAATCAGGTTTTAGCGATGATGGTATCCCGGTGCACGACTTTGGCCGGGTGGCCCGTTTCCGCCAACCACTGCCCCAACCGTTCCGCCATGAAAACCGACCGGTGGCGGCCGCCGGTGCAGCCCATGGCAATCGTGAAGTAGGCCCGGCCTTCGTCGGCCTGACGGCGCACAATCAGGGTCAGAAGCTGCTGCAGGTCGTTGAAAAATGCGGGAAAATCTGGATCAGCGGCCACGTAGGCCGCCACGCCCGCATCCACGCCGGTTTGCTCCCGCAGGGCCGGATCATAGTAGGGGTTGCGCAGCCAGCGCAGGTCGATCACCAGATCCGCCTCGGGTGGCAGGCCATTGCGGTAGCCGAACGACATGACGCGCAGGGTCGGCCCCCGGCCGCCCCCTTCGACCAGGTTGGCCATGCGCTCCCGGAGCTCGGGCAACCGAAGCGCCGTGGTGTCGATCACCTTGTCCGCCATGCTTCGACGTGCGTGCGCCTTGCTGCGCTCTTGCCGCAGCGCATCGGTCAGGCCCTCGCCCCGGTCAAAGGGGTGCACCCGGCGTGCCTCGCTGTAACGGCGCAGGAGCGTGGCTTCATCAGCTTCAAGAAACACGTGGGTCAGGGTCCAGTCCGCCGGCAGCTCTGGCAGGGCTTCTTCGCCCTCCGCAGACAATGTCGGCCAGCCGACGGCAACACGGGTCACGCCTTCAGCCTGCAGCAAAAGGGGCCAGACCGAGGTCGGCACGGCGTCGCTGGCCTGAAACCCCAGATCGGACAGGGCGGCGAGCGCAGTGCTGCGGCCTGCGCCAGAAAGGCCGGAGACGAGGATGAGGCGTTTTTGAGCCATGGGTTCAAAGCCTGAAGTCGGCGGGCATTTCCGGCAGTCTTACCACAAGCCGGGCGCCGGTCACTTTGCCGTCAAGTTCTGCGTTTTCGGCGCGGATGACGCCACCGTGGGCGTCGATGATCTGTTGCGAAATCGACAGGCCGAGCCCAGAGTAGCGGCCAAAGCTGTCTTGCTCCGGGCGGTCGGTGTAGAAACGGCTGAAGATCTTGGTCAAACGGTCCTCGGGGATGCCCGGCCCCTGATCCTCGACCACCAGCGTGATCCAGCCCTTCTCCCGCGTCAGGCTGACGCGAATGATCCCGCCGTCGGGTGAGAATGACTGCGCATTGGTGATCAGGTTGACCAGCACCTGTCCCAACCGGGTTTTGGCGCCCAGCACGGCAAAGCCGACCCTTGGCGCTTCCTTTGGCTCCAGCACAAAGGCCACTAGGGTGTCTTCGACCTGCTCCTGCAAAGCGATCACGTCAGCGGCGAGGCTGCGCAGGTCAAGCTCCTCCCAATGCGAGCGTGCCAGTTCGGCGTCAAGCCGCGAGCTGTCTGAAATATCTGTGATCAGTCGGTCCATGCGATCGACATCGTGGGTCAGGATGCCGAGCAGCACTTCCTGCTGCTTGGGATCCTTGACCATGGACAGAGTTTCAAAGGCCGAGCGCAGCGAAGTCAGCGGGTTCTTGAGTTCATGGGCAACGTCGGCGGCAAAGCTCTCCATGGAATCGATGCGGTCCCATAGGGTTTCGGTCATATCGCGCAGGGATAGCGAAAGGTCGCCAATTTCATCGCCGCGGGTCGAAAGATCCGGGATGGCATGGCGCCGGTCTTTCTGCCGTCGGACCAGGTCGGCGGACTTGGCCAGCTGCCGCACGGGGCGGGCGATGGTGCTGGCCAGATAGAGCGACAGCAGCACGGTGATGACCAGCGCGATCAGGAACAGCCACAACACCAGCGCCTGCATCGAGGCGATGCTTTCGTCGACAGCCGTGGTTTCGCGCGACAGCATCAGCGCACCCAGCACGCGTCGGTATTCCTGCACCGGAACGGCGGCGGACAGCAACAGTGCATTGCCCTCGCCGCCACGGACCCCGTCCGCAACCCGTCCCAGCAACGCCGTTGAAACCTCTTGATAGTGATCGGCCCGCTGCGGGCTGGTTTCGGCGTAGCGTTGGAACTGTCTGCCGCCACGGCGGATAGCGCGCCACAGCTCCGGCGGCGACAGGCGGCCGAACACGGTCGGTTCGCCCATCGGCTGGGTGTAGACGGAAACTGTGCCGCCGTTGAAGGCTTCGGAATCCGCGATCAGGTCGCCGTTGATGGAGAACAGCCGTGCCCGCGACGGGCTCTCGATGGTCAGTAGGCGCAGGAACAAGTTGGCGCGGTCTTCATCGAGGTGCTTTTCGGGATCCTCGCTGGAGACATCGGCCCAGCCCAACGCGACGGCGATGATGCGACCCTCGGAGCGCAGGGCCTCCAGCTCTCCCTCGATCAGCAGCTGGCGATAGCGGTCGGTGTAGAGAAAGCCGATGACAGGTATCAGCAGGGTGATCATGTTGATCGCAAGGATGCGTCCAACCAGCGAGCGGGAGCCCGGCCCGCGAGGGCGCCAGCGGGCCCGCGGCGCGAACACGGCCGCAAGCAGGCGACGCAGCGCCCGTAGGCGGCTCATGCTAGTGCCGGCGCCGGCGCTTTCGCCGATCGTTCGGCCGGTGACTCGGTTGGTATTTGACGTATCCATCGTGATCTAGGCGCAGCCTCAGAACGCAATTCAGGCACGGGGAGCTCCGGGGTGTGGGTGTTCAGACAGGCCCCATACCAACACCCCGGACCCAGACTTGGACCACCCGGGGGGCGAAATCAAGCAGCCAGACCGGTATCCTTGTAGCGGTAGCCGACCCCGTAGAGGGTCTCGATCTGGTTGAAGTTCTCGTCCACGGCTTTGAACTTCTTGCGCAGGCGCTTGATGTGCGAGTCGATGGTGCGGTCGTCGACATAAATGTGCTCCCCGTAGGCGGCATCCATCAGCTGGTCGCGGGTCTTCACGTGTCCCGGGCGCTGGACCAGCGACTTGAGGATCAAGAACTCGGTCACGGTCAGCGTGATGTCGTCGGACTTCCACAGGCATTGATGCTTGACCGGGTCGAGGCGCAGCTCTCCTCGGGTCAGGACGTCATTGCCGCCTTCGCGTTCCGGGGTGGCGGTAGCCATTTCCTCCCGGCGCAACAGCGCCCGGATCCGCTCGACCAGCAGTCGCTGGGAGAACGGCTTCTTGATGTAGTCATCCGCGCCCATGCGCAGGCCCAGAACTTCATCCACCTCGTCGTCCTTGGAAGTAAGGAAGATCACTGGAACCTGGCTCTGCGCGCGCAGACGGCTGAGGACTTCCATGCCATCCATACGCGGCATCTTGATATCTAGAATGATCAGATCGGCGGGCTGGACGGTCAGGCTCTTGAGCGCGTCGGTACCATCGGAGAAGGTCCGCGTCCGAAATCCCTCGGCTTCCAGAGCCATGGACACGGAAGTGAGGATGTTGCGGTCGTCGTCGACGAGGGCGATGGTCTGTTGCACGGTATTCTCCACGGCAGGGGTGGTGGTGTTTGGGGACGAGTGAAGCCTAAGTGTGCTCTATTCGCAACAACTATAGGGCAGATTTGCGAATTCTCTCGACAAAAAGACGAACAAAGTAAGGCAAGACCCAAGATTTTAGGGCGAATTATAGGGATTTTGCTATAGAATCACGGCCTGATCGGGCGCCGATCGTGCAATTTTTTCGGCAAATTCCGTTCGGCAGCTTGGGCTATTTCCCGGCCAGCCGGGCGAGCACCAGCTCCAGCTGCTCCAGCGAAGCGTAACTGACCCGGACGTGCCCCCGGGTGGCGGAACCGCGGATTTCGACCCCGAGGCCGATGTCTCGGGACGCCTGCTCTTCAGCTTCGCGGAGGTCAGGATCCTTATCCAGGGCGCCCGATGCGCCCGATCGGTCGCCGTCACCCGTGGCGCCAGCGCCGGACGACAGATCGCGCACGGCCTGCTCCAGGCGTCGGACCGACCAGTTTTCTGCCGCGGCCTGCCGCGCGAGTGGCAGCGGGTTTTCGAGCGACAGCAGCGCCCGGGCGTGACCGGCCGACAGCTCTCCCTTCTCGACCATGGTGCGCAGGCCGTCCGGCATGGCCAGCAGGCGCAGGGCGTTGGCGACGTGCGCGCGGGACTTGCCGACCCGCTCAGCCACGTCTGACTGACTGTAGCCGAACTGGGCCATGAGGCCCCGGTAGCCCTCGGCCTCTTCAAAGGGGCTCAGGTCTTCACGCTGGACGTTTTCGAGCAGGGCGATTTCGGCCGCGTCGACGTTGGCCAGCTCGCGGATCACGACCGGGACGTCGTGGACCCGGGCTTGCTGCGCGGCGCGCCAGCGGCGTTCACCGGCGACAATCTCGTAGGGCGTTTTCACGCCCGGGCTGGCGGCCCGAACGAGGATGGGCTGCAGGATGCCCTGGGTTTTGATCGAGACGGCCAGCTCGGCGATCTTTTCCGGGTCGAAGTGCTGGCGGGGCTGGAACGGGCTGGGCGACAGGTCCGCCACCGGCAGCGTCTGGACCCCCGCGCCCGCTGGTCCCTCAGCCGCAGCACCATCGTCGAAGAGGGCGCTCAAGCCCCGTCCCAGACCTTTCTGTGCCATTGTCTGCCCTCTGCTCCCCTAGAGTTTCAAAGCCGCGATAACCTCGTCGGACAGCGCGGCGTAGGCCTGCGCGCCGGCGGATCTGGCATCATAGTCGAAAATCGGCAGCGCGTGTGACGGGGCTTCGGAAAGCCTCACGTTGCGCGGAATTTTGGCGTCAAAGACGCGGCCGTGCAGGTGGTGGCGGACGTCTTTCTCGACCTGCTGCGCGAGGTTGTTGCGGCCGTCGTACATGGTCAGCACCACGCCGAGCAGGCTCAGCCGGTCATTGGCGCTGCGCTTGACCCGGTCGAGGGTGCGCAGCAGAAACGCCAGCCCTTCGAGCGCGAAAAACTCAGCCTGCAGCGGCACCAGCACATGATCGGCCCACGACAGGCTGTTGAGCGTCAGCAACCCCAGCGCCGGCGGGCAGTCGATCAGCACCACGTCGAAATCGGCGGCGGCCTCGCCCAGCTGCGCGCGGAAGCTGTACTGCCGCTGGTCCGAGCCGGCGAGCTCGATCTCCATGGCGGCAAGATCCTGATTGGCGGGCAGGATCGACAGCCCCTCCTGCGCCGTGGGGCGGATCGCGCGCTCGGCCAGGGTCCGCCCGGCGAGGACGGTGTAGAGGTTGGCGTCGCGCTCGGCGACTGCCACGCCCAGTCCCGTGCTGGCATTGCCCTGGGGGTCGGCGTCGATGATCAGGGTGCGCTTGCCCGCGCGCGCCAGCGCCGCACCAAGATTGACGGCGGTGGTGGTCTTACCGACCCCGCCCTTCTGGTTGGCGATGGCAAGGATGACAGGCTGGGGCACGGCGGTCTCGTCGCTTGAGGGCTGAAACGGAAGTCACGCGGGACCGAAATCCCGGTCTCAGAGACCGCGCAGGTGCGCGCAAATCCTGAAACTACGTCCTAAGGCCGCCGACGCAGGTTGCGCAAGCGCAGAATCACCGAGTCGCTGTCGATAATTGAGGGAAAACTCTCCACCTCGAAGCTGAAGGCCTGCGCGGCTTCGTCCAACTCGTCCTGCGCGCGGCGCCCCTTGTGCAGGATCAGGGTGGTTTCCGCATCGATCAGCGGGCCACACCAGTCCAGCAGGCGTGGCAGCGGGGCGAAGGCGCGGGCAAACAGCAGATCCATGGGCGACGGCGGCAGGGATTCGATGCGGCTGTTGACCACCGTCACCGGGGCGCCTGTTGCCGTCTTGGCGGCGAGCAGGAAGGCGGCCTTGCGCTGGTCCGATTCGACCAGACGCACAGGAATCCCTGTCGCCAGCGCCATGACCACGCCCGGGAACCCGGCACCGGTGCCGATGTCCGCCCAGCCGCGGCCCTCATCGGCTGTACCGAGGTGATCAAGGCATTGGAGGCTGTCAACGACGTGGCGATCCCAGACATCAGCCCAGGTTTTGGGGCCAATCAGGTTGAGTCGGGGCTGCCACTTGCCCAGCGTCGCAACATAGGCCTCTAGCTGCTCACGGGCCGCTGCAGACAGGCCGAGACGGTCGCAGGTCTGTTCGAACAAGGTTGAGCGCTTGGGCAGCTGCAAAGGGCGGGATGAACGGGCGGTCTGGCTCATGGATGATGATCAGCCTTAAGGGCCTCAGGCCGTTTCGGCCAGTTTGGCCTTTGGCTCAGTTTGTGGGTCCACGCCTGGACCGGGCACAGAACCGAATGCGGCATCCGTTACGTCTGCGCCGGTGGCTTTTCTTGCATCCTGATCCGAGTTCGTGCGCGGTTGCTGGGTCGCACGATCGCCCTGCCGCCGGCGCACAAACTGCAGCAACGCACCGAGCGCCGCCGGGGTCATGCCCTGAATCCGCGAAGCACGGTCCAGTGTTTCCGGGCGGGCGGCCTCGAGCTTTTCCCGGATCTCGTTGGACAGTGAGCCGATGGCGGCGTAGTCGAGGTCTGCGGGCAGGTGGATTTCCTGCTCCGAGCGCAGGGCGGCGACCTCCTGCTCCTGCCGGTCGAGATAGCCAGCGTAGACGGCAGCGATTTCGATCTGTTCAGCCACGTCAGCGCGGAGACCTTGCAGCGCCGGGAAGGCAGCCTCGAGCTGGCTCAGGTCCACCGTTTTCATCGACAGCATATCGAGTGCATTGCGGGGACGACCATCGAGCTTGACTGGAAAACCTTGCGCCGCCCAGGCGTTGGGGCTCTGGCTCAGGCTCTGGAATCGCTCGAAACCGTCTGCAATGGCGGCCTGTTTCACGTGAAACGCCTCGGCGCGGAGCGATCGGATCAGGCCCAGTTCCAAACCCAGCGGTGTCAGCCGTTGATCAGCGTTATCGGCACGCAGCCGCAAGCGGAATTCTGCCCGGCTGGTGAACATTCGGTAGGGCTCTGCCGTACCACGGGTCACCAGATCATCAATCATCACCCCGATGTAGCCTTCGTGCCGCCCGATCCGAAGGCGTTCCGCTCCACCACCCGCCTGCAGCGCGGCGTTGGCACCCGCCACGAGGCCCTGCGCCGCCGCTTCTTCGTAGCCCGTGGTGCCGTTGATCTGCCCAGCGAGGAACAACCCCGGCACCCGCTTGGTCTGTAGCGTGTCCTGCAGCTCGCGCGCGTCGACGAAATCGTACTCGACGGCATAGCCGGGCCGGATGATCCGGGCGCGCTCCAACCCGGGGATCGTGACCAGCATGGCGGCCTGAACGCTTGCTGGCAGCGAGGTGGAAATGCCGTTCGGGTAGACTGTGTGATCGTCGAGGCCTTCCGGTTCCAGAAAAATCTGGTGCCGCGGTTTATCGGCAAAACGCACCACCTTGTCCTCGATCGAGGGACAATAGCGCGGGCCCTGCCCGTCTATTGCGCCCGAGTAGACCGCTGAAAGGTGGAGATTTTCCTCGATCAGGCTGTGGGTGGCGGGGGTGGTGAAGGTCACCCCGCAGTCCACCTGTGGCACGGTGATCTGTTCGGTCATGGTCGAAAACGGGACCAGCACCTCATCCGGCGGCTGCATGTCCAGCCCGGCCCAGTCGATGGTGCGCCCATCCAGCCGTGCTGGCGTCCCGGTTTTGAGGCGACCCAGCGCGAACCCAAGACGGTCGATGGTCTCGGCCAGCGCCACGGACGGCGCCTCCCCGGCCCGGCCCTCAAAGGCAACGGCGTCGCCAACAAAGGTCTTGCCGCGCAGGAAAGTGCCTGTAGTGATCACCAGCGCCGGCGCCGCGATCTTCACACCCCGATCGGTGGTCAGCCCGGCCATCGTACCGCTTTCGTCGAGGATAATATCGTCAGCCCCGGCCTCGATCACGGTCAGCCGGCTCTCTGCCTGCAACAGGGCCTGGATGGCCTCGCGGTACAGGCGTCGGTCGGCTTGCGATCGTGGCCCCCGGACCGCCGGGCCCTTGGAGGCATTGAGCATGCGGAATTGGATACCCGCCTGATCGATGGCGCGGCCCATCAAGCCATCGAGCGCATCGATTTCCCGGACCAGATGACCCTTGCCGAGGCCACCGATCGCGGGGTTACAGGACATCTCGCCCACCGTCTGCCACTGGTGAGTCACCAGCCCGACCTCTGCCCCCAACCGCGCAGCGGCGGCCGCAGCCTCCGTCCCAGCGTGCCCACCGCCGACGACAATCACGTCGAAGCGCAGGCCCGAGGGCAAGGGGTGATCGCGGGCGTAGAGTTTCACGTGAAACAGCTCCTGAAGGGTTGAAAGTCGCAGCGCTCAGGCGCCAAAGCGGCTTTCAGGGACGTAAGTGGCTCACTTGCCGATGCAGAATCGACTGAAAATATGATCGAGCACGTCCTCAACATCAACCGCGCCAGTAATCCGCCCAAGCGCAGCAGAGGCTTCACGCATGCATTCAGCCAGCAAGGCCAACTCGTCCTGCGCCTGCGCCTGCTCCAGCGCGGCGACGGCCGCTCCGACGTGAAAGGCGTGCCGCTCACGGCCCATGGGCAGTAGGGCGTCGAGCGAAGCCCCCTGCCCCAGCAGCGCCGCCTGCACCCCATCGAGCACAGCCTGTAGCCCTTCACCCGTCACCACCGACACGCCCAAAGGAGCCGCCTGCCGACTGGCCGTGTCAGGGCTGGCGCGCCAGAGATCCTGCTTGGTGGCCACGCGCAGCACCCGTGCCGCATCCAGTCGGTCAGCGATCTCGGGCGCTTCACCGCGCTCATCGACCAGCCACAGCACGAGATCCGCCTGCTCTGCGGCCCGGAGCGCGCGGTCGACGCCCATGGCCTCGATAGTGTCGCGGGTCTCGCGCAGGCCCGCCGTATCGATGAAATTCACCAGAAACCCGCCCAGATCCACCGGCACTGAAATCGTGTCCCGGGTGGTTCCGGCGATGTCCGTCACAATGGCCACATCCCGTGCAGCAAGCGCATTGAGCAGAGAAGATTTGCCAACATTGGGCAGGCCGACCAGCGCAACGCTGTAGCCGTCTCTCACCCGGGCCGCCAATCGGTGCGAGGCCTCGGTGCGGGACGCCATCTCTGCAGCCAGCGCGCCGGCCCGCGCCCTGATGGTCGGAAAGAAATCCTCAGGCAGGTCTTCGTCAGGAAAGTCGATCCAGGCTTCGGTTTCCGCGCGCAGCGCGATGATATCCGCCCGCCAGTCTTCCACCTGCTGCGAAAGCGCACCCCCCAGTTGCCGCAGCGACAGTCGCCGCTGCGCCTCTGTCTGCGCATCGATGAGGTCACCCAGCCCTTCGACAGCCGCCAGGTCGAGTTTGCCGCGCAGAAAGGCCCGCTGCGTAAACTCCCCCGCTTCGGCGGGCCGCAAGCCGGCGAGTTGCCCCAGCCGCGTCAGAACCGCGCGCACCACGGCTGGCGATCCGTGAACATGCAGCTCGACCACGTCTTCGCCGGTAAAGGAACGCGGGCCGGGAAACCAGGCCACCATGGCCTCGTCGAGAACCCCACCTGCAGCATCGAAGAGATCGGCGCGCCGCAGGACCCTCGGCGCCGGAAGGGATCGCTCCGGCCCGCTCAAGGGCCCGGGCGTCGCGCCATCGACGTTACCGCCGTCAGCGCTTCCACCACCGCCGGACAGGAGCGCCACGAGCGCAGCCCCCGCAGCGGGACCAGAGACGCGGACCACGGCCACGCC
>MDSZ01048380.1_pt1 | contig 16107 bp, 12 predicted proteins | sample 811201 | NCBI WGS metagenome assembly MDSZ01 (sample SAMN05326647, study PRJNA326480) | marine metagenome | isolation source: seawater | place: Indian Ocean: North | collected 2010
CAACCTGAAGTAAGTGAAGACCAATTATCTCTTGATCTAAGAACTGAAGAAGATACTGAAGAAGGTACTGATGTAGAAGAATTTGAGTTAACTCCTCCCGGTCCTGTTACTACTGAAGAAGATACTGATGTAGAAACTGATGTAACTGAAGTAAGTGAAGACCAATTATCTCTCGATCTAAGACAAAAGGAACCTGAGTTAATAAATGTAAGAGAAGTATTTGGAAGAGGTAAAGCACAAACTACTCAAGAAACTACTATTCCAAAGGAAGCTCCTAAAGAAGAAGAACCACAACAGAAGAAAGATAGTGCAGCCAAAGCTTTAGAAGATGTTACTAAGATGGATAAGGTTGAGTATGAACTTGCTTCAAACCAAGCTTTCTATGGAGAAGAGAAAAAAACCGTAAAGAGATTAGAAAAACAAAAAGACGGTAAAGTAGATAAAGAGGATGTAGCGGTAGATGAAGCACTTGAAAGTGTAGACTTTCCTTATGGTGCTCGGTATGAAGAGCTTGAAGGCACACAAGATGAAGTAAAAAAAGTAGGGGCTTCTACCAGAACAACCACTGAAGATTTTGTTACTAATTCTGACAGAAGTGCAGCAACAGAACTTCTTAAAAATCCAAGGAAAACTAAACCAAGAGGTAGGGAAGAAACAGACGAAGATAAAACTGCAAGAGGGCAACGTAGTGCTGCCTTTGATTATTTTGCGGGTACTGAACGTTTAGAAGATCCGCTTACTATGATAGCGTTTGAAAGAGCCGCAGGTACTCCACAGTTCACAAGAAGTAAAGCACTCTCTGCTGAAGAAAATACTATGTTTGGTGGGACAGGGGGTAGTAGGGCCGAAGAAGCTGAAGGGTGGATAATTGAAAACTTAAACCCTAAAACAGTTAGAGAGTACCAAAGATTAAAAGCTAAGTTTCAAAAAGATATTGCTAGTCAAAAAAGGCGTGATGCCGTAGAAGAACAAGGAAGCGTAGAAGTATCTAAAACTGGTACTTATAGAAGCCAAGTATTTGACAAGGAAAGAAAGTATTTTAAAAAGTTTTCTGAAGAAGAAATAAACGATTTTATAGACTCTCCTGAAGGTAAAAAGTTAATCGAAGAGTTCTACACCGGTAAAGCCACAGAAAATAGATACACTTCAGAACAACGAAAAGAAAATATAAAAGAAGTAAAAGCTGCTATAGAAGCCGTTAAAAAACGTGAAGAACGAAAGGCCGCTAAAACTAAAAGAGATAATGCCAAGTTAGATTTAAAAGAAGCTGTAGAAACTTTTTCTAGTTTACTAGGTGGTACCAAAATAAGGCTAGTAGATAGACTTAAAAACGAAAATGGGTCTAGTGTTAACAGTATCTTTGATGCTGAAAAAAATATTTTAAAACTAGATTCTGTTACAGGACTAAACGCTGATAACGCTATAGAAAAACGAATTAGAGCCGCACAAAAAGAAGCAAGTAAAAAGCAATCTAAAGAAGAACAAGCAGCCGCAGAAGAAAAAATAGAAAAAACTCTTGCCGATATTAACGTAGCCAAGCAACAGATAGCTAGTGACCTTAAAAGAAGAAAAGCTAAAGAAACGGTACAACAAGAAGAGGAGGTTACGTCAGAAATCGTAGGTACGCTCACATTAGATACTTATGCCGATCAAGTGCTGTATGACGACTTTAACTTGCCATACAACGCAGTATCTCAGTTAGCCGTTGTATTACACCCTTCTATTATACAAGCCCTGCGTACTGGTGATTTACGCCTAGCATTGGGTCTGTTAGATGGGTTTAGTGGCACTGCTAAAAATAACAACGCAGACTACGTAGAGTTAACGAAGGCTGTTGCAAATACTTTCCCAGCCATAATAGGTGATACCAAGATAGAGGTAGTCAACAATCTAGTAAATGAAGCAGGGAAGAAAGTTGCTGGATTATTTGATCCTAAAACTAACACTATAAAATTAGATGCTGGTATAGGGTTAAATGCTCATGTTCTTTTGCATGAAGCCACTCATGCGCTGGTAAGTCATGTACTAGCAAATAAATCACATCCTGTTACTAAACAACTTACAAAACTATATAACGAGACAAAAGGACAATTAAGTAGTGCATACGGCAAACAGAGTCTTGACGAGTTCGTTGCAGAAGCTTTTAGTAACCTTGAGTTCCGTTCAGAGTTAGCTGGACTCTACCCCAAGAATGGCCCTGTAAATGGTTTCAAACGTTTTGCCAACATAGTTCTGTCTTTTGTAAATAAGGTGTTAAGTGGATCTGGTGTGCAAGTACCTAAGTTTACTGTCTTAGATAGTGACGCTAATACATTGACTAATATAGGTGAGTTAGTTAATTCAATACTGTCACCTGCGCCAAGTAGTAGAAACGCTACAGAACTAGGTGACCCTGAGTACTTAGTAGACACTATATATGAACAAGCGCGTGCTATAGAAAATAGCGGTGTTTCAAAGAAACAATGGTTTGACGGTATTTTAGAACTTGGTAAGACCGCTAAAGAAGTAACTATGAGTGCTCTACTCTATACCGTTGATAGCAATGACATGCAGGAGGTAGCGGATTTTGTAGGATTAAAACCCCAAGCTACAGACCTTTGGACTACCTTGATGGAGCAACGAGGTGCTATAGCTAACAAAGAAGAACAGATAAAAATTCTACTAAATAAATGGCGACCTTGGTTTGAGAAACATGGTCCATCAGCAGGTAAATTACTATCTAGATTGATATACGATATGGAAATCGGCACCACGATAACTCAAGTGGATGGATTCCTAAGCAAGCGGGATGCTATAAAAGAATATGGTAAAGACCCGGATAAGATTGATATATGGAATAAGCAACAGAAACTAATATCTAAATTAAGACAGTTAAAAGCTAACGGTGTAGACGGTACTACAATCTATAACAACATGCGTGAGTTCTATACTCAACAGCAGTTGGATATAGAGAAAGCACTAACTACAGAAATAGAAACCATAGCAGGTAAGGATACCGCTGCTAAGGTTAAAAAAGATGTATTTAGTAAACTGTTTGATAGAAAGAACTTAGATGTTTATTTCCCGCTGGTACGTCAAGGTAAATATAAAATATCATTTCACTCCATTAGTGAGGAAAAAGCTGGTCGTGATCCGCATGTTATGATTATGGTGGACACTAAAAGTGAAATGAACAGGATAGTAAAATTATTAAAGAAAGATCCTGATGTAGACACAGCATCAGCAGACATAACAACATCTGAAGGTGATTTTACTTCAGAGAATTTTAAGAAAAACGCTCCTCCTTCATCGTTCATTAGGGAAGTTATAGATAAAATAGAAGAGGGCGGTGTTACAAAAGAAAAACAACAACTAGTGGATGAACTAATAAACATGTTCATTAGCACACTTCCTGAAACATCTTACGCACAATCTTTTCGCCGTCGAAAAGGAACAAAAGGTTTCATATCCGATGCGATATATGCTTTTGACACAAAGGCTTACGATATAGCTAGGCAGTCAGTTCGTTTGCAGTATGGACGTAAATTGCGCCGTATAGAAGATAACGTTAAGAACGCTAAATATTCTGCTAAAACTTCTGTGTGGTCAGAGGGTATGTTCAATGTTGTTAAGAGTAAGCTGATAGACGCTGCACAATACGGTTACAATCCAGCTTCAGGAACTGTTGAAGATATAGCTATAGCGGCTAACCAATTCGCTTTCTTACAAAGTATTTCTTATAACGTATCTTCTGCGGTAATACAGACCGGACAAGTACCGCTAGTGGTATATCCGTATTTAGGTGGTATGTATGGGTACGATGCTGCAACTAAAGCCATAACAAAAGCTACTGGTTTGGTATCTACTTCTTTTGATTTTAATAAAACCTCTGGTCTAGAAGCAGGTATAGACACTTACTTTAATATAGCTTTTGATAAAGATGGTAACCCTTCTTACACTATAAAAGAAAAGTATAAAAAAGGTTTACCTTCAGACGCGCCAAGGATCGAACAACTAGAAGAACTTAAATATCTAGTAGAAATAGGTAGAGATTTTAATCAGTTAAACAGAACTTTTTTCCAAGACATATTATCTATAGACCAAAAAGGGCAAGATATACAGAAACCATTTGGTCGAACACGGGAAAAATGGTCTAAGTTCATGGGTTTCGGTGCTAGTATTTTTAACACCGCAGATAGATTTAACCGTCAAGTATCTATGGTAGCTGCTTACCAGCTTGAATTAGCAAAGTTAAAAAAGGCTAAGAAAGGAGAACTTACACCAGAAGAAATGCGGCAAGCGGCTGTAGATGCTGTAAATACTACTCAACAAACTAACGGCGGTACGTTCTTAGAAACAGGACCACAAGTAGCAAAAAAACACATAGGCAGAGTAGCTTCTATGTACAGAACTTTTGGGTTCAAAATGTACTATTTGCTATTTAAAAACTACTCGCAAGCGTTAGGACTTTTAATACCTCCCGGCACACCTAATCGTAAGGAACAAATAAAACTAGCTAGATCTATGATCATGGGTAACACGATTATGACTGCCGCTGTTGCTGGTGTTCAGGGTATACCGATATACGGCTTGGTTAAACTTGCTGCTGCGGTACAAGATTTGCTGGGAGAAGAGGAAGAGAATATAGATGAAATAATTCAGATAGCTTTAGATCGAGTTTGGTATAAAGGGCTATTAGCAGGGTTTGCTGGTATAGATGTGGCTGACAGACTAAGTTTGAACTCATTAATAATACAAGAAAACAAATTTAATACTCGTGGTACTCCTGTAGAAGAGTGGTTTTTTGACTTAATACTTGGCCCTGCTGGTAGCACAATTAAAAACTTTGAAAGAGGGTTTGAAGAACTAGCTGATCCAGATTCAACTTCGGCTGACCGAAGAAGAGGTATAGAAAAAATGTTACCTCCCGGTTTTTCTAACATGTATAAAAGTCTTGTACGCTATAACGAAGAGGGGTATCGAACGAGAGGCGGGTTACCAATATATACCGACCCCACTGCGGGTGAGTTAACCGCGCAGTTCTTCGGTTTTACCCCAGCTAACTATATAAGTAACCAAGAAGAAGGACTTATACAAGCTAAGGTAGATAGAAATATAGCTGTTAAAAGAAGTGATATCCTTAAAGATATAAACAGGGCTGCTTTCTTGCAAGATGATAATGCTATGAAAGCAGCATTGGCTGAAAAAGATAAATTTAACAAGAAATATGGAAAACGTTTTCCAAAAGCACTGATAACACTTGAAACTATGAAAAGTTCTAGACAAAGCTACAATATATCAGCAATGAAATCAGTCAACGGTGTAGTTCTATCTGACATAACTAGGCAAGTACTGACCCGAGAAATAAACTTAGATGTAGAATCGAGAGAAAAATACTTTAAAGAGTTTTATAAAGAACAATTCGAAAGGTAGTACAGTTAAAAACCCCCCATGAAGGGGGGCTACGTAGGAGAACGACAGGATCATTAGTACTGTCAGGCGAATCCTATCATAAAGTTCTCCAAACACGCACCCCTAAAATACCGCTTTCTGCCCGTATATCCATGATGTAGTCCCATTTTTTACCCTTAAAAACGGCTTTCACTTGATTTTTTGCTGTTGTGGTGTCCACACAAGGTATAAAAATAGACGAACCTACTATCATATCTGCCCAGTCAACAGTGATCTTAACACCATCAGGGTATAGATCATCCGTCCGTAGTATCTCCAGATTCTTCTTCATCATCCATATCAAACTTCATAACTAGTACGTCAGCCGAAGGTAAGTCTAGTTTAGTCCCGGTACTTAAACGTTTTTTCATACGTTTACCTTCACAATGTTCTTTTATCTGCTTAACGAGATGAGCGTAGTTAATTTGTAATTCCCCACACCATTTTTTCAACACTTTAGGCAATACATAAAATAGTTTTGTGTCAGTCTCATACCGTGCTACTAACATACCTCTGGCAAATGTGTCTGGTATTACAAGATCGTCCATACCATTATCGTGAACTTTACGGTTATCCTGAGTGCTTTGTATTTGCAAAATGTTGCTTATATGCTCACTAAAAAAGTCATTCATTATGTCATGTACAGAAGCATTGATAGCTGATGCACTATGCTTATTTTGTGGAAGTAACGTATCCATTACCCACTTAAATACTTTCTTAGTGTCCCAAGTAACCAATCCCGCACGTTTAGCTATGATTAATCCTGCTATACTAGCTGATATATGTGCAGACCAGAAACGGTTCTCTTGACTAAGTTCTCCTTTTTCATCAACTAGTTTCTTAGTCTGTTTACATATTTCCCTAACATCGTCTAAATTGTTCATAACGTACTGAACAAATACAATTCCAGCAGTACCATACTGATTGTACTTAACGTCACGCTCAAAGTTATCAGTCTCTTCTATGCTTTCAAACAAGTGCTTAACGTTAGGGACATAACACTCTAGTACCCGTTGTTGTTCTGCTTTGGGCATTGTTTTACCCATACTCACACGTTCAATAACACTAGCGTTACCAGTAGTGCAGGATAAAAGACTCCAAGGAAGCCCCCTATACCTCTCTATGTTACCGCTAGAAGTTAAACGATTACGTTGATTACCAGCAGTTAGTTGGTATATCAGGTCAGATGCTTGTTTAGCTGTTAGGTTAGTTATCTCATCTATACACCAAGGTAAGCTATGATATATCTCCCCACGATTCATTTTGCTGAGGAATGTATCTTCCTTATCTAACATAAGTCTTTGGGGGTTACCCCATATACCTGCCATAGCCAGCATAGCTGTAGTTTTAGCTACGCCTGAGTCCACACTATGTAAGTGCATAGCTGCACAGTTAGCATTGAATACTTCCATGAGCACTGAACCGAACCCTGAACTTACCACGTACTGATATAGTTCAAGCCCATCTTTACTCCAAAACTCCATCGTTTCTTTCCACTCTTCTAAAGAACCTTTGGGTTCAAAAGCATCAAACAGCCCTACCGTTTGGTTTGAAGGGGGGTTAAATTCCACACCTGTAGCTGTTATCTTTTGATTGCCTAGTATGAACGCTTCCATGTTCTCATTAGTCCAACCAAACTGCCTGTGAGCGTCTTGTGCCACACTGTTAGCTTGCAACTCATTTATCCAACTAGTTGTGTATGTCATCAATTCATCCATCTTAGTAACAGCTACCCCTTGTGCAGCTATATTCTTTCTAAACTCTTCTCTAGAGGTTATAGCACTAAGAGGTATGGTGAACTCACGTATACCATCTTTAGGAAGATGCAAGCGCATGACAGCACTTTCCCCTAACTCTGGATCGTGTACCCTCTTAACCACATAGATGTCGTTATGATAAATAAGTTTCTCATCTACTTCTCCATCTGCGTTAGACGAACGTAGAAAACCCCCGCCGTTGGCCCCCCTAAAATATGGTTGTGGGTATTCAGGTATAGAAGAACTGGCTTCAGCTTCTTTATATCTTTTACCAAGTACTATAGGAGATTTTATAACACCCCAATTTGGACAATCTTTGCATATGTCAGGTCTGTACTCATCAAACTTAGCACAGGTGTATGGACCTTTGATCGGGCCAAACTTTTGTAGGGTAGCTTCCTCACTATACTCAGGGTGGCGTTCTGATAGTTTTTTAGCCGCTTTCTTACCATCAGAACAAAATCTAGTTATAGAAAGACCGGCTCTCCACATAGGCTCACTAGTATTTTCTTGGTCACTGTAAATTAACCGCAGTTGTTCACAGCCATTACCAGTCCTAGTCTTACGCATTATGTCTATGAAACATGACTCCCTGTTACCCATTAATGCTTCCATAACAGCATTGGTTTTTGGGCTTTGTATCCTAGGAGTAGTATCTTTACCAAATATATTGGTGAATACATCAAAAGCTACAGGCTTACTTTTGTAAACACCAATAGATTTTACAAGAGCCGGTGGATCTGTTTTGTGGTTATGCGTCAGTGGGACACGTAGTACTCTAGCTGTATCTGCTGTAACGGCAGGATCAGCATAAAACTTATGTTGGGCTAACGTGTCTTTTAGTTTGCGTGCAACAGGTAACCATTGTTCTGGCGTAACCTCCTCTTGCAAAGGCCAATATACATGCACTCCTCTACCAGAACTTATGATAGTTGGTTTAGGTAGTTTTGTGGCTATGCAGAAATTTCTTAGTTCTGCTAACGCGGTTTCTTGTGTATCAAAATCTTTACTTGGGCCGCAATCTAGGTCTAGAAAAAATGATTTAAGCCCACGTACATTGTCGGCTGTTCTAGATTTAGATGTTATAAAAGAAGACAATGCAAAATATACATCCCATCCGTTACTATCTAGTTCATATGCGGTTTCAATTAAATCTTTTTTATTGTTGTAAAATTTTTGTGTTATTTTATCTGTGCTTGAATTAGAGGCGAATAAACAATAAACCCCTTCATTACAGAGCACATCATCTAAGAATAGTTCCGTGTCCATAATAGTCCCAAAAAATGTCACGGCAGGGGGTAAGAGAGGTCCACCCCGTTTCGGGTAAAAGGAATAAAACCCTAGCCGTGACTAAAAACCTAAAGATTACTCATCCCAATCGTCAATCAACTTATCGAGTGAATCATCTTCAGGTGGGACATTTTTTTTCTTGACGATCTTCTTAGGCTCTTCTGGCTCATCTTCCCAATCGTCTTCCGCTGCTGGAGCTTCTTCCGCTGCTGGAGCTTCATTACCTACAGCACTGAAAGAATGAGCTTTCTCTCCGTCAGACCCATAACCATCTTGCGCTGTAAAGCTCGTTGATGCAGTTCTTTCGGCAAGAGATATAACTTGTATAGCCCTTGGACGTAGCGACACTCCACACCCCATAGCCTTATTAGACCAAGCATAGAAACTAACTTCTATATTGATAACACTGCCTGTGGTAAGTTGGAAATCAGCCGGTAGCGGCTCTAAATTAGCCTTATAGTGTGCCGGTTGCGTAGAGCTACTATTGTTATAGGAAGCAGCTATATTAGTTTTGATTTTGAAGATAGCATTCTTCTCTTTTTTGCTACCTTCTACAACCTCGAAACGATCATCGAAGTCTAACCAATCGTCTTCCCTATTCTCTTCGTAAAACTTTTTCATTTCCTTACGAAGTTTCAAAGCTTCTTCGTAGGGTAATTTCAAATCAACGGAGTACTTAGCTCCCTTAGTCTCCGCACTACACGGAACACTTTGGTTAGCCTTATCATCAAAAACATAAGGTCGATCTAGCTTAGGCCATAAAGCCTCTGCTCCTCGGATCTGGTAAATCATGTTGTTCTCCTCAGAACTCATAAATGTATAATCATTAGAGTAATCAGTAGTTATAGCAGTTATGGTATCTTGATGAGTGACCATATCATCTACCTGCCGCACCTCTGTATCATCTAATGGACGTTTCGGTGCAAAATATAATTTAGGCACCATACTGTTGTTGTCGAAATATATCTGTGTATACACAGAAGAAGATGAAGTCCCACGTTCATGTAAGAACCTTGCATATTCCTGCAAAGGCATCTTGTTTCCTGTAGCCCTACCAAAAATAGAGTTAGCGGGAACTTGTATTTGATATACAGTATCTAGTTTATCTTCAAAAACTACAGCTATTTTTTGGGAGAAACGACAAGCGCGACCCCCTCCACTCGCACTGCCACGCACGTTATGACTACAATCAACACACCGAAGTGCTTGTTTGTTTTCTTGTAGTACCTCACTAGCTGGCTTTTGCGTATCAGTTGACCAACATACAGGTTTCTGCACTGCATTAGGGTCGTAGCTATCTTTGTAATATGCTCTGGAAACAGGGGCTGCATTCACAACTACTGTCTCTATTACATTACCAAATAACTCGCCGTCTGCATTGAAGCTACCGTCTCGTATGCTAATCCGCTTCATTCAAATATCTTCGTCTAACATTTCTTCCATAGAACTATCAGCGATCTCGAAAGAATGTCGGTAGTCATCTGTGGATTCTTCTGTGATAGAAGTATTTGAATTGTTGTTCCCACCTCTGAGATGTTTCTCAATGGAGGGTATATCAAAGCGGTAAGTGGTATCCGCTTTAACGTAACAGGATCTATCTATGATACCCTTCTTAACCCACAATCTGACCGTAGATTCCGAAACATCAAAAAATTTTGCTACATCCTGCACATTGGAATATTTAGATTGGTTCATTTGCTGCTACCTTTCCTCACACTAATTGAGTATGTAGAGTCGGCTTGCAGTGAAGGGATAACCTCTCCTTCGTTTTGGTCTAAATATTCCTTGAGGTTCTTTGTGCTGATACGCTGCTGAATAATCTCTGGAATATCATTCTCGACAGCGTAAGCAACAAGTTTGCTCCAATCATTAGAGAAGTATCTGGTAGTTACACGCCTGTAGAAGGAGTCTCCTCCCTCAGTCTTGACGCTTTTAACACCGTTGGTAACGCAATGTTTGTCCAATGCACGAGTGATCTTTTCCATTTTTGCACTAAGGGCATCATAGTCTTTGTCAAATTCTGCCTTTAGTTCGGAACGTTTCTCCCGTATGCGAATATAGACCTTAGCAAGCTTCGTCAGTTTATCGGGGGACAAAGAATCCCCTCCAGTACATCCATCCATTTTGTTCTCCTTAAACGCACCAACACAGATGTGTTGGGGAAATACGAATCTACTTGGTTTTCGTTAGTTAGTCAAGTAATTCGTTATATAATTCTAGTATTTGTGAGTGAATATTTATTCTGTTATTTAGCAGTGAGTAAACTCTATCTTCTATTGGTGAACTTTGTATTTGAATCACCGTACATTTGTGAGTTTGCCCCGACCTATGGATACGTGCATTAGCTTGAGCATAAGTCTCTAGGGAACTAGTCGGTCCCCACCAAACGATTGTATTAGCTGCGGTCAATGTGACCCCATGTGCCGCAGATTGTGGCTGTATAACTAGTACTTTGGGGTTGTCTTGTTCTTGGAACTTCTTAAATATTTCAGTTCGACGCATGGCAGATACGTCACCCCGTATAATGTCCGTAGTTATCCCGTCTTTCTGTAACTTATCGACAATAATGTCTATGGTGTGTTTAAAAGGTACAAAGACAAGGATCTTTTTACTGGATTCGTCTATTACTTCTTTAAGAGCTTTATATCGTGGCTTTATATCAAACTCCAAAGCCTCACCAGTATCTGTGTAGATTGCGCCAGCCGATATCTGAAGTAGTTTGTTCATGTTCACGGCAGCGTTGGGTGCAGTTATTTGCTCCTCGGTTGTCTGCATGATCATATGGTTTTTCAATTGCTGGTAGTACTTCTTTTGTTGTTTTGTCATCTCAACGATACGTTTGGTATATACAATATCAGGAAGATCTAAGCACTGATCTTTTGTGAACCGAATCGCTGGTTGAAGTGCCTTATGCACAGTGTCAACTGAATCTGCTTTTGGTAACCACTTAAATTGGTTTACCTTGATCATTACTTGGTCACGATAAGAACTGAAGAATCGAGGTACTCCTTCTGGATTGATCAACTTTGCCAAGCCATAAGCATCAAGTGGGGATTGCGCTGCTGGAGTACCTGTCATCATCCATAACCAAGTATGTGGAGAAACTAGTTTATTTAATACTTTCCATCTTTTAGTTTGTACGTTTTTGTAGTGTGTAGCTTCGTCAGCGATTATGAGATCAAAACCACCATTAGCTATTTCATCCGCTACAATCTCCACACCGTCATAATTTATAATCACGTACTCTGCGCCTTGATTGATCACCTTTTTACGTTTGTTTGCTGCACCATACGCAACATCAACTGTTCGGTGCATGGCGAAAGTAAAAAGATCTGCCCTCCAAGCACTATCCATAATGGATAGAGGGCATATAACTAGTACTCGATTTATTTTACCTTCCTTCAACAGGTAATCACTGGCCCATATAGCAGAAGCAGTCTTACCTGTACCCTGCTCATTGAAACAGAAAGCACGTTTGTTAAGCGTTAGAAAAGCAGCGGTGTCTTTCTGGTGCTCGAAAGGTTTGTGTCTACCAGTCCACGAATACTTTGATTCGATAGGAGAGGGTACATCTATGTTTAAATTTTTTAAAACATGTACTTCGTCTAGCCCCCAGTTAACAAGCACTTTGTTGTCAACTAGTTCTTTACTTTTTGGAATAACCTCTGTGACTTTTTTAGGGTCACGCAAACGCAGTAATACAGCTTTATCTTTTACGATTCGCACTAGACTTCTTCTTTTTGTAATTCCGACTACGGTTTTTGGCTTTACTTTCTATGCGAACACCATCACTGTTTTTGCCACCCTTGCTCAAGGCTTTTTTGTGAGATATGTCTTTACCCTCTCGCTTATCAGCTACGCCATTCTTATTAGCATCCTTGCCAGTCTTGTCCATCTTACGCCGCGCACGTTGCCGCTCCATACGGTTCTCATGCTCACCTCTAGCTTTCTGCTGTCGATATTCCTTCTTATAGGGTCTAGGTTTGTTTTTATACGGCATTAGTTTCTCCCGTTATGTACACAATCGAGGACTGGGCAATGGTTCCTGCACAGCCCGTTTGGTTTAGCGTTCCACACATCATTTTCTAGAGCCGCCTCCATATCAGAGTAGGCTCCTAACCATTTCTCCCATAACACTGTTTGGTCATTAGAAGAATATTCTTCCTTCACTAATTCGTTACACACTACAAATAGTAGTCCTGCTTTTACTTGTTTAACTACTGGAAAATGTTTAAATACGGCTAACGCCATTAATTCTAACTGCCCTTTATCAGCGTACCTAGCTGACTTACCTGTCTTGTAGTCTACTACCCAAGCCCTGCCATTCTCTGCGTCTAAGATTACTAAATCTGCGATACCTCTCCACCATACTTCTTTTGCAAAGAAGCCGCATGGCTCTAAAGTCTCAGTAAGCCCCATCTTGTATTCGCAAAGTCTTTCTCCCTTTATAGATACTAGTGCGTCTAATGCGCCTTTTACGTATTCAAATTGTGGGTCTAAAGGAATGTTGTCCCGAACATAATGCTCTGCTGCCTCGTGCATCAGAGTGCCATAACGCATGGCATCTGTTTCCACATCCTCAAACTCTTTGAGGATCTTCATGTGGTAAAACTGTTTAGGGCATTGGTCAAATGCTTTAGCCTTACTAAACGACCAAGGAGCTATACTAGTCAAAAGGATTACCTTCAGGTGGTTTTGAACTAACGGTGTACGTAGCACCCATCTCGTCTAATAAGTTTCGTAAGGTAAGAAACTCATCGTCTGTCCTATCATCAATGACTAGAGTGTGATGTACAATCATATCTTCAGTGTTTGACACTGGACTATACATTTCCTCCAACTCGTCCCATTCCTTTAACAAATCTTCAAGTGCATTAGTGGCTTTTTTCTCCATTTTCTTTTTTGATTCTCGCCATTCTTCCAAATTAGTTATCTTACTCACTCACACTCACCATAACTGTCTCCTACACCTGATTCACAATCAATTGGTAGCCCCTGTGCCCAGTCTGGCACCCAGCGCATACATTTTTCGATAAACACTTGTGCCTCCGAAACCGATGTCTCGGGTACACAACATACAATTGAGTCATGGACAGTCATGACTATGCGATACTGCTCTGCTATTTTTAGCATCTGCTCCGCGATGATGCAACGAGCTATTGCCTGACATACATTCTCTATGACTTTCCCACCATAGATATTGGTCCTGCCTTTCCTAGTTTTGTAACTAAACTGTAGCCCCCGTGCATCCTGCGTACCTTCTAAACCTTCATATCGTAGAATTAGTCCTGAAGGTAATACTATACCTTGCCTTTTCGCATCCACTTTTAGCACACCGTCTAACCCAAGAGGACTAGCGTTGCCTCGTGTCAATTCTGTTAATGTGTTTTGCGCTTCGCGCCACAGGTGGTTTATCTTCCAGTTACTGTCTCTGTAGACACGTATGACGCGCCTAGCTTCTTGGAGATCCATATCGAACCCAAAGTTAGCAAGCTGATCAACAAAACGAACAGCCCCCATCCCATACCCTGCACCCAAGATAGTAGTCTTACCAACAAACCGTTGGTCTTTTGTGACATCCTCTTCCCTATTTACCCCATAGATCTTAGTCGCCATTTGCTTGTAGACATCTTCACCGTTGGTAAACGCTTCAGTCAGATCGTCTTGCCCTGCCAGCCACGCTAATACTCTGGCCTCTATCTGTGAGGAATCGCAGTCAATCAGCTTGTACCCTTCAGGTGCTCTGATACTACTTTTCAATTTCTTACCGTTAGCCCCTCGACTGGGCAGATTTTGCAGATTAATTTTATCTTTACCGCCCCAACGACCAGTGTGAGCAGCATAATATTGGATAGGTACAGGCAGACTTCCACGTTTGGCTATGTCAATAAACCGTTGGGTGCGTGTTTCTTCCAGTGTACTCTTATTACCAAGCCTAGCAGCGACTAGTGTCTGTACTGATACGTTTTCATGCTCCTCCAAAGCTTTAAACGCTTCATCAGTTTTAGCAAAGGCAAATGTCTTCTTGCCTGTCGTCGTGCTAATCTTAGTGGGAGGTGTGACACCTAGTTCTATAAGTAGAGAAGCAAACTTAGCGTTACTCATCAAATCTTCTTTAGTTACATTTGCATGAGTTAATAGCCTATCTTTTCTGTCTTTTGTTTCCTCCAAATGGTATTCCAACAACCCAAGATCTAGTTCTAGTATTGGGTCTATAAACATACGTAGTGTCTGATCAATCACCTTCAGTTCTTGCTTAGGAAACCCTTGCACCATTACTCTAAAAAGTTTGTACGTTAGCTCAACATCGTTGATGCAATAATCTCCATACCTGCTTAATTCTTCCTCGGTGAAGTCCTCTCTACGTTTACCTTTGGCAACTAGTACCTCAGTTCCTTTCGCCCCCAAGTTGTATCTTTCAGCCAAAGCTTTAAGTGATCCCCCTGCGTTGACACCATGCACGGCTCTACCTAAACATAGCGTGTCAGCCCATACCTTTGGTTTTATACCAAACAACCAGCTAAGGATAGCTCCATCAAAAAGTGTATTATGGGCAACGACCATAGCGTTAGCCCAATCAAAACTTAGTAAGTAGTCTCTTATTTGTTCGTGGGTTCCACTAGCCCACTCAGTAGGTTCCTTGTTTACCTTGACGGAAACACCAATAACTTCAAACCTACTATCTCGTATGTATTCTTCTGTCGTCAGCTTACTAAGAGAAAACTCTTGGTCATAGTAAGTTTCAAAATCAATTGTTATCAGATCCATTATTTGTTTCGCTCTCTTTCTAATCTATCAACTTCAGCGTTAGCATAGAAAACAATTTTCTTCGCATCTCTCAGTTGATCACTATGGGATGCAAAACCATACCGATAACAGGTGCGAAATATCTCTGCTATTTGCCCGTTCATATTTTTATAGGAGATAAGGTCTTGTACCTCTTTCGCATAGTCGGGTAACTCATAGTATTTTGCGGTAGAGCCGTCTGATTTACTTGGATCACTCATCATTTAGCTCTTCAAACAACTCATCGAAAGCATTGTTAACTCTCTCCATAGAGTTTTTACAGGCTACGGCATAGCCGCACTGTTTATAGTCAGGTAAACCTAACGCCTTATCATATTCTTCTGCTTTTTTGTATTTTTCGATTTGAAGTTCTTCAATTTGTTCCCGTAAAGAAATAAGCTGATCAGCTTCGAAGTCATTTTTTGAATCGAGCATATGAAAATATGCTAGGAGATTAGTATTATCCGTGATCATGCCATAAGACTGCATATGATTTTTAACTACCTCTCTGAATCGGTAGCCAACCATATCGTCGTCATGCCTAAAGTTCCGGTATACCTTTGTTTCCCATAGTGCCATAGCTGGTTTTGTCTTCATTTCAGTCCTAAACCTAGCGCAGCCGCAGCCGTAGTGGGTGAACCTAGTTCTAGTTCTAGTTGTATGGGTAGATCATCGGTAAGTAACTCAGTTACACGATCTATATTCTTTTCGTTAATTACCAACGCTATACCCCCTGCCGCAGTTATGTCCCGTAGGTTCTTTTCTTGTAGAGGTGTGGGTTTGTTCTTACCCGCTTTGCATTCGATACCGAAGAACTTGCTGCCGTAGCACCCAATGATGTCAG
>MDSZ01077187.1_pt1 | contig 16106 bp, 13 predicted proteins | sample 811201 | NCBI WGS metagenome assembly MDSZ01 (sample SAMN05326647, study PRJNA326480) | marine metagenome | isolation source: seawater | place: Indian Ocean: North | collected 2010
TCCGTGCTGTTATTGAGGTTAAGATTAGTCCAGAAAGAGAGGGTGGTTTTGATCGATTAGCTCATCGCATTTCAAAATTTGAAGATGTTGAAGCCTGTCATTTGATGTCTGGTGGATATGACTTGATGGTTATTGTTCAAGGTAAAAATTTACATACCGTTGCCTCATTTGTTTCCGAGCGTCTAGCCACTATGGAGGGGGTTCTTTCCACGGCTACTCATTTTCTACTTCGCTCCTATAAAGAGCATGGACATCTTCTGTCCAAGGACGGAAAAAATCCAGAAAAACCTCCGGTTAGTGCCTGATTTTGATGAATCCAGAAAATTATGTTGCTGAACATGTAAAGAGTCTTCCACGCTCTGGAATTCGTGATTTTTTTGCGATTGTTTCAGAAATGCCTCAGGCTATTTCTCTAGGCATTGGCGAACCTGATTTTGTAACTCCTTGGAAAATTCGTGAAGCTTCGATTTTTGCTCTTGAAAAAGGGAAAACTTCTTACACCGACAATCGTGGCTCACTTTCTTTGCGAAAGGAAATCTCAAGTTATGTTGCTTCCTTTTTTGGTCCAGAATATGACCCTCAATCTGAAATTCTGGTCACGGTTGGAGTTTCTGAGGCAATTGATATTGCCCTACGGGCAATTTTAAACCCAGGGGAAAAGGTGCTCTATCATGAGCCCTGCTATGTTTCTTATGCTCCCAGTGTTTCCCTTGCTCATGGGGTCGCTATTCCCGTAGGTACGGTTTCGGAACATTCTTTTTCTCTAGAACCGGAAAGCTTTGAAAAAGCATGGCAACCAGGATGTAAAGTTCTTTTACTTAATTTCCCTACGAACCCAACTGGGGGAACTGCAGATCGAATAAAGCTTGAAAGACTTGCTAAATTCGCAGTCGAAAAAGATCTAATCGTAATCAGCGATGAGATTTATGCAGAACTTACCTATGAGGGTGAACATGTGAGCATTGCTGAACTTCCTGGAATGAAGGAAAGAACCATATTATTACATGGTTTTTCCAAAGGTTTTGCCATGACTGGCTTTCGGGTTGGTTTTGCATGCGGTCCCGAATGGTTGATCGAGGCGATGATGAAAATTCATCAGTATTGTATGATGTGTGCCCCAATTCTCAGTCAAGAAGCCGCTGTGGAAGCCTTGAAAAACGGTACTGAAGATGTCCTTAAAATGAGGGATCAATATCAAAAAAGGAGAGATTTTATTGTTCAAAGGTTTAACGAAATGGGATTGGAGTGTCATTTGCCCCGTGGCTCTTTTTATGCGTTTCCAAGCGTGCAATCTTTTGGATTAAATGAAGTTGATTTTTGCCACCGATTACTTCGGGAACAGGAGGTTGCAGTTGTTCCGGGTACTGCTTTTGGGACCCACGGAGAAGGACATGTGAGGGCTAGTTTTTCCACTTCATATGAGAAATTGGTTGAAGCTACAGATCGTATTGAATGTTACGTAAATAGTTTATCTAATCAGAATGTTTCGGCACAAGCAGTCTAGTTCTTTTGCATGTAGATTGAACTGGAAACTAAACCAAAATGGAATCGATTAGTGTTGCTATTGTCGGCAGACCCAATGTAGGGAAAAGTCGTCTTTTTAATCGTTTAGCAGGTCGAAGAATTTCCATTGTCCATGACCGTCCGGGGGTGACTCGCGATGTTGTAGTTGCCGATTCTCCTGAAGGGTATGTGTTAATGGATACAGGTGGTATTGGGATGCAACCCGAGATGACTTCAGCTGAAATTCAAAATGCGACAGAACAACAAGCTGATTTTGCCATTCGGGCTGCTACTTTGTTACTTTTTGTAGTCGATGGCCGCGATGGTTTGCTTCCTTTGGACGAAACCATTTCCTTAAAGCTTCGTAAGATGGGAAAGCAACCCATTCTAGTCGTCAATAAAATGGATATTCCAGAACAAGCATATTCTTTTTCTGAATTTGCTAAACTTGGTTTTGAAAAGGTAGTTGGGATTTCGGCCGAACATGGGCATGGCGTCGATGAGCTAATTCAAGAAGTTACCCAGAAATTACCTCCCTCTCCCCCTTTGCGTAGTGCGGATCATAGTAATCGTACCAAAATCGCTTTTATTGGGCGTCCTAATGTGGGTAAATCTTCGCTTTGTAATCGACTGCTTAATATGGAACGCTTGATTGTAAGCGATGTACCGGGCACCACCCGGGAGACTGTAGAGTTAGACTTGGAATATCAAGTGAAGGGTCAAGAAAATCCTTGGTCCTTTCGGTTGTTTGATACAGCAGGATTAAAAAGGAGAAATCGCATTGATTCCTCGCTGGATTATTTTTCAGCTGTTCGAACCAAGCATGCAATCGAAGAAGTCGATGTCGTATTTTTGGTCTTAGATGCTAGGGAAGGGGTAACCAAACAAGATAAGATTCTTGCAGGACATGTTTTGGAAGCAGGAAAAGCGCTTTCCATCTTAGTTAACAAATGGGACTTAGCTTTGGAAAGTTTCCGAAAGGATCCTCTCCCTGGCTATGAAGACGAAAAAGATTTTAGAAAGAGTTACATTAAGTCTATCCGCAAGGAATTATTCTTTCTACCGGAATCTCCCATTTCTTTTGTTTCGGCACAAACTGGATATGCGATCGAAGCTTTTCTTAATATCGCCCGCGACCTGAATGCTAGAATGGATAAATCGATTTCAACTTCCACGCTAAATAAGCTGATCGGAGAAATGTGGGAACATCGCCCGCCTGCAAAAGTCGGGGGTAAGAGATTCAAAGTCTTCTATGCAGTACAGGTAGAGACGCGACCTTTTCGGATTAAATTATTCTGTAATCGGGAAGAAAAATTAAATGATCAATATCGTCGGTATTTGGAAAAAGGAATTCAAAAACGCTTTGGTTTATCTGGTTGCCCTCTCAAATTTTCCTTGGCTGGTAAAGAAGCGAGATATAAAGAAGAACAGGATTGATAAATTCGTATTTTTCACTCCCCAAAGCCGCTTAGCGGCTTTTTTTGTATCCTAATTTCGTTGTACAACGCACCTAAGCCCCTGATAATAATAATTTACAAAATATGACTTCAAATCCATGTAGAGTAGGCTTTTTGGGCTCGGATGAAATTGCCATCCCATTTCTTTCCCATTTGGCGAAAAAAAAGGAGTTTTCCCTGGAAGCGGTCTTGACCCAACCAGATAGACCAGCAGGCAGAGGACGAAAGCTTCGGCCAAATCCAATTAAGGCTTGGGCAGCAAAGAATGGTTGTCCTGTTCGGGATCCTGAGAAACCTGGATCCACTGAAGTAATTTGGTTTAAGAAACTGAAAATTGAGATTCTTCTAGTAATGGCTTATGGGCATATTCTTAAACCAGATTTGCTCACTGTTGCACCGAAAGGTTGCTTTAATCTACATGCATCTCTTTTGCCGGCCTACCGCGGTGCATCCCCTATCGAGACCGCTTTAGCTTTGGGTGAGACGGAAACGGGAATTACCCTAATGAGAGTGGTAACGAGAATGGACGCGGGTCCAATCATCGATCTAGAGAGGGTCAAAATCCCCGTCTCTGCCACCGGTTCTGATCTTCGAGTTATTTTGGCTAAAGCATGTATACCTCTTATCGATCGATCCCTGCCTTTATTAAAAAATGAAAATGGGATTGAAATCGACCAAGATGAAAGCCAGGCAACTTATTGCAGAAAGTTGCGTAAAATCGATGGCTCTCTTGATTTCTCTCTTTCGGCTGAAGAGCTTAGTCGGCGGATTCGAGCGTTTCAATCCTGGCCGGGTTGTTTTTTTGAACATCTTGGAAATCGGATCCGAGTAGGAGATGCAATTCCATATCATCCAAAATCGCTAAAATCTGGAGAAATTTCGAGAACGGAAAGTGGAATGCTAATTATTGGAACGGCAACTTGTACTCTGCAGATAAACCTGCTTCAAAAACAAGGTGGTAAAATGATGTCATCTGCTGATTTTCTTCGAGGTTATGAAATACCCAATGGATTTATTTTGGGTTTTGTACCTTCCCATTCCCTACTTCGGGTCAGCGATTAAATCCAGAAAATTACCAAAAGATTTCTTGATTACCATTCGATAATTCATAATGCTAGGGTGTGGATTGGTTGGGAAGACACTTTAAGAATTTATCTTTTCAAATTACTTTAGTTATTACTGGAGTATGTTTTTTGGGATCCTCACCCTTGGTATCGGCAAACATTGAAGTGGCCAACCTGAAGCAAGACCTTGAATTAATTGCTAGAGAAGTTGCTGGTTTACGAACCGAAGTCGAAATGCTCCGCAGGGAAAACGCTCAATTAAGAGTTAGTCTTCAACAAGTTTCCAAAAATGCAAGCAATCGAACTGGAGACTCACAAGGGTTGCTTGTACAAATTGATTCCCGGGTTCGAAAATTGGAATCTCGTATAGCTGCCAATGAAAAAAATACCGCAAGCTTGCAAAGTAGTTTTGATCTAAAGATTCAGGACTTGGTCAATAAGATGAATCAGAATTTTGCAAAAGTTTCAGTTCCAACACCTTCTAGCCCGCCGGTTCCTAATTTCTCTAGCGATTATCCTCAAAACGGTTTTGTTCATAAAATGGAAAAAGGAGAAACGGTTAGCAGTATTGCCCAAAAATATAAGTCCAAAATCAAATGGATTATCGATGCCAATCAGATTGCTGACCCTACCAAGGTAAATGCGGGTAGAGAATTATTTGTACCTCAGCAGTAATGGCCAAACCAAAATCAAGACTTGGACGCGGACTGGGCGGGCTCATATCAGGCGGTGGTAAGGTCGGTCAAGTTTCTGCAAAACTTACTCCCGAAAAAGAGACCCCAAAGTCTCTGGAAACGAAGAAAATTTCCAAAGAAAAAAAGGGTCTCATCACTTCGAGGGATGAATTAATGGAAATCCCTACTTCACAGGTGGTGCCTAACCCTTATCAACCTAGGAAATCAATGAATTCGGAAGCTATTGTTGAGTTGGCCGCAAGTATCAAAGCGGAAGGGCTTTTGCAACCGATTGTGGTTCGAAAATCAGGAGAGGCCTTTGAATTGGTTGCAGGGGAAAGACGCTGGAGAGCCCACCAAAAGCTAGGAAGGAAAAAAGTTTTGGCTAGGATTCTTCAGGCTACCGATCTGTCTTCAGCCAGTCTTTCCCTCATCGAAAATCTTCAACGGGAAGGTTTGAATCCGATTGAAGAAGCTCTTGGTTACCATTCGTTGGTAAATGATTTTAATCTTACCCAGGCAAAGGTTGCGGAAAGGGTAGGGAAGAGCAGGGTTCACATAACCAATTTGCTTCGCTTATTGAAATTGCACGAAGAACTTAGAGTTCTCCTTTCAGAGGGTAAGTTGTCTACGGGTCATGCCAAGGTTTTACTTGGGATTGAAGACCTTAATGATCAATTAAAAATTGGAAAGCAAGCGATTGCCGAGGGTTGGACTGTGAGACATTGCGAAATAGAGGTACAATCATTTTTGAACCCTTCCTCTTCAAATCATCCAAAAATTTCTGGCTATGCAAACCCTTTTTCGAGTATGGCTCAAAAAGCTGAATCTAAACTTGGTCGTTCCGTGAAAATCAAAGGGGAGCCAAGCGGTGGGGGAAAGATAACCCTTGGTTTTGAAGATCCAGTTGATTTGCAAAATTTACTCACATCTTTGGGGCTTTAGGATCCCATTAACGAGTTGCTTTTTTTTGGCAACTTGGCAGTATTTCGTAGTTTCCCCTGAATTATCATGATTGTTTTTCTCACTACTGTACTTGTCCTACTTTGCTTGTTGGTCGTATTATTGATTATGATCCAACGCACATCCGGTGGCATGGGATCGGCTCTTGGCGGCGGAACGGCAGATCAAATGTTAGGTGCCGGATCTGCAGCTCAATTGTCTAAATTCACAGTCTTCGGAATTCTTGGCTTTTTTGTGCTTTCTTTTGTGCTTTACGCTTTCTACCAAAGGGAAGCAGATAATCCCGATAGTTTGATTCGTAAGAGTGTTACTCCGGCAATGGAGGCTAACCCTGTAAATGCATCAAATATCGGAGTTCCTTTGCCTGAAAATGTAATTGCAGCACCAGCACCTACACCCCTTGAAGTAGAAACTCCAGTGTCGACAAATCCTGAGGAATCGCCGAAATCTGAATCCAACACGACTGAGTAAACGGACAAGGTCTACTTTGAAGAATGCATCCAAAGCTTGCATTCTTTTTATTCTGCTTATTGTAACCTCTGAGCTGCATCCAAAATCTTTTCCAGCCCGAGGATTCGCAAAGATATTGACGCCTGCTAAAGCACAAGAAAATCTGAATGAATTTCGCTCCCTAATAGCTTCCTCCTTTCAAGAGAGTAGCTTTCATTCTGCTTATTGTTTCAACTTCAAATTTCGCCATATGCCAAGAAGAGGTGCTGAAACCGAGTGTTTTGGCTCGATCGCTGGACCTACGCTTGGAAGTGGAGTCTTTCGTATCGAAATTTTCCCTGACCCTGTCATTTCCGAACAAAAGGTTTTTCTAATAAGGAATCCACTCGAGCCGAGAGCCTGGGTTGGACATCAAAATCAAAATATTCCTAAAGTTCTTTCCCATAATGCCCTTCTTCAGCCTATGATTTCGGGAATGAACCAGACTTTATTTGATTTCTTGATGCCTTTTGTCTTTTGGAAGGGAGAGTATTTGAAATCTGGAAAAGTTGCGGGGCGACCTTCTCACCTCTATGAATTTGCCTCCCCTTCATGGGTAACCGAAACCATGCCAGATTGGAATCGTGTAGTTTTGGCTCTAGATGATGCTTATCAAGCACCTCTTAGAGTGGAAGTTTTTTCGGATACCGCTCAACTACTTCGTTCCACAACTCTGAGAACTTATAAAAAGATTGGAGAGGAATGGATTATCAAGGCTTTGGACTGTACCAATCAAAAGGATCGATCGAATACCAGGCTAGAAATTCTAGCTGCAGCTACAAAACTTGATTTAAATCCAAACTTCTTTTCGGAGCAAAAATTCATGCTGCCTTTACCTATTCCTTCTTCTGCCTTCCAAACCTTTGATTAGTCTTGGATTTACCCGACTCAATTATTCTTGATGAATACTAAACTTTTTTCATTACTATTTTCTAAATGAATTCTGAAAATATGCTTTCGCAATGGGCTAAAAATGTGTCTCCTTCCCCCACTTTGGCAGTTGATGCTAAGGCCAAGGAACTAAAAGCAGCTGGAGAAGATGTCTGTGGTTTTGGAGCTGGGGAGCCTGATTTTGATACGCCTTCCTTTATCAAGGAAGCGGGGGCCAAAGCCTTGGCCGACGGAATGACCAAGTATGCTCCAGCCGGGGGGTTGCCAGCCCTTCGATCTGTCCTTGCAGGCAAATATCAAGAACTTGGTGTTCTTAAAGATGCCAATCCTGCTCAAGTTGTAGTTAGTCCCGGCGGTAAGTACTCCTGCTATCTTGCCATCCTGGCGACTTGTGGTCCCGGTGATGAGGTATTGATTCCAGCTCCTTATTGGGTCAGCTATCCCGAAATGACAAAATTAGCTGGTGCTACCCCAAAATTCATATTCGCTGGGGATGAGCAAGGTTTTAAGGTGAGTGCCCAACAAATAGAAGAAGCTCTTACTTCCCAGACAAAGTTGGTTATATTAAACAGCCCTTCCAACCCAACCGGTTGTCTTTACAGTAAGACTGAAATGGAAGAGATTCTTGAACTTGCATGCAAACAGGACTTTCTTCTTATGTCCGATGAAATCTATGAGTATTTACTGTACGATGGAGCTGAACATTTCCGCCCAGCTTCTTTTGGAGAAGATGCCAGAGACAGAGTTATTACCGTTTCTGGATTTAGTAAGACTTTCTCCATGACAGGATGGCGTTTGGGAACGCTGGTAGCCAACCCAACTATTTCTAAAGCGGTTGCCTCTTTGCAAAGCCAGACCACTTCGAATGCTACTACCTTCGCTCAATATGGTGCTTTGGCGGCATTGGAAAATTGGGACCAGGCGATGGCTGCAGTTCGGGATATGTTGGTCCACTTTGATCGCCGTCGACTCAAATTGCTCCATGGCTTGCAAGCCATTGATGGAGTTTCCTGTTTGCGAGCCCAAGGAGCTTTTTACCTTTTTCCTAAAATTTCAAGCTTTGGCATCAGTTCTAAGGACTTTTCTTCTCGCTTATTAGAAGATAAAAAAGTTGCGGTGGTTTCTGGACACGCATTTGGAGCAGATGGCTACATTCGCCTCAGTTATGCCACATCAGATCAGGTGATTGAGAAAGGTTTGGAGCGGATGAAATCTTTCTGCGGGAAAATTTCATGAATGTTGCACATGGGTTCATTGGAAGCTCTTGAATAAAACTGATCGAACCAATCCAAAGAATAGATGCTCTAAAATAAAGGAGGAGTGCTTTCCTTATTCGGGAAAGCAGTATCCAAGTTTTTTTGCTTCCTCGGGATTGTCCTGCATAGACTGCTCGAACTCAGAGATATCAAAATCGGCAACGACAAAATTTCCGTTTTGAAGAGTTGGAGTCTTGGATTGTCCACTAGCATCGATTAAATCATTCATTCGTTTTGGGTCCAAGCGGACATCAATGATATCAAGTTTTAGTTTTCTTTTTTCAAAATATTGCAGGGCGTCTATGCACCAAGGGCAACCCTGTTTAACAAACAAAATAGGTAGGCTCATTACTAATTTACTATGAGTAATTTAATGAGCAGGCAAAAAGAAAAAGCTGAAACCTTTCTTGGCATTTGTTTGAAGCTAGTCATCATTAAATTTTAAATGCTAAGAAAAAATTCTACGAAAGAAATTCTTCAAAAAGACTGTATCCTAGTTAAGGGTGCCTCGGAAAATAACCTTAAGGGAATAACGGTTTCTTTCCCTAGGGGAAAACTGATTGGAGTTACCGGAGTAAGTGGTTCAGGTAAGTCATCCTTGGTTTTTGATGTGCTTGCGGCGGAAGGGCATCGAAAATATGTCGAGAGCCTATCTCCTAAAGCTCGACAAGCTTTGGAAAAAGTAAGAAGACCCGAAGTTGATTATGTAGAGGGTTTATCCCCGGTTCTCTCCATTGAGCAAATTTCCGCTGGCTCGGCAGGTCCAAGGAGTACGGTGGCAACGGCAACCGAGATTGCAGATTATGCCCGCCTTCTCTGGGCGACTGCCGGTCAGCCATATTGTCCGAAAGATGGTGGTAAAGTGGAGAAAAGAACATTAGATGATGCGATCGAGCAAATTATGAAAGCTGGTCAAGGAAGGCGAATGCTCCTACTTGCCCCTTACCTGATTGCAAAAGCGGCGGTTTTGAGAGAAGAATTACCAAGTCTGGAAAGAAGGGGCTTTCAACGAATTAGAATAGAAGGGGAAATAAAAAGGTTGGATGATCGAAACCTGATCCCCGAAAAAACCAAAGGTCGGGAAATTTCAGTCGACATTGTGGTCGATCGCTTACTGCTTGAGTCCTCCTCACGAAGCCGCCTTGCAGATTCCCTCGAACTTGCCTTCAAGGAAGGGGAAGAGCGTGCTTTAGCCCTTCTGGAAAAAGAAGAGGGGTTTGAAGAAATCAAACTTTCTCAAAGTTACTCCTGTGAAATTTGTGGTACTAACTATCCCAATCTTACACCCCGTTTCTTTTCTTGGAATCACCCGGACGGAGCCTGTGAAACCTGCTCTGGATTGGGAGAAGTCCTGCGTTTTCGCGAGGATTTAGTCATTCAGGATCCAAGTATTTCATTGAGTAAGGGAGCAATTAAGCCATGGCGTTTTGGCTCCCGCAAGATGATCACCCTTCGCAAAAACATACTCAAGGCACTCTCTGAACAGTATCCTTTTGAACTTAAAACCCCTTGGAATGATTTACCGGAGGAAATCACCCAGTTTATTCTTCATGGAAACCCTGAAAAAAAGTTTGAATTAAAATTGCAAGTGGGCAGGGGGAAGGCGAAAAAACAAGCTTTCCCAGGAGTTTTTCAGGATCTTCAAGATACCATGTGGAATACTTCTAGTGAGACCCTTCGGGCCAAGCTTTTAACCTGTCAATTTGGTACGCAATGTCCGGATTGCCGAGGAGGAAGGCTTTCCTCTTACACACGGAATGTAAAAGTAGCCGGTTCTTCCATTGATACTTTTCTGGCCCTGCCCGTGCAAAAGGCATGGAAATTTATTAATACCAAAGCGGCAAAAGATGAGAGATGCATTCAGGTAGAAGATGCCCTTCATGGATTGATGCAAAGACTTGGTTTTATGGAACAGGTAGGTTTGGGCTACCTGTCCTTGGATCGTTCCTATCGAAGTCTTAGCGGAGGAGAGGCTCAAAGAGCACGCTTGGCAACCCAATTGGGAATGGGCTTGGTAGGGGTCACTTATGCTTTAGATGAACCGAGCGTTGGCCTACACCCTGCCGATCACGGAAGATTATTGAAAGTACTCGAGGGATTGCGAGACAGGGGCAATACCGTGATCGTGGTGGAACATGATGCCGATACCCTAAATGCTTGCGATCACCTTGTTGAAATAGGACCCGGGCCAGGAGAAAGTGGGGGTGAATTATCGTTCGAAGGAAATCTTAAGGAATGCCTTGTCTCGAAGGAGAGTCGTTCTGGACCATTTCTTGCCGGGCTTGAAAAAGTGGAGAAAGATGCAAAAGACAAAAAACCAGGCAAGCTAAGTTTAATCGTCCGGCAAGCGAGTGCTAATAATTTGCAATCTATTGATGCTTCCTTTCCTCTCGGTCTACTTACGGTGGTATGTGGGGTTTCGGGTTCGGGAAAGAGTTCTTTGGTCAATGAAGTCTTAGCGAAATCAGCTGCTTATGAACTGCATCGTTCCAAACAATTACCCGGATCTCATGGGGGTATTGAGGGGTTGAATCAATTTGATCAGGTAGTCCGAGTGGATCAATCTCCGATCGGAAAAAGTCCCCGTTCGAACCCTGCGACTTTCGTTAAGTTATTTGATCTATTGCGTAAGCTTTTTTCTCAATGTTCATTGAGTAGAATCAGGGGTTATTCCCCAGGTCGATTCAGTTTCAACCTTCCTGGTGGTAGATGTGAGAGGTGTAAAGGAGATGGGATGGTAAAGTTAGATATGCAATTCTTGGCAGATGTATTTGTGGAGTGTGAAAGCTGTAAAGGAATGCGCTACAATCGGGAAACTTTAGAGGTTCGATATCGGGGTCATAATATTGCGGAAACTCTCGAAATGTCAGTTTCGGAGGCCAAGGAGCTTTTCGTAAAGCATCCTGCAATTTTAGCAAAATTAGAAACTCTAGATTCGGTTGGTTTGGGATATTTAAAACTAGGTCAGCCCTCGAATACTCTCTCGGGAGGGGAATCACAGCGCATCAAGCTTTCCCTAGAGCTCAGCCGGCGCCAAATGGGGAAAGTATTATACCTTCTCGATGAACCAACCACGGGTCTTCACTGGCTCGATGTACAAAAGCTGATGGACTTACTTTTTAAATTACGGGATGACGGTCATACCTTGGTGGTGATTGAGCATAACTTGGATGTAATTCGCCTAGCAGACCATGTGATTGAGATTGGTCCCAGTGGCGGAGAGAAGGGTGGGCAATTGGTATTTGAAGGCTCACCCATGGAGTTATCTTCAAATGATTCCTCAACCGGTAGGTTTTTGAGAAAGCATCTTGCTATGCTCCAAGGGAATGATTAAGCAATCGATTCATGGCAGAAAATGATTCTCTAGGGGATTCTACTGATCTCCTGTCCACCAAAAGAAAAGATTTTTGGAATCTTTGGAAAAGGCGTGGTCTTCTAATTGTTGCCTTATTGGTACTCCTCATTCCCCTCTATGGAACTTTTAGTCCGCTATTTGAATTTATTCTTTTTGCTGTATCTCTGGCCGCCCTTACGCACCCCATTTTTTTCCGGCCTATCGACCAGCTTGGTCAAACCCTGTTTCCCCGCTTTCCTGATCAAAGGAGGTCAGAGGTTTGTGCCGTTCTTTCCACCCTTATTCTACTGATGGTCATTATATCCCCGATTTTTCTCTTGTTATGGGAAGCCTCGGATGCTCGAAGAGGGGTTCTTGATATGGTTTGGTCCATAGCCTTGGGTGAAGGTGATGGAAGAGCATTTCTTCTGGAAAGTGTCTCTAAAAGAGTGCGTGAAATCCAGTCTATCTATCCTAAACTCCCCATTGATGAAAAGGTTGCGGTGCAATTCGTGTCCAATCTTGTGGGAGATACCCGTCAGTTCTCCGGGACTTTTATGGAATTTCTTTTTAAGGGTACTCGTGGCTTTGTGGCTGAACTTGCCCTCGCGTTGATTGCACTATCATTCCTTTACGCACATGGAAGACAGTTTTTAGAGCAGACTCTTTCTCTTGGGGGATTCCATTCTTCAGAAATCCGTTCCTGGTTTCAACTGCATCGCAAGATCACCTTCCGTTTGCTTAATGATACCGTGCTAACCTCTTTAATTCGGGGGGTTGCGATCGCCTTAGTGGCCCATTTTGTTGGTGGCTTCTTTTTTCTTCCAGTTTTTTTATTAGGTGCTTTTGTTGGGTTGGTACCAGTAGTCGGAAGTGCCATGGTTTGGTTGCCGCTTTCTTCCTTGGTTTGGGGGCAAGGAAAACCAATAACCGCAATTATTTTAGCCCTTCTTAGTTTGTTGCTTAATTACCTGATCAGCCGGGCTCGGGCCGGGATGGGCCAAAGGTTACACCAACAAGGAGCTTGGCTTAGTTTTCTTCTTTTCTTGGGTATTATAGGCGGTATTCTCTCTTATGGGCCCCAGGGATTTGTAATCGGCCCCATGGCAGTGGTTCTAGCGTATGGATTAGTCCGCTTTTTGGCGAATCAATCGCCAGAAAAAATGGTTAGCGGATAAGCTTTCTAGTCAGGAAAACTAATCTGCGTCGTATATCCTTACCTTTTCCCAAAGATGAGAGCAATTTTGGATGAAACTATGATGAATGGGATGATCTTGATAGGAATCATGTCCAGACATATCAGATAAAATTACCGTGAGTCCACAGTCGTAACTTGTATCGACAACTTCTCGAGGAGGAGTGGGAGCAGGTTTTCCACAGTAAAAACCTTTAACTGATTCTATTCCGGCCAAGGCGTTCACTTCTTGAAAGAAAAAATCTCTGTCGTCTTTTGTAATATCTGATTTTAACCAAAAAAATACTGAATGTACTAACATATTTCTTTTTTTGAATGATTATACCTAATTAACAAGAATAAAGTATTGCCAAATGAGTCTGAAAATTATGAATTATTTCGAACATTAGTATCAATTACCCTTATTAGATTATGAAAAGCTTCTGTATAAGCTCCCTATCCCTTTTGTTGCTTTCGATTTTGTCGACACATGCTCAGGATAATTTCCGCGTTGTTTCTCCCGAACAAATCAAGCCAACCGTTTTTAATTTCCTAGAAAAACATGGAAAACACAGCGATACTGAACTTTCCAAAAACTTGAAGGAATACTTGGTCTCTCAGGGCTATACATTTGTTCAAGTATCAGTCTCTAAGACTGCTGGGATAACTACTCTGCAAATAAAGCCTGGATTCATGGGGAAGGCAAAGGTTGCAGGTAACGAGTATCTCGATGAGGACGGTATTCTTGACCAATTGGATTGGGAAACCGGGCAACCCTTCAATTATTCAAAATTCTACAACCAAACCTCCCGCTTGAATCGATACCGCTTTGTGCAAGTCGATTCTAAACTCAAGCCAGTTCGGGGCCACGATGGAGAAATTCAAGTCAATGCAGACTTTAATGTTGAGGATCAGTTTCCCTTGAGCCCCTACATCAGCATCTCAAATGATGGAACCGAGCAATCTTCTGGTTGGCGTACCCGGGTCGGACTGGAAATCTGGGAGAATTTTATGCCCAATGACCGACTGAATCTGTCCTACTCTTTGGATCCCAAAGATGTTTCCCAGCTTTCCTCTTATTTTGCCAGTTATCAATTTGGTTCCAGTGATTTCATTCAAACGGTCTATGCCGGTTATTCCGATTCGGAATATGAAAATGTAACTTCATCCTCTTTAAACATGGACATTGCCGGGGATGGTTTTTTTGTTGGCTACTCCGCAGTTTATCCAGTCGGCTTAGTAGATTCGGATTCTCTAGCAGTAAGCTTCGGATTTAGTTATCTCGACCTAAGCAGCCAAATCTATCTGGGGAATAACAAACTCTTGGCCAGCGATGAAGATCTTACCCTATTTCTTCCCAGGATTGGTCTTCAGGGAAAGTTTGCCAACCCATTTGGGCTTCGTGGAGATGGCTTTTGGTCTCTAGGTGCGGTTTCAGACTTGAGTAGTTCGGACAATATTGAATTAAATATTCAAAATCCAGAATTGGAAAAAGGTTTCTGGGTACCCAAAGCTTCCTTTGCCATTGTCGAGCCCGTTCAGCTCTTGGGTGCTAAGGGAGGGATTAAATTAAAGCTGGATGGGCAAGCTTCAAGTGAACCTCTTCCCACCAGTCTTAAGAAATCAATTGGTGGTATCGCTTCTGTGCGAGGCTATCGCGAAAGGGAGGCGTACGGGGATACTGGGATGAGCATGAGTCTGGAATATTCCATGTTGTCCGAAAAGACTTCAATTTTTGGGCTGGATGGAAATATCCAAAACATTTTCTTTTATGATGCTGGATATGTCTCCAATGAAGGAGCCATGGCTTCGGTCAATAATTCTACTGGGATGCAAAGTTTTGGTGCCGGTTTGATTGGTAACTTTGAAGAAACTACAGACATTTCCTTGCAGGTAGGAGTTCCTCTGGCTGATACGCTCAATACCCAGATGCACGATGCCCGCACTCACCTGAGTTTAAATTTCCGCTTCTAATTCAACCTACGCTTCATTGCACTTATGAAGAAATCAAAAAACTCCTTCGCAAAATCTATTCGTATCTGGACTAATCGTCACAGGAAATCCTTGAGCATGATCAAGGATTCCTTTTTCGGTACATCACGGGCATTTTTCATGAGCTTTGGTCTGTTCGGTTTTATTATCGGATCACCGGGTCTTTCCCTAGCTGCCACTCTTCCAACAGGTGCAGATGTGGTTCATGGACAGGTTGAGTTACAAAGCCCTTCCTCCGATGCATTGCGCATAATCCAAAGTTCTCAATCTGCTATTGTAAACTGGCAAAGTTTTGACATCGGGCATGGTGCCCTGGTTGATGTTGTGCAACCAAACATCGATGCCGCAATGCTATCCCGAGTAGTAGGAAACAACCTTTCTGAAATTCACGGATCCTTAAATGCAAATGGCCATCTATATTTGATCAACCCAAATGGAATTTTATTTGGTTCGGATGCCCAGATTGATGTCCATGCATTGATCGCATCCTCACTCGATATTGCTGACTCTGCATTTCTTTCAGGCAATATTTCTTTCAATGGAGACTCTGAAGCAAGCGTGATGAATCTTGGATCAATCAAAGCGGATGAATTTGCCGCTCTCATTGCAGGGGAAGTTGTGAATTCTGGCTCCATTTTGTCGGATGGAGGATCCGTTGGATTATTGGCTGGTAGCACAACTTTTGAAGTTGGAAAAGCATCCGGTGGTGTTATTTCCCTCGACATTTCTGGCCTCCTAGGAGGCTCAGCCATGCAAGATGGTTTAATTGATGCAACTAATAGCGATGGGGAGGGTGGTAAGGTTCTTGTCATAGCTGATCAAGAAGTTATTGCATCTTCTACCAGTTCTACCTTAGCAGATGGTGGAAGTGAAGGTGACGGTGGAGAAATTATTTTCTTTTCCAAAAATTCGGCTTCTTGGAAACCTAATTCCGTTATTAGAGCAGAAGGAGGTAGTGATGGAGGTGACGGTGGCTTTGTCGAACTATCTGGTTTACTTGATGTTCAATTGAGCGGTTCAATTGTCTCAACTACCGCGTCCAAGGGTAAAACAGGAGAATTCTTAATTGATCCGGTTGATATCACGATCTCCAACTCTTCAACCTCCAACCTTTCTCTGAATGGAAGCACTTATGATTCTTCTTCGACAACAACCATTCTCAATGTTGATGATTTGGTCACTGCATTAGCATCGAATAATATCACCGTTACTACAGTTAATGATTCATACGATGCACCAAATGGCGGAGATTTAACTGTAGCAACCTCTATAACTAGTGCTTCAGGTAATGATTTGACTTTGATTGCAA
>MDSZ01131387.1_pt1 | contig 16104 bp, 17 predicted proteins | sample 811201 | NCBI WGS metagenome assembly MDSZ01 (sample SAMN05326647, study PRJNA326480) | marine metagenome | isolation source: seawater | place: Indian Ocean: North | collected 2010
CGTTGATAGGCTGGATGTGGAAGCGCAGTAATGCGTGCAGCTGACCAGTACTAATAGCTCAATTGGCTTGATTTATGCACTGAAAAAAATTTTTTAATTTAATATTATTAAAACCTTTTCATGGCTACGCGATGTAACCAAGCGTGGAAGCGACACTATATCTGCACTTAAATTACCAACAACTTCAAAGCTAATATCTCTATCAAACCAAATGCGAAGGCTGCCGTCATAGTGCAGAATTTCTTGCAGCAACTGACAGATGTTACTGATTGATTGCTTTTGGTTATCGTACCAATTACCCATTTCGGCGAAATCAAGTCTTATTGCTGTGCGGCATATCAATAATAAATTCAGTGGGTACGTTAAGAAAACGGCAAATTTTCTCCGTAGTTTTTTCTTGCGTTACATCTATTACAAGTAACTTTTCAGGTGCATTCAGAAAGTACCTTTTTATTTCCTCATTTCGCCGTGTGTACATATCAATGTACCAGTCTGCATCATACAACTTGTCCCAATTAACTTTCGTTGAGTTATTTTCAAATGAACTTAACAGCCTTTTTTTATTACTGTGCGAGTACCCAGGATACAGGTAGTTAAATTTTTCTAATACGTCCGCTTCTGTTAATTTAGATATATCATCTAAATTGAAAGTTTTCTTGTGAAACTTGCACAAAGATTCATACCAAGAATTAGCAGGACGTTCTGACAATATAAATTTACTATTAGGAAAGATAGCGTCAGCGGCTACGTAAGTTAAGCCTTGGCTAAATGGCATATCTTGGAACGCATCATAATTTGAACAAAATGAAGTAAACTCGTCGTAATTTGTACTAAAAGTGGACTTGCTTAATCGGATTTCTTGCTGCTGTTGGTTTGGCATATTGTAGCCATATAACCGCAACACAGTTTCTAACGTTGTTGTCCCTGTTTTGTTATATCCAATACAAAATATTTTATTGAAATTTTTATTTGCTATAACTCTTGGCTGAACAGCTTTAGTAAACTCTGGCGTTAGCGCGTTCGTTCTTCTTAGCTTCAACCATCTGCTGCTGAGTTGCTTCCATTTCATCTCACACCTCCGTTGGTTATGTGTTAGTCTTATATTATAGATTTGTTAAAGGGATGAACAGCACGTTTTTTCTACGCTTGCTGTAGTTTAGTAGTATTGTTGATAATTTCCTGTTTAATATCAGACATTTACCACCTTATAAATAATAATCCAAAAAGATAAATTTAAAAAAATTATTTATTATCTTAAATACAACAAAAAATGTTCATTAATCGATTACAGAGATACAAATATCTTTTAATAAAATACTTTTGTTATTAATTGATGGTTTTTTTAAAGGATGTTTTTTTAAATAAACCTGTTTTAATAGGTATTTAATCATATCAAAACCTGCAATATGAGTAAAAGGATACCCACCACCAATCCGGGGGTTGATATCTATAATATAAAATTTTTTATTCTTATTAATCATATCAATATCAACAATAAAATTATGCAAAATTAATTTAGAAATTTTTTTGCATATTTTAATTATTTTTTTGCTAGATACTTTACATATATCTGTTTCTCCATTTCTCATCTCAATTTTTTTTTTAAGAAGATGAGAATGGTATTTTTTTTTTATAGAATTCAATAAATCAAGTCCATATTCAGTACCATTAATGAATTCTTGTATTACAATTTTTTCTTTATGATTTTTTTTATTGAAATATTCATAATTAATTTTTTGTTCTAGGTATTTGTAATAAAGATCTAATTCGTTAATACCATTAGCTTTGATTGTTAATATAGAACTTGTTCCATATCTTGGTTTTAATATCACTGGAAACTTTATTTCTCCTTTATTATAACCATATAAAAATTTTTTTTTCGAAGCATATGTTCGAGGAGTATTTAGATTATTTTTTTTTAAAAATTCATAAAGTTTATATTTATCCAGTATAATATCGACAATTTTAAATGGTGGAGCAATTAGAATTGCGTTTAGTTTGTTAATTATTTTAATATTTTTTGACAACTTCTTACAGTCAATATCAATTAGAGGTACAACTAATCCAATTTTATGTTTCTTTATTATTGATGAAATAAATTTCATGTATGAATTAGAGTTAATTTTTGGTGATAAATAAAAGTAATTTGAATAATTTTTTGCTGAGGTGTGATTAGAGCTGTTTACCGAAATAATTTTTATTTTAGAATCTAGATTATTTTTGAAGTAGTTTATAAGATAGTACCTTTTGCCAACTGAGGTAAAAAGAATGTTCATTTTGTTTATTAATTAATTAAATTTTATGTCGTTTTTATCTTTATTCAATGTTGATAAGTATACTTTGTTTCCATTTATGAGCATATAAGCACCTTTATGGTTTGGATGATCAAAAGCACGTACAATTCTTAAAATATCTTTCTTTGAGGCACTAATTTTTATTTTTCTTTTTCCTTTAAGGCTATTTTTGTTGAAATAATTTCTCTTGATACCTTTTTGTATAAATTTTTCTTGAGGAATAGATTTAACATTTCCTGCAATTATTGAGTCTATTACTTTATGATATCCATTTAGTAAAGCGATTTGAGTTTTTTTAAACACAGAAATCGATGTATCTTTATTATTAATTTTAAATTCATTTCTTTTAATAATGTTACCTGTATCAATACCTGAGTCAATATAGTGTAATGTACCACCCCCTTTTTTATGCTTAAGTAAAATTGAATGACAAGAACTATATAAACCCGAACACTCTGGTAGTAAACCACCATGAAAATTAATGATCCCTTGAGAAAATTTCTTTATAATTTTTGATGATAAAATTTTATTAAAACGGCATAAAAAACCTATATCTAAGTTAGTTTTAATGGACAATAAATCATTAAGACTTAAAATTTGAATTTTTTTTAATTTTGCAAATTCACTTACAGTTGGTGTATTACCCCAAGGGTCATTATTGTTAAATTTTTTACCAGAAGTTACAACTCCAATTAACTCTACATCTGTTCTTTTTATCAAATCTATAATTACTTTTGTTCCAATTGGAAGATCACCAAATACAACTATTTTTTTTTTCATAAAATTTTTGAATATTTTTAACAAATAACTTTTTTTTCTGGAAATATCATTTTAGAGTTTTTCAAGTATGACTCCTCAACAGAATTTTTAAATTTTTCCGAATTATCAAGATCACCTGTAATAGTAAGCATATACCTATCGAAGTTAGAATAATTTGCTACTTCATGAACTAAACTATAATTTAATAACCATGCTTCACCTGTTTTTATAGGTAAATGATGTTTGCCAATATTGAATATTGTATTTTTTGGCCAATCAATTGACAAAATTAAGAACTTAGTATTACCCGAACTAGTTTTATCAGATACTCCGAGCGCATTTTTAAATGAGTCAAAGTGTGGATGTATTTTTCCGCCTGACTTTAAATTTCTAACAATAACCCTGTACAATTTTGTACAAAAAAAATCCTTAAGAAATGACACTGTATCAGGACATTTACTAGCAACCTCAGTCCAAATATAAGGCACTTTATTTTCATCATCATAGCCATATTCAATACATGGCCTAGGCTTATCATGAGCCAAACCCCTTAAAGCTGTTCCTTTCCAGTACTCGTTTCCTAATTGATTAATAAAATATTTATTCGATAAATTTTTTAATTCTTTTATTATTTTTTTCTGGGGATAACTTATATTTAATTTTAGTGCAGGTAAATTCGAATTATATATAATGTCTTCATATTTCATAATTTAAAAAACTATATCATTAATTTTTTTTTTACAAATAAAATTGGATTTTTAAAATAAAGCTTATTAAAATCTTTTACATAATTTGACCAATTTTTTTGAATAAATGATTTGTTATTAGAAAATTTATTAATACATAAATTTAATTTGGAATGAAAATTTTCAATATTGTAGTAAAATCTAAAATTTCCATTTAACGAAAATTTTTTATAATCTTCAAAACCATCAGAGAAAGGTAAAATTCCATATTTCATTAAATTAAATCTTTCATTTGGTGTGTTGGTGACACTGTCAGTAACAATCATTACTTTAGTTAAAGATAAAACCTTTTTTAACTCTGTACCTTTTAACCAAGAATAATATTTACAACAATTTTTTGGCATAAATTGTTTTGATCCAGAAAAAACTATTTTTTTATCAATTTTTTCTAAAAAATTTTTAATTTTTCGTCTTCTTAGATATCTTACTAATTGCCATAAAATATGTAATTTGTAGCTTTTATTTCCAAAAGATATTGAGAAAAGAAATTTATAAAATTTATTTAATGATATTTGTTTAAAATAATCCCCCTGAAAATTAATATTTTTAAATGCCAAGTAAAATATTATTGGGTTGGCTAAAATTGATAAGTAATTAACTTTACTTTTACCTGAAATAAACAAAATATCATATTTTTTTTTTTTAAATTTTATTTTAGTATTTTTTAACTTAGTATTTGGAAACCAGGGTATATAATTGAAAACTAAATTTTTGTAATTTTGAAATGTTTTAATAAATATTTTATTTCTTTTATTATCAATCCTTTTAAGATTTTTTAGGTAAGTATTGAAGTTTGGACCAAAAGGATGATCTATCCAATATAATTTTTTAATTTTTATTTTGTCTAGAATATTATTATTTTCTATTTTGGGATATATTTGTACAAACAGATATTTATTAATTTTATCAATATTTTTTAAATTTATGTCTTCAATATATTTTGTATCGTGATATTTACTTTTAAATACATTAAAAGTATTTAATTGATCTATATACAAATTATTTGAATAGTTTTTTGATATTATATTTAGAAATTTTTTCAAAACTAGTATTATTAAGAATGGTTACATTTTAATGTTAAAATATATATAATTGCTATTTTTTAAATTAAATAATTTTATATGAAAAAAAACATAAATTTTCAAGAATTGGTAAAAACTAATAAAATAGTTCCTTATTTTAAAAAAATAGATATTTCTAGGAAATATTCAAACTTCGGCCCACTATATAAACAAACTCAAAAATTAGTTAAAAAATTTTTAAAAATTCGTAACTTTAATTGTACTTTCACATCCTCAGGGGACGCTTCGTTAAATGCTGTATTTAGATATATAAAAAAAATTAACCCAAAAAAAAAAATTGTAATTTGTCCGTCATTTGCCTTTTTTTCAGATGTAAATAATATTTTAAGCAATGGCTTTAAACCCTATTTTGTTGACATAAACAATTTTAATTTAACTTATAATACAGATTTACTAAATAAGGTTATAACTAAAAACAAAAAAAAAATCGCAGCAATTTTATATGTTTCCCCATTTGGATATCCTGTCTCTTTTAAAATGATGAATGATATCCAAAAAAAATTTAAAATTCCTGTCATTTATGATGCAGCTGATACTTTTTTGAATTTAAAAGAACATTCAGCTATGAAAGAAATATTTATTACGTGTAGCTTTCATCCTACTAAAACATTTCCTGCTAATGAAAGTGGTTTAATTTTACATCCAAAAAAATACGATAATTTTTTTTACCAAATTATCAATCACAGATCATATAATTTGAGTAAAAGTAAGATAAATAATTCGATATATGGTTTTAACGGAAAAGCATCAGAATATGATTGTGCTATTTTTTTAGCTAATTTTAAAATAATCAAAAATAGAAGAATTAAATTAAAAAAAATAAATCTTTTTTTTAAAAAAAATTTAAATAAGAAATTTAAATTCCTTCCTGGTTATGGAGATTGGGTATCTAATAAGGTAATTTTTTTAACAAAGATTAATAAAAAAAAAATAAAAAAGATATTAAATTGTTTTAATATAAATTTATATAAAATTTGGTCTGATAAATGTATGCATGAATATGATGATTATGCTGATCATTTCAAAACAACTATGAAGAATTCCTTAAATTGTAAAAAGATGATTAATACTTTTTTTATAGACAAAAGATTCAACAAAACCTTTTTGAAAAAATTATGCAATGAGCTAAATAAACTTTAGAGATTGCTACTCTTTCTATAAATATTAAAGCCCTCATCTGTAGCTCCAACAAATTTTATTTTACCTTTATCAAGCAAAAGAACTTTGTTACACAGATCTTTAATTAAATCCTGATCGTGACTAACTAGTATCAAAGTTTTTCCCTCAGAAATTATTTTTTTTTTTATAAAAAGTTTAACTTTTTCCTTATACTGATAATCGATGTAATTAAAAATTTCATCGAAAATCATTATTTGGCCAGGAATATGTATAGCTATTGACAAAGCAAGCTTCATAGACATACCCGAGGAAAATCTTTTTATTGGAGTTTCTATAAAATTTTCACATTCAGCAAAATTTACAATTGTATTGAAAATTTTATTTGTCTTTCGAAAATTAAGACCCTTAAAAGCACAAAATTGATTTATGTTATCTCGAGCTGTTAAATCTGATTGAAATGCAAATGAACCTTGCAGAGCACTTGTGACTGTATCTTTTAATATAACTTCTCCTGCAGAAGGTTTTGTTATACCTGATAGAATTCTCATTAAAGTTGACTTTCCAGATCCATTTTTACCAATTAAACCAACTTTATCCCCTTCAAATATATTTAACGTCAAATCATCAATTGCTTTAATAAACTTATTTCTTCCTACTTTTTTTTTTTCAAATTTTTTTAATAAATCATTTTTAAATGACTTAAAATTAAATTGATTGAGTTGATATATTTTAGTTAAATTTTTGATTTCAATTATTTTTTTACTAGTTTTAGCATTCATTATAAATAATCTACAATGTTTTTTTCTGTTCTTCTAAAAATTATTATTGAAATTACAAAAAATATTAATGTTATAAATAATTGTGATAAAATTTGATCAATACTAATTAAAAATGGATTTGATAACCAAATCCATCTTGAAGCTTCAGTAATTAGAAAAAAAGGATTTAAATACGCTATTAATTGATAATTATCTGGTATTTGTCCTTGAGAATATAATACACCACTAAACATTAAAAAAAACTGCAAAAGAATTCCAGTAGATTTAATGATATCTCTATATTTAATAGATAAACAAGCAACAATTAATCCTAAAGTTGTTGAGAGAATTATTGTAAGAAAAATTATAGGCAATAGGTAAAATATTTTCAAAACTAGACCATCATTAATTCCAAAATAAGTCAACATGATGAATATATTAATCAAACCCATTATTAAAGGGATAAAATTATTAATTAATGGTATAAAAAAAAATGCAAATCTAGAGACATAAATATTTTCTATTATTTTGTTATGTTCGAGATAAACTGTGGACATTTGAATTGCGCTAGAAGCGAAATAGTTCCACATAACAAATCCTGTAAAATAAAATAAAAAATTTGGATATTTTCCATCAGTTGAAACATCTACATTTGCTATATCAGTTAAAAGAAAATTAAATATTAGTGTTTGAAAAAAAGGTAAGAAATAATGGTAAAATGGACCTAAAACTGTCTGAACGTAACTTAATTTCAATTTATTCATGCTAAGTCTAACAATTATTGTCTTTGAAAATCTGATTTCTCTAATAATTTCTGAAATACTGCGGTCTTTGTTTGTTAACTTTTTATAGTGATGTTTAAGCATTATTTTTGTAAATTATATTTATTTAATAAGATCAAAAAGGAAATAAAAGGAAAAAAGGATCTATCTCTAATAATTGAGGGATTTTTATTTAAATCATTTTTTATTTTGTGCCATTTTACTGAAAATAAAACTTTATTTGGCATAATATCGAGAATTTGATCTATTATTTGTTTGCTTTCTATCCAATTTTGAGGAGCTGGCCATCCCCTCTTTTTTCCAAACACTTTTGAGTTTAATTTTTTAGAATAATACTCTCTTGCTTTGAATTTATTAACTGGAGTTTCAAAATCTGTTTGTTTTAAAGTTTTTATAAAATTATATCTAAGATTAAATTCAGACAAAGGAAATCTAACATCTAATGAATTTATCATAGCTAATTTATTATTTTTGTTAAAAGTTTCATTAGACAACCAAAAAAATTGCGATGCAATCAAATTTGAAATCTCTAAACTATTTGGTATTTCTTTAAAGTTATTATTTTTAAAATTTTTATACAAATTTGATGCTTTTATAAAGTAGTTGAAATTATCAAACAATTTTACTTTATCAAAATAACTAGGATAATTTAGAACGGTATTATATTTTTTAAAAAAATTAAAATAAAAAAACATTGTTCTAGCAAAAAAAGAATTATTCATAATAATTTTTGCTAATTTTCCATATTTTTTAAAAATACGTGTAGATTTATTTAAGAAGAACCAATCATAACCAACAAAAATTTCATCACCTCCATCTCCAGCATATACAGTTTTATAATTATGACTCTTTATAAATTTGTATGTTAAATACCAAACTGTACTACTGGAATTACCACTTATTTCCTCTAAAGTTTCATATGATTTAAAAAAATTATCTAAATATTGTTTTTTGTCGATTTTATTTTCTAAAAAAAATAATTCATTCTTTTTTGCAACCTCTTTTGCAATTTTAAAATCTGTATTATATTCTTCTTGATCATCATCAAAAGAAGTTGAACAAATATCTATTTTTGAATTTCTTTTTAAAATTTCATGTAAAACTATATTTGAGTCTATTCCACCACTCAGATTTAAAATAACTTTACCGTAATTTTGTAAATTTTCCTCTACGGAACTACCTACATAATCAAAAGGTGATAGGCAATTTTTTTCAATTTTAGGTTTAAAAAGTTTTTTATTAAATGAATTAGTTTTTATATTGAGTTCAATCATCTCTCCAGGTATTACTTTAAAAATATTCTGGTAGATAGTTTTGTATCCAATTTTATTTAAAAAGCGAAAACTATCCTGGACTTCTTTTTCTATAATTTCTGGAGATATACCTAGACTTTTATATATAGTATCAATCTCACTGCATATGAAGAATTTATTTTCTTTGTAATAATAATAGAGAGGAATTTGACCAGTATTATCTCTAAAAGCATAAATTATTTTTTTTTGAGTATCATAAACTAATATTGAAAAAATACCTCTTATTTCATGGATAAATTTAATTCCAACTTTTTCAATTATTTGAATTAATACGGTTGTGTCTAAAACTAAATTTTCATTTAAATTATATTTTTCTTTAAGAGTTTTTAGGTTCCAAATATTGCCATTGAAACTTAGTACATATCTTTTGTCTATTGATGTGACAGGTTGTATTGATTTTTCAGGTTTGTCTCTTACGGCAAGTAATCTATGTCCTAAAACTATTTCATTAGTTTCAATAAATTTTTTTCCATCAGGACCACGATGTTTAAGAAACTCCAAGACAGTTTCCGGAGAAATAATTTTTTGATTTTTTGTATAAAAAAAAACACCACACATATCAATAAATTGTACTTATGGACTTTTTATATTAAAAAATACCATTGTAAATAAATTTAAATGAATATAAATTTACATATACAGTTCCGCAAAAGTAATGTTAAGAAAAATAATTTACATATTTTTTGAAATTCTATTTTTTATGAGTGGCTCAAAAAAATGGAAGCTAAAATTTATAATTCAGGAATTTCTTGAAAAAAAAATTTTTATTTTTGTGCATAAAAACAAAAAAATAACTTTTAAAGTTGATAGTGAACATTGTTTAAAGAGATATAAATCTTTGTTATACAAGGAAAAGAAAACAATTAGTTGGATAGATAACATGAAAAGAAATGATATTTTATGGGATATTGGTGCCAATATTGGTATCTATTCGATTTATGCAGCTAAGATGAAAAATCTAAAAGTGATAAGTTTTGAGCCAATTGTAAGTTCATATCACACCTTAATAAAAAATATAAGGGAAAATCAACTCCAAAAAAAAGTTTTTGCTTATCCTTTAGCTTTGACAAATTTTAATGGTAATGGATATATTTTTTACGAAAGTGACCATTCTGGTTCTGCTGGTCACAAACCTGTTACAAACCTAAAAAATAAAAATAAAAAATTTCAAACTACACTATCATTGAGTCCAGATTTTTTTGTAGAAAAATTTAACAAATCTAAACCTAACCATATTAAAATTGATACAGATGGAAATGAGCTTTCAATTTTAAAATTCATGGTTAAAATATTGAAAAAAAAAGAATTAAAATCAATTTGTGTTGAAAATCAATACGATAAAATGTCTAAAACTAGAGAAAATTATATAATCAATTTATTAAAAAAATATAAATTTATCTTAAAAGATAAAGAAAATTTAATTGCTGGATATAATATGTTTTTTTTTAAAAAATGATAAATTTAGAAAAATCAAATTTTTTTGTAAATCCATACACACACTGTGTATTTGAAAATATTTTTTCAGAAAATGATTATGATGATTTGGTAAAAAATTTTCCTGATATAGGTGAAATGGTTAAGATGGAAGATCCAAAAAATAATAACAAATTTAATAAATATCAACTTTCTTCAAGAAATCATAAAATTAGATTTAATAATTTTTTAAAAAAAAATATCATTTGCAAAAAAATTTCAGATTATTTATTGTCTGATTTTTTTTTAGAATATTTAATCAAAATTTTAAAAAAAAATAATATTGAATTTGGTATTCCAATTAGAAAAAAAAGTAAAAAAAGAATAGTGTTTGATTTATTAAAAAAAATAACTCCTGGTTATTTTATTAAACCAAAAGAAATTCTCAATGTTGTTCTTGAATTTTCTGCAATCCCGATTAATGGTGGATTTCTTAAACCTCATTCAGATGGACCATCAAAATTAGCAAGTATTGTAATTCCAATTAGAGATCAAAAATGGAATGAAGAATACAAGGGCGGAACAAATTTATTAAAACCAAATGATGAAAAGAAAACTTTTAACATGGTAAATAATACTCTTGAATTTGAGGAAACATCAATTTTAAAAACCATAGAATTTAATAAAAATCAGATGTTGGTTTTTCCTAAATCCTATAACTCCTTACATTCAGTTGGCCCTCTTAATGGCAATGATAAAAATTATTTTAGAAGATCATTGACTTTAAACATTGAAAAAAAAATTATACTCTAATGTTTGATAGTAAAACTAAAGAAAATTTAAAATATCAAATTGAAAAAAATGGTTTTGTTGTTATTAAAAATTTTTTATCTAAAGAAGAAGTCAAAATTTATAGAAAATCTATTTCAAATTTAAGTAGAAGAGAAAGTTTATCGATTTCAGGGCTCAATTATTTTTCTATACAAAAAAAAATAATTAATATTTTAAAAATTTTTGTTGGAGAAAAAATATATTATCCTTTTCTGTCAAAACCAGTTAACGAGATTTATCAATCTCAAGCTGGAAAAAGCTTTATGCATAATGATGTTCATGTTGGAGTTGATGATTTTTGCTTCGAGAAAAATACAAATATATATAACACAGGCTTATATCTTCAAAGTCACAACAATTTAAGTGGAGGTTTAAAAGTTCGTCCTAAATCTCACAAAAAAATTTGTCTTGAAGATCTTAATTTTTTATTGAAGCTTAAGAGAGTCTTTTATTTTTTCCTAAATAAACCAAAAAATATTAGTTTCTTTCAAATAATAAGAACACTCCTGCCTTATAAATCAATTAATATTAGTATTGATGCAGGAGATTTAATTATCTGGGATATTAGATTGCATCATTCGGGAAACGCAAAAAAACTAAAATTTTTTCCAAATATCTCTTTAAGTACATATTTAGAAAATTTAATTCCAAGTTTTCTTACTAATTTAAATAAACAAAATAGATATGCTATTTTTACTGTCTACATAGGTGATAGCGAATATAAAGATAGGTATATAAATAGTCAAATTAATGGAAAACATATTTCAATATGGAAAGATAGTAAAATTAACATCAACCCAGTGCTAGAAATAATGAAAAAAAATGATGTTTTGCCTGTAGATGAAATATTACAATATTTTAAATCTTAATTAATCAAAAGATTTTTAAGTTTTCTATCATTGTTAGTTGGAAAATTTGTAATATGATATTTCCATATATTTTTTTTAAGTTTTTTAAGATTATATTTTTTTTTGTTTTTATTAAAAAGATCAAAAAAATTTGAATTTTTATAATTTAAACTAAGAAAGAATTTATCGCTTATTTCGTCATTTTTGAATAAATCTTTAGAAATAATTCTGACTGGTATTACATTAAAAAAAACTGATTCATATAGCAAAGTTGAATTATGGGCCATTAAGTATTCATAATTCTTGCTAAATACTTTTGTTAGATTATTTTCATATACTAAATTGATTCTGTTTTTTTTTGCAAAATTTATCAAATCTTTATCCAAGAAAGAATTATTTCTTAATTTGATATCCAGATTTATTTTTTTTTCTTTTAATAATTTTTCAAAAAAAGAAAAAATTTTTTTGAAATTAATTTTTTCCTCATAAATATATAAAATATTTATTCGATATTTTTGTTTAAACTTATTAATTTTTTTTTTAGATTCTATATTTAAACTATGATGTGGATAAAAAAGAATTTTCTTAGACTTATAAGAATTGTTAATCTTAAGAAGTTGTTTTCTAAAAAAATCGTCCCAAAGAATGTAGTTATCAAATGTATTTAGTCGTAGACCTATTTGATATTTGTTGAACTTTCCGTGCATATAGGCTATTGAGGTTATTTTTAAATCACCGCATACTTCTTGAAATAAACAGGATAATCTATGATCATCTATTGTTATAAGTTTTTTTATACCTAAAAATTTAAATATCTTTTTTAAAATTATTTTATATTTATTGTTACATTTGTGGAAACTCAAGAAGTTAATTTTTCTATTTTCAGAGTACTTATAATTAAAAAATAAAATGATATCAAAGATAGAGTAAAAAAAAATTGTATTAGGATATAAAAAAAAAAACTTTAATGAATTTTTAAATGAAATTGATTTAACTAAATTAAATGTTTTGTTTCTATTTATAATTTTAAATATTTCTTGTGATCTTTTATCAATATATGGAAATGTAGTATGTAAAGGCAGTATAAAGTAGTGCGCTTTTTTTAAGCTTCTTAATTTTGAAATTAATATACCAATTAAAGATAAAATGGTTAAAAAACTACTCAATATAAATTGAGCAAAAGTGGGTGAAAAGTTGTAATTATGCTTCTCATAAAAAATTTGTTTAGAAATATTAAAATTTGGATTTTTTTTGATATTTAAAAAATTTTTTTTATTTAAATTCATTCTTTAAATTTAAGACTTATATCTGAGCAAGCAGGATCATTTTGCATATCTAGAGAATGAGGAAGTATACAATTTTCGCCAATTTTTCTTGGGGTTTTTTCAAATGTTAATTCTATCACTGTTGGATCACCATTATTGTCTACTATTGCAAAATTGTTTGGATGGATGTGAGTTAATTCTAAACCAATTTCTTTACAAAAACTCAAAACTCTTTCTAAATGTAAATCTATGTCATGTATTTCGATAACTATTCCAACTATTTTTTCCTTTATTTCGATTAATTCGTCAAAAATTCTGTATTCATGTCCATCTATATCTATCTTGAAAAAAATATTTTGGTAATTTATTGAAATTTTTTTTATATCTCCATAAGTTATAATTTTTTGATTAAACTCAATTTTTTTTTTAATAAAAAAATATTCGAAGATATCTGTAAAATTTTTCAATAAAAGAGAAAATTTAAAATTTTTAAAGACAAATATTAATTGAATGATAAACAATCTTACCAAAAGTTTTAAATTTAATTGGTTATCATAGCATTTGATTTTAGATTTATTATTAATTTTTCTAAAATCTTTTTCAAAAGACCAATCATTTTTTATACCAAAAGAAATAAGAGCTTCAGCTTTTTTAACAGTTTCCTCACCAACTAAATAACCTCCATCGTTTTTTTTACCCAATCTAACAAGTTGATACTGAAATTTTGGTTTAAGAATTTTATTTAAAGCCATATAGCATAAATATAGTTTTTTTTTTTTAATTCAATTTAATCTTTTAAAAATATTTCAGAAATTGATGAATCCTTAATTGCTTGGTCAATATCTATTTCATTGACAATTTTATTTTGCTTAGCATAATTAAAAAATGATTTAATAATTTTGATAATTTGTTCATTTGGATGCCTCAAATATTTAGAGCTAGTAACTTTTTCATCATAATTTTTTCCAATAAGTTTTTTTATATGTTGTTTAAAAATGTAAAAATTTGATTTGTGTATTTCAAAGTCTATTTTTAGTCCCTCTTTCCATGGTTGGGTAATTCTATTAGTAGTATGAAGTAAAACTGTATCATTATTTATTACATCTAAAGAATTATAATTATTACTTATTTTTTTTATTTTGATATTTTTATCAAATGATAAATTCATCAAATCTGAATAATCCAATTTTAAATTAAATACCTGATTAATAATTTCTTCAAATTTCCATTTTACCTTTTGTGCATCGATAATCATTACTTCTGTTCTTGCTTTATTTTCAAGAAATGTGCATGCTAAATCATCATCATCTAATAAATTAAAAATATTATTTACATCTTTTAAAGCAAACACATCTGGATCAATCACTAATAGTTTTCCTTTATAGTTGTCTAATTCTGGAGCAAGAAATCTTAAGAGAGTAAATGATTGTAAATCATTTTTAAAATACTTAATTTTACCAGATCTTTTATATTTTTTACCAACCATTGATTTTAGAAGATCATTTTTTTCAAAATCTAAAAAAAAATATTTTCTTTTTTAAATCCATTTTTTATAAACGATGCAGCAGCAATTTTTGCAGCTAAATCTTGTTTATTATTTTTTTGGATGTAAAGTCTCATAATTTAGTTAAATTATTAGCTGAATTTTTCTGAATTAACAATTAAAATTAAAAATTAATATTTATGAAAAAAATTCTCAGATATTTATTTGATATAATTTTAAAAAAAAAAAAAATATTAGTAATATATAGATTCGGGCAAGCAGTTGGAGATCATTTACTTATAACTGGTTTAATAAAATTAATAAAATCTCAGTATGACTATAAAATTTTCGTTTTTACATGTTATCCTGATTTATTTAAAAATAATAAAAAAATTGAAAAGGTTTTTAAATTGAAATTTAATCTACTTTCAAGCCTTTTAGTGAAATTTTTTAATTTTTTGAAATGTGAAAATATCAAAGAGTTTCTAAATCGGTCAAATAATCCAGGTAAAATTTTTGGTCTTTCACAATTTAAAGATATTCATATTACACAATACCAATCCATAAACTTTAATTTAAATATTAACTATGAGAATTTAAAAAATGAAATTTTTTTTAGTAATGAAGAAAAAGATATTTTTAAAAAAAAATTTAATTTACCCCATGAGTACGGGTTAGTTCAATCTGGAGGTAAAGTCTCATTCACACCTAATAGAGAGTGGGGCTCGGAAAATTTTCAAAAAGTAATTAATGATTTAAAAAATGTTAATTGGGTGCAAATAGGTGGCAATAATGATATAATTTTAAAAAACACCAATTATTTTTATTATGGAAATTCTCTTAGAGAACTTGCTTACATAGTTTCTAATTCAAAATTTTTTTTGTGTCAGGAAGGTTTTTATTACCATTTAGCTAATGCTTTTTTAACAAAAAAATTTTTAATTATGTCTGGGTTTATGCACAGAAATAATATATTTTATAAAAACAATAATAACATCTTTATTCACCAAACTGATAAATTAGAATGTTATCCATGCTATAAACTATATAAGTGTGACAGCTGTAAAAAAAACCTACAATTAATTAAACCAAGTAATGTTGTCCAAATAATTAAATCTAATATTGATATCTAAATAATTTCTATGTCTGGCAATGGAAAAATTAACCTTCTTTTTTTGGATAGAAAATTTTTTTCTTTATTGATTATAAAATTTTTAAAATGCCATGGTAGAACTAAAAAGTAATCTGGTTGCATAAATTTTGCGTTATTTTCAGAAATTATTTTTATTTTGCTTCCAGGAGTAAATTTATTAAATTTATATTTATTAACTTCGCCTACATATGGAAGTAATGAACTGTCAATTTTGCAGTATTGCAAAATTACATTTCCTTTAGTCGAGGCTCCATATCC
>MDSZ01204438.1_pt1 | contig 16099 bp, 16 predicted proteins | sample 811201 | NCBI WGS metagenome assembly MDSZ01 (sample SAMN05326647, study PRJNA326480) | marine metagenome | isolation source: seawater | place: Indian Ocean: North | collected 2010
AAACTGCATAAATAAACTTAAAAATATGTACAAGGAGCGCTTGCGCTCCTTGTATTATGTCTAAATGAAAAAAACTATTGTTATTGGTTCAGGCTTTGGCGGTCTAGCTGCGGCATGCCGGCTAAAAGCAATGGGTCACAATGTTACCGTATTAGAAAAGCTTGATAATTTAGGCGGAAGAGCACGTACGCTATATCATAATGGATTTGAGTATGATGCTGGGCCAACCGTTATAACTGCACCCTATCTACTTAATGAGCTTTTCGAGTTATTCAATAAAGATTCAAGGAATTATTTTAACTTACTTAAGGTTAAACCATATTATCGTTTTATGTTCAGTGATAAGAGCTTCTTTGATTACGGTTCATCTCTAAAAGGCATGTTGACGCAGATTAAATCAAATTATTCTTACGATGATGCTATGGGCTATATTAAGCTTTTGAAACACTCAAAACGTATATTTAATACTGCATACTTAAAGCTTGCTGATTATCCATTTGAAAATATTCAAAGTATGTTGCCTTATGTACCCGAGTTGATGAGAATTAAATTTTATGATTCTGTACATACATCTGTGAAATCATTCCTTAAAAATGGCAATTTGATAAAAGCTCTTAGCATGCATCCTCTCTTAGTTGGCGGCAATCCGTATACGACCACCTCAATTTATTTACTCATACAATATCTCGAATGGAAATGGGGCGTTTATTATGGTGATGGTGGTACCCGTTCTATTGTTAATGGCTTTCAAAGGCTCTTCGATGAAGAAGGAATTGAGTACAGAACTAATTGTGAGGTTACCAAGATACACCATAAAGACTCGATTATTAAGAACATTGAGACAACACAAGGTGATTATGATGCGGATATTGTTGTTAGCAATGCTGACCCTTCTTATTTCTATGAAAGTGTCTTAAAAATAAAGCCTAAGAAGATATTTAATAAAAAATCTTTTCTCAAGCATTCCATGGGATTATTCGTATTCTACTTCTCAACAAAAAAAATATATCATGATGTTCAGCATCACACTATCATTTTCAACAAGAGACACAAAGAGCTTCTCGATGACATATTTGATAATAAAATTTATATCAACGATCCAAGCTTATATCTTCATAGACCATCAGCAACTGATAAAGCTAATATACAAAATAATTGTGACTCATTTTATGTGTTAGCTCCTGTAGCTAATAATGAGAGTAATATTAACTGGGATGATAAAGGTGAAGAATTTTGTCAGAGCGTTATTGATATTCTTAGCGAGACTTTATTACCTAATCTCAACTCCAATATTGTGGATAAATTTTTTGTAACTCCTAATTACTTTGAAAATGAATTGAATTCTTACAACGGCAGTGGCTTTGGAATACAGCCAATATTTAGACAGTCAGCATACTTTAGATATTCAAATAAATCACAAGAGCTCAATAATCTATACTTTGTTGGCGCAGGCAGTCATCCTGGTGCTGGGGTACCCGGTGTATTATCTTCTGCAAAAGTTACTGAAAAGCTTATACTTAAATATAATGCCTAGAACTTTTGAAAATGTACTCAAAACTAACAGCAAAACATTTTATGTTGCTTCCAGGCTTTTACCTAGATATATAAGAGATGATGTTTTTAAAATATATTCTTTTTGCCGCTTATACGATGATAATGTTGACCTAGATAGATCTGATGATACTAACGATCTAGAAGAATATATATTAAAACTTGGTATCGACGGTAATGTTATTAGAGAACTTAAAAATGGGATTAATTCTGATATTAATCGTTCAGGTATTGAGAATCTAGACGAATTACTCACCTATTCTTATAAAGTTGCTGGATGTGTTGGCCTCATGATGTGTGATGTTCTCTCTATCAAAGAATCATCTGCCAGATATTATGCTATTGATTTAGGGATTGCTATGCAGCTAACAAATATTTGTCGTGACGTGCTAATTGATCACAGAGACGGGAGAGTATATTTACCAAGCGACATGATAAGAGGAAATGAAATATCATCAATGACTGACGATGAGTTAATATCAGTTATTGTTCGACTAATTAACCTAGCAGATGAGTATTATGATAGCGCGATCGATGGCATCAAGTTCATTCCAATTAGATCGCGCTTTTCTATATTATATGCATTACGTTTATATCAGGCAATTGGACATAAAATAGTCAAAAATAGTCAAAAATATTTCAAAGAAAAAATAAATACTTCTTATTCTGATAAGGTGATTATTTTTATGAAAACGTGTTTGGAGTTCGTTTTTATGTTACTTAAATTACAAAAAAATAAAAAACACAATCAATCTCTTCATAAACCACTACATGGACTTCCATACGTAAATGAAAAAATATGATGTAGTTATAGTAGGAGCTGGTTGTTCGGGATTGAGCCTGGCCTATAGATTAATACAATCATCAATGAGAGTCTGTTTGTTAGATAACATGACGAGAAAAAACAGGCATAGAAAAACGTGGTCATACTGGAATACATACAAGCATCCATTCGAACATTTACAGATTAAATCAAATAAAACACTTATTGTAAAAAATGAGTACGAAACAGTATTAGATTGTAGTGAATATACATACTCAACTCTTGATTCATATGATTTTGATGACTATATCTTTTCTAAAATAGATACTAGTTCTAATATAGATTTACTATTTGAGTCTACTATAGAAGATATAGAGCTTGGTGATCATAGTAGCAAACTTATCATGTCTGGAGGTCAAACTATTAATTGTAATTATATTTTTGATAGCCGACCTAATAAGTCATTGTCTGGGATGAAACAGGTTTTTAAAGGTTTGTTTGTAAAGTTTGAGGAAAACCCTCGTAATTTTTATCCACACTTGATGGATTTTTCTGATAAGAATCAATTTCATTTTTTCTATAGCCTACCACTCAGTGATAGAAACTATTTATTTGAGTCAACCTACTACACTTTTTCAAAAATGGACAAACAAGAAATGACTGACGAAGTTCATACCTATATTCAAAATAAATACGGAAAAAATTATAAGGTTATTCGTGAAGAATATGGTGAGATCCCCCTGACTACAAGCCTAAGTCTTAACAATAAAAATTCAAAGTATATTAAAATAGGTATTCCCGCTGGATCCACTCGAGCTTCTACTGGTTACACATTTCTTAATATACAAAAGCAGTCAGATGAGTACGTAAAAATGCTAAATGGCCAGAATTATATTGAGCACCCAAGAACTTTTAAAAACCAAATTTTAAGGAAAATGGATAATTTGTTACTTATGATTATTAAAGACAATCCAAGAGATAGTATGAGTATTCTCTACAAAATGTTCATGTATAATGACAATAACAGAATCATAAGATTTCTATCTGATACTCCTACAGTAATAGATATACTAAGTATTATTTGGAACATGCCTAAGCTACTATTCATAAAATATGCAATTAAATCAATTACAAGTTCAAAAATATAATCACTATCAAATAGCTCTTCTAGTCAATCTGAGTCTTCTGTGCTGGCTAGTATTAATTCTCACTCCTAGCTTTTTTACAATAAACATCCAACTTATAGCACTCATCTCAACTGTTACTATAATAGGGATACCACATGGGTACTTTGATTTCCTTGTTGCAAAGAAACTTTTTTCTTCATCACAAAACTGGTTATTAAAATTTATAACTGTCTATTTAAGCGTCTCATTAATATATTTCTATGCATGGATATCAGTCCCATTATTCTCACTTATTTTATTCTTATTGATGGCTACATATCATTTCGGGGAAGAAGAGTCTAATAATTTAGATAAAAAAAGTATTATTTTATTACTTACATTAGGCAGTATTCCTATAGTCACTCCAATAATGTTTCATTCACATGAAGTCTTCAGCTTATTTAGCGTTTTACTGAACACAGAACTCTCACAGATACAGGTATCACAAGTACAAAAAGTTATATATACAGTGATCGTCTTAAGCATAATTTATATTAAAGCCAGAAAAATATTCTTATTATATATTTTATTATTAATTAATTTTATACTGCTTCCACCTTTACTATCTTTTATTTTATATTTTTGTTTTCATCACTCACTACGTCATTATCTAGACGCTTTATGCAATTCTGATTTATTCGAAAGATCAATACCTATTGCAAGATATGCCATCTTTTTTTTATTCCTTACAGTTGCTTTCACTTCGATATGCCTCTTAATAATGTCAGGATACGCAAATATTACATTTGAAAGTGCTATCATAAAATACATATTTATTACATTAGCCTGTTTAACCTTACCCCACCTAGCTTTAAATATTATCTATGTATATAAGCAAGCTCCATCTACCTAAATAAGATAACTCTAATATTGATTTTTATTGATTTTATTATTTAAAGGAAGATACTCGAATAGTAGGGGTGTAAAATGTTAATATCTATAATAGCTTTTGTGGTTTTAATGTGGTTGTTTTGCTGCGCTTTTAAAAGCCGCGGCTGAATCTAATAAATCAGGTTGTTAATTATAAATGAGTTCATCAGAAGATATTTATAAATCTAAGAATTGGGTCAAAGCAAAAGCGTTCATAAAAGAGAAGGACTATACAGAACTTTATAATCAGTCAATATCTAACCCAGATAAATTTTGGTTTGAGCATGGGCAAAGGTTAGATTGGTTTACACCGTACTCTAAAGTTTGTGACTATTCCTACAATCAAGATAATCTTTACATAAGATGGTTTGAGGATGGTAAGCTAAATGCCTCTTACAATTGTATTGATCGTCATGCTAAAAAAAATCCAGATAGGATTGCTATAATTTGGGAGGGTGATGATCCCGCTCAGAGCAAAAATATTACTTACAAAGAGTTGCTATCTCAAGTATGTAAACTATCTAATGGCCTAAAGACTCTAGGTGTTAAAAAAGGTGACAGAGTAACAATCTATATGCCAATGATACCTGAAGCTGCTGTGGCAATGTTATCTTGTACACGTATTGGTGCCATTCACTCTGTAGTCTTTGGAGGTTTTTCACCAGAAGCACTTGCCGGAAGACTCGATGACTGTGATTCAAAATATATTATTACTGCTGATGAAGGAATAAGAGGTGGTAAGGTTATACCGCTTAAGAAGAATGTTGATGAGGCTATTTCAAAAATAAACAACTTCAAAAAATGCATTGTTGTTAAAAGAACTGGTAATACTGTCGCCTGGAATAGTATGACCGATCATTGGTATCATGATTTGCTATCATCTTCATCAGACGTATGCCATCCTGAGGAAATGTCTGCAGAAGACCCAATGTTTATTTTGTATACATCAGGATCTACAGGTAAACCAAAAGGTGTATTACACTCAACCGGAGGCTATCTTGTTTATGCATCCATTACACATCAGTACATATTTGATTGTCATGATGATGATATCTACTGGTGCACTGCAGACGTAGGATGGGTTACAGGCCATTCATATATTATTTATGGTCCTTTATGTAATGGCGCAACCACATTAATGTTTGAGGGTGTACCTAATTATCCAACGGCAAGTAGGTTCTGGGAGATAATCGACAAGCATACTGTAAATATTTTATATACTGCCCCTACAGCTATTAGGGCACTAATGGCTGAGGGAAATGAATACGTAGAAAAAACATCAAGGGCATCACTAAGAATTTTAGGAAGTGTGGGCGAACCTATAAATCCTGAAGCATGGCGCTGGTATTATAATGTTGTTGGAAACTCAAACTGCTCAATTGTTGATACTTGGTGGCAAACTGAAACCGGAGGCATAATGATTACTCCTCTCGTTGGTGCTATTGACATGAAACCAGGATCTGCAACGTTACCATTTTTTGGAGTCAAACCTGTTTTAGTTGATGAGAGCAATAATGAAATTAAAGGCGAAGGACAAGGCAGTTTATGTATTGATATGTCTTGGCCTGGTCAGATGAGAAGCGTATATGGTGACCATCAGAGATTCGCAGATACGTATTTCAAGCAATATCCTGGGAGATACTTTTCCGGTGATGGCTGCAGAAGAGATAAAGATGGATACTATTGGATTACGGGAAGGGTTGATGATGTAATTAACGTATCTGGGCATCGTCTTGGTACAGCTGAAGTTGAGTCTGCACTTGTGCTTCACAAAGATGTATCAGAAGCAGCTGTTGTTGGTTATCCCCACAACATAAAAGGCCAAGGGTTATATGCATTTGTTACATTAAATAAAGGAACCCAACCAACGAAAACTCTCTCGGAGGAATTACTCCACTGGATTAAACAAGAAATAGGCTCTATTGCAAAACCTGATTTCATACAATTCACAGTAGGTCTTCCAAAAACAAGATCAGGTAAAATTATGAGAAGAATTTTAAGAAAAATTTCAATTAATGATTATAATGATCTTGGAGATGTATCAACGCTGGCAGATTCTAGTGTGGTTGACGATCTCATAAAAAACAGGAAAAATATTTAATATGGTAGATATTGTAAAAAAAAGAGTTATTGATTGGGACAATCAGTTAAGAAAAGAAAAACATTTTAATGAAAAATTTGGCACCAACCTCTCTCTTAGTTCTGTAAAGGAGTTAACAGGGTCTTTCAGAAGGTTAACTAATAAAAGTAAATCAAAAATAGGAGACGGCACATTAGAGCAATGTGAAGAATTCTACTTGTCACTAGATTCAATGAGACAAAATCAATATATTCATATATGCAAAAACAGGAGTGCTGCATTTTATAAAATAGGAGACGAGCCTGATTCAGATAAAAGTAATTCTGAATACCAGAGACTATTTAGTGAATGGGATGAAAAACTGAGTGAATTCAAGTCACAAAATGAATGGGATAAATTTAATAAATAAATATCGCAATGTGTGGAAGATATACCCTTACTAACAAGGTAGAAGTTAAAAAAAAATTTAATATAGATATTGAACAAAATTATAATATTTGCCCAAATTCACAAGTTCTAGTTTTAACCGATAAACCTGAGTGGAAGACTTGGAACTTCTCACCACCATGGGCTAAGAAACCTATGAATCTTATTAATGCAAGATATGAGACTATTGATGAGAAACCATCCTTTAGAAAAACGAGTAGATGTATAATCATTATGGATGGATGGTATGAATGGAAAAGATATTTTGATTGGAATAAAAGAGAGAATGTCAAAGATCCTTATTATCACCATTTAAATAGCGATATAATTTTTGTTGCTGGATTACATAATGAGACAGGATGCTTATGTGTGACTAAGAAATCTGTTGAGCCCATTTCTAATGTACATACCAGACAACCATTATTACTCGATGAAACACATATAGATAAATGGTTGAGAGGTGACTACATCTTAAAAGATACTATCTCAAAAAACATACAAATACACAAAGTATCAATGTATGTAAATACACCAAAGAATAATGATTTAAACTGTGTTAAGCCTTTATAGAAACTGTTTTTAAAAATTTTGAGAAAAAAAATAATACAAGAGAAGCCAAGACATCATATAATGGGGCGGCTTCAGGATAGCCGTAATTCCATAGTATAATCAATAAAATCCAGATTAAGAATACTAGCATTTATTGTATTTTATCTAGTAATAATGTTTTCTTTGAGTTGAACTCGTCTTGACTGATGATTCCGCGATCTTTGAGATCAGCAAGCTTTTCAATTTGAGAGAGAATCCTATCATTACTATGAACATTTCTCTCATTAGTTTCATTGCTACCAAAATCTATTTCATCATTAAATAACCGATAAAAAAAAGTCTCTTTTTTACTCTCAGGTGACACTTTCGTGTGACCTATTTTATTGTGTGGGCCAGGTCGCACTTTATCATCGGCTATAATATTTAACGAAAATAGTACTAAGGCTAAATAGATAATATATCTCATAGTATTATTATAAAGTTATTACGCTCAAAATTCATTACTCGTTGAGAGTTTTATCAAAGTACTGACTTATCTTGTCCAGTGTTAGTTTTGTAGCTTCTGAGTTGTATTTTACCGTAACTCCTTTTGTAGAACATTTATTTAAAAAGTATTCACTTAACTCTGGAGTATCAATTATTGTTCCATTTAGATTCTGTATTTGACCATGATTAGTTATTGTCAGTGTGCATTCGTTGTTAATAATCATTAAGTTAGGGAGATTATCAAATGTAATACCAAAATATAAAAAAGGATTATCAAATCCATGACGAGCATTATCAATTGATATCAATTCTATCTTTCTATCATTTCTGAAAAACTTTGAGTATAAGTTTCTACATGATGCCTCAGGAGTTAAATCATCATCAGCGCCCGTTATCATTAATAGATTAGTCTCAGTTTTTGATTTGCTGGGGAATGTAAAACCACAATAAGGATAAATAGCTACTGCTGATTTGAACCTTTCTTTGGTAGGAAGTAAGTCATTTACAAATTCAAAATGAGACAGGATAGGGCCAACACCGCCTTGAGACCAACCTATATATCCGACATTCTTTATTCTTGTATCAGATTTAAGTAGTTCTAGAGCCGCATACGCGTCATTCATAAAAGTTATTCCTGAAACTTTAGAGAATGTTTTGTCATATTTTATTCTTCTTGCAGCGTAATGGTCAATTTGAAAAACTATCAGACCCATATCAGTTAGGAGATCAATATATTTCTGATGGTATCTTCTTTTACCGCCTGACCCATGCGTCATGACGACAGCATGGTACTGTTCTTTTTCAGCTTCAGGCAAAAATAATGTTCCATTTATAATAATTTTCTTCTTATTCTTATAATTCAAATCATAACTATCGGTGGTCTCAAAACAAATTAGAGAATTGGAGTAAAAGTTATTGATATTAGTTTCTGGGCTTTTAGATATACATGGATCTGATATATCCCTAGAACATGAAGCTGAAAATACAAATAATACTACCACTAACAAGATTCTTAATTGCATGAGAGTTAGTTATGTTGAGATATTTTTGTTGTATAACTTTCTAAGATTGCAATCAGTTGATTATCTACATTATATGGGTCTGGGATATTTGACTTGGGTGTCTCTAACTCTTCGTATTCAACTACCACATCTGGCATTATTCCATTTTCGTGAATATGTCTATCATTAGGAGTATAGTATTTTGCTGTGGTTAGTTTTAAAGCAGAACCATCAATCATTTCTTGTATTGATTGAACTGAAGCTTTCCCAAAGGACTTTTCTCCATATATTATTGCTCTTTCATGATCTTGTAATGCACCTGCTACAATTTCTGAAGCTGAGGCAGATCCTCCATTTATCAATACATAAAGTGGCAAACCCTCCAGAATGTCCTCGCTATTTGCAAAATACTCTAAGTCAGAGTTGTTAGTACGTCCTTTTGTATAAACGATTTTTCCAGATTTCAAAAACAAATCAGATATACCAACAGCAGCACCCAGTACTCCTCCAGGATTATTTCTAAGATCAAGAATAAGAGCTACCATCATATTTCCACTTTTCTTTCTCAGATCATATATTGCTTTTCTAACATTAGAAGTTGAATTAGATTGAAAGCTGGATAACCTTAAATATCCAACCTCTCCATTAAAAATCTCTGTCTTTATACCCTTTGAGATTATTATTTCTCTGACAAGTTCAAAATCTAGCGGTGCTTTTTCCTTCTCTCGTAGAATTTTCACTTTGACTTTTGTACCAGGTTCACCGCGCATCAGTTTTACAGCATCGTTTATTGATTTATCTTTAAGTGAGATATCTTGTACTTCAATAACAAGGTCCCCAGCTTTCAGACCAGCTTTTTGTGCAGGGGTATCATCAATAGGCGTAATTATCTTCACGAAACCATCTTCCATCGTGATCTCTATACCAATGCCGCCAAATCTTCCGGTTGTCCCTATTTTCAGCTCTGAAAAATCATCTTTCGTGAGGTAGTCTGAGTAGGGGTCAAGATTTGATACCATTCCCTCTATTGCATAATTGAACAGTGTTGTGTCATCAACTTCATCTACATATTGGTCCTTAATCTTTTTATATACATCTACGAATTGTTGAATTTTCTCAGTTGGCACATCGCTATCAGAGGCAGAGACTGGCAGATAATATGTTGTTATCAGTATGAAAAATGATACAAATTTAATGGTTTTATAAAAGAAGTTCATCACAATAATAATAGCACTTTATTACTAGATTTATTATTAGTTTCGGCTAATATAGGTATATAATAATACAATGGATAACGAACAAGTACAGATAGAGGAAAAAATAGATTATTCCTCTGCAGATCAAGAAAGAGATATAGAAACAGCTTCTCGTTCACTCAAAGCAATGTCACACCCACTAAGATTGATGATATTGTGTAAGTTGGGCGAAGAGGAATTTAGTGTACAAGACATTGTCGATAATGTTGGCACTTCTCAAAGTAATATTTCTCAGCACTTAGCTATTCTCAGAGACAAAGGTATTTTATCTGCTAGGAAAGATGCCAATAAAGTCTTTTATAAAGTTAGTGATTTTAAAACGCTAAAACTAATTGATATGATGAGAGAAGTTTTTTGTTCTAAACATAACTGATCCATACAATGGATCATTCTTTTGAATTCATTCTCAACCACCCAGTTCTATCTGTTGCGCTCTTTATTTTTATTTATTTGATAATTTCTTTTGAAATAAAAAATCTTACTAAGAAATATAAACCAATTAACTGTAACGATCTTGTTACGAAAATTAACGAAAACAAAATTATTGTCCTGGATACGAGAGAAAAATCTGACTATAAGAAAGGGCATATAACTCAGGCTCTTCTACATGATATATCATCAACTAAAAAAATAGATTATGATGAAGTAGTTGTTTACGATAAAGATGAGATAACAAGTATAAATAGTGCAGAGAGTATTATAAAGACTCATGCCATAGAGGTGTTGTATTTAGAAGGCGGTATTCAGTCATGGATTGAAAATAATCTACCGCTTGTGGAAGGAAAATGACAGATAATAAAATTCAATTTAACATCCAGAGAATTTATCTCAAAGACCTCTCATTTGAATCTCCAATGACTCCAGATGTCTTTACAAATCTAACATCATCTCCAAAGGTTGGATTTAGTTTTGAATCGAATATATCTAAAATAAGCGATGATGTTCATGAGTTGACATTGACCTTCAATGTTAAGGCTGAAGTTGATGATAAAATGCTATATTTAGTTGAATTGAAACAATGTGGTGTATTCAATCTTGTAACAGATGATAAGGAGTTAGAAAAAAGATTTCTTAATGTTCACTGTGCTGAGATTGTCTATCCCTATGCTAGGGAAAATATCTCTAGTGTTATACAAAAAGGAGGATTTCCACCTCTATTTTTATCGCCTATAGATTTTCATACAATTTATCAAAAAGAGCTAGATAAAAGACAAGACACTAGATGAAGCCAAATTTCAGAGTACTCGGCGCAGGCATATGGGGCTTAACGTTTTCCGATTATCTTATGCAGCTTGATCATAATGTTGAGGTTTTCTGTAGAGATACTGATTTAAATAATAAAAATTTAAAAGATATAACTTTTGATAAACTATCACAAAAGCATATTAAGCCTTTAGAATCTCTTGAAAAAGTAAACAAAGATGATGTTATAAATATTATAGCAGCAGATAGTAAAGGGTTTTGTGATCTGCTTGAAAAGCATGAAACCTACTTTAATTCCTCAAAAAGACTGATCTCCTTGACGAAGGGAATTGATCATAATAGTGGATACACCTTCAATGAGGTTATAAAAAGATATACCAGTAATAATGTTCAATATGGATTACTATCAGGCCCTTCTTTTGCTAGAGATTTATGTATGAAAAAAAATATTAGCGTTTCATTTGCAAGTCTAAGCAAAAGTTTGAGTGATATAGTTGAAGAAAATATTAATAGCAAATATTTCAAAATTATTCCTACAGCATATATTTGTCAGATTGAGATAGCCGGCATCATAAAGAATATAGCAGCCATACTATCTGGCTTTTCAGACGCCGTTTATGGTAAAGGAAAGTATACAAACTTAATTATTAAAAAGGCGTGTGATGAGGCTTGGAATGTATCTTATAAGATTGTAAAAAACCATCCTATCAAATATGAAATGACTGATGGCTCTCTGGACAGGTTACTGACCGATAAGGAAAATATTGTCACATCCCCTGGATTTATTGGAGACATGATACTTACATGTAAACAAAGACAGTCAAGAAATTATCAATTTGGTGAGTTGTTAGCTGATGAGAATACAAGCGTTGAGCAGGCCAAGAGCGTAATAGGCACAGTCGAGGGATATGAGTGTTCAGCTACTCTCATTGATAAATCTCCATACGAATCAGGCGAATTGACAAAGCTATTATATAAGTTACTTCACACTAGTAACTTTGAACGTAAAAGTACTATTAAAGATTTTTTACAGGTCTAGTTCTTTTATTTTTCTGGTAATTGTATTACGTCCTAATCCAAGAATTTTGGCAGCTTCAATTCTTTTTCCTTTACTAGCTAACAAAGCTTCTTTTAGAAGCAATTTCTCAATTTCTCTCGAAAAAATACTAAGATCATTTTGATCTGAGAGCACATTTTTTATATGATTCGATAAATTCTCTTCCCACGATACTATCCCAGTGTTTTGAACTGATTTGTCATACTCATCAATTGTGTGTGTTGATTTGACTTCGTCTGGAATGTCATCAACAGTTATAGTAGATGACGGAGCCATAACTGTCATGTACCTACAAATATTTTCTAACTGTCTTATGTTACCTGGCCAATCATATGTATTTAATAATTTCATTGCGTTTTGATCTATGGTTTTAACATCGCTATTTAATTCATTTGCACTCTTGCTCAAAAAGTGTTCAACAAGATCAGAGATATCCTCCTTTCTCTCTCTTAGTGGTGGTAGTTCAATTCTAAAAACATTTAATCTATGATATAGATCCTCTCTAAATTTTCCGCTCTTGATCAAGCTCTCTATATTTTGATTAGTCGCAGCTATAATTCGCACGTCTGATTTAATCGGTTTTTGACCACCAACCCTATAAAATTCGTGGCTTGATAAGACTCTTAGAAGCCTTGTTTGTAACTCGGGGTGCATGTCCCCAATTTCATCGAGGAATAAAGTGCCTTCCAATGCCTGCTCAAATCTTCCAATTCTTTGGGATTGTGCCCCTGTAAATGATCCTTTTTCGTGTCCAAAAAGTTCACTTTCAAGCAACTCATGTGGTATTGCGGCTACGTTGATAGCAACGAAAGGTTTATCACTTCTTGGACTATTAGTATGAACTGATTGAGCAATTAATTCTTTACCTGTTCCAGATTCCCCGCGAATAAGGACTGTTATATCTGTCTTGGATATCTTGCCGATTGCTTTAAAAACATCTTGCATTGCATCAGCCTTACCTACTATATTATTTTTCGATGTGTTGCTAATAGCACCATTATCATCTCTAGATGACTTTGTGGCTTTTATTGAAAGCTTTCTAATTTCATTTATATCAAATGGTTTAGTTAAGTATTCAAATGCACCACCCTTATATGCTGACAGAGCATTATCTATATTCGCATGAGCAGTAATTATTATTGTAGGAATCTTTGGAAACTTCTCAGAGACTTTGTCAAGAAACTCTAGCCCTGACATACCTGGCATTTTAATATCTGTAATAATAAGGTCTGGCTGTTTAGAATTGAGCTCGAGTAAAGCTTCGGATGCATTAGCGAATGATTCTACACTAAATAAGTCCTCCAAAGCGCTAGTACATATAGTTCTTATACTCTCCTCGTCGTCTATAACCCATACTTTATTCATGAACAGTACTCCTCACAGGAAGGACAATAGTGAAAGTAGTTACGCGTTGATTACTTGAACATTCAATAAGACCAGAATTCTGCATAATTATAGATTGCGCTATAGTCAGGCCAAGACCCATACCATCCGCTTTTGTACTAACCATCGGATAGAATATTTCTTTTAGCTTCTCTTCAGGAATTCCAGGCCCATTATCTATGACGTCAATCTTTGCCACTAGTGAGTAATAATCATTACCTATTGTATAACTCGGTTCTGTTCGAGTTCTTATGGTTATCTTACCCGTGTGTTCAAGTGCTTGAATAGAATTCCTAACTAAATTGATCAACGCTTGGATAAGTTGTTCCTTATTTGTACTGAGATCAGGAATACTGGGATCATAGTCTTTTTCAAAATTAATTTTTTTATTTTTAAGATCAAATTGGAATAAATCTACAACATGTTCTGTTACTTCATGAATATTTATTTGTGATTTTTTCACTGAAGTTGCAGGTAGCGCCATATCGTTAAGTAAATTTACTAATCGTCCTGTTTCTTTTTTTATAATGTCTGTAAATTTGGTATATGAATGATCTAGAGATTTTTCTAGGATTTGAGCAGCTCCAAGTATACCACCTAAAGGATTTTTAATTTCATGTGATAATCCTTTTATCATTTCTCTAGTCGCCCTTTCTTGTTCTATAAGATTTTGCTCAAGGGAAATGCTATGAAGCCTACCTGTTTCAGTGAGCTCTATGAGAGTTACATCATTATTATCAAATATAGCTTGAGATATATTACAATCCACTATTTTGTCATGCCCTTCAAAATTTTTAAATTTGAAATCACGTATCATTTTAGAGTGATTTTGTTTTCGAACAGAATGAATATGTTGTTCAAGGCTTTTATGATTAAGAGCAGACTTAAGATTTGATATATCTGGAAATTTGTTACTTATACCCAAAAGGTTCAATCCAGCAGTATTGATGAAAAAGTATGTGTCATCCTCATTCAAAACTATAATTGCCGTTGATACATTCTCCAGAATATCAAGTAGTAGTTTAGAATCTAAAGATATTTTATTATGTAATTCCATTTTAAAACAAATGCTGCCCATGTGGGCAGCATTTTTATCACTCTATAGACTGTAGTACATCTCAAATTCACACGGATGAGTAGATTGTCTCAATCTTTGTACTTCATCCATTTTCAAATCAATGTAAGAATCAATCATATTATTAGTAAATACATCTCCGGCATTTAAAAAATCCCTATCCTTGTTAAGAGCATCAAGTGCTACATCAAGGCCAGGTGCAACTGTAGGTAAGAGAGCTTCCTCTTCTCTGCTAATAGCAAATAAATCCTTATCCATAGCGGGACCTGGGTCTATTTGATTTTTAATACCGTCTAATCCTGCCATCATCATTGCAGAGAAAGCAAGGTATGGGTTTGCAGTTGAATCAGGGAATCTGACTTCAATCCTTCTAGCTTTATCACTCATAACATAAGGAATTCTTATAGAAGCAGATCTGTTCCTTGCAGAGTAAGTTAAGATCACTGGAGCTTCAAAGCCAGGTATTAGTCGTTTATAACTATTTGTTGATGCATTAGTAAAGGCATTTAATGCTCTTGCATGTTTTATTATACCACCTATATACCACAGCGCTTCTTGTGATAAGTTGCCATATTTATCTCCAGCAAAAATATTTTTACCATCTTTAGATAGTGATTGATGAACATGCATACCAGTTCCGTTGTCACCAACTACAGGCTTTGGCATAAATGTCGCTGTTTTACCAAATGCATGAGCAACATTTTGAACAACATATTTATACTTTTGAACCTCATCAGCTTTTGTGACAAGTGTGTTAAATAGAGTTCCTATTTCACATTGCCCAGCTGTTGCCACTTCATGGTGGTGCACTTCACATTTTACTCCTACTTCCTGAAGTGTTGTAATCATCGCAGATCTACAATCTTGAAGAGCATCAACTGGTGGCACTGGGAAGTACCCGCCTTTGACTCCAGGTCTGTGACCCATGTTGCCATCTTCGTAGCTTTTCCCACTGTTCCAACATGCTTCAGATGAGTCGACTTTGAAAAAACAACTTCCAATTGTATCTTCAAACTTAACATCATCAAAAACAAAGAATTCGTTTTCAGGACCAAAGTATGCTGTGTCTGCTATACCTGAATCTGTCAAATATTTTTCAGCTTTCTTCGCAATACCTCTTGGGTCTTTTTCATAGCTAGAACCATCAGAAGGTTCTATTACATCACAAGTTACGTTAATTGTCGGCTCATCATAAAATGGGTCAGCGAATGCTGTAGATGTATCTGGCATTAA
>MDSZ01115899.1_pt1 | contig 16092 bp, 14 predicted proteins | sample 811201 | NCBI WGS metagenome assembly MDSZ01 (sample SAMN05326647, study PRJNA326480) | marine metagenome | isolation source: seawater | place: Indian Ocean: North | collected 2010
TCCTCCCATTCATCAAAATCAGTTTCAAATATATCATATTCTTCATCATCAAAATCTTCATCAGATGCAATAGGTGTTGATGGCTTTGGAGGTGCTTTTTGCTCCTTTGGTTTTTCAGTGATAGGTATATCAATCATTTCAATATCTTCTTGAATGATAAATTCTATTTTTTCTGCTTCTCCTAATGCACGTGGATAGCCATAAAATATCATGGAGATAGCTAGCACTACACCGATAGAAACATATCGTACTCTCGTTGGATAAGTAGTTAGTATGGGATCTACTCTCATCTACTGTCCTACCTTTGTTAGAGCTGCGTAACTTAAACGAAGGGCATTAGCCCTTCTTAATTCATTATGGATATTGATAATCAATTGCATAGGAGATTTTTGATCTGATTTTAATGATACAATTAACTTTGGATTTGTTGCCATTTTTGATATCATAACTTCGCCTAATTGCGTCACATTATTTTTATCAATAATAAAATCATCCACTGAAATAACACCCTCTTTTGTGGCCCATATATAACTTGTATTTCGTTTACTTTCAAGTTTTTCAATCATTTTAGCTCGTGGCATTACTACATCTAATCCATCAAATTCTCGCATTACTGTGGTTACCATAAAAAATATTAATAACATAAAAATAATATCTGGCAATGATGATGTAGATATTTCGTTACTTTCTTGTGTTTTTCTTTGAATTTTCATTTTTATTCTTGATTAGCAATAGATATTCGTGTTGCTTTAGCTCTTTTAAGTTCATCAAGTAAATTAATGTAGTCATTATAATCAGCACGGACATTTGAATTAACTGAAAAAATCACTTTAGGATTTTTTCTTATTGCATCTTCAGCTGCTGATTTAATTTCATTAATTCTTTTTTCTTTTTCACCAAATGTAACTAGGCCACCTTTTTGAATCACAATCATTAATATATCATCATTTTTAACTTTTGCCTCTTCACCTGCAGCTGGTAATATAATATTAATTCCCTTATCCATAGATATTGTTGTTGTTACCAGGAAGAATACTAGCAAAAGAAATGCTATATCAGCCATTGAAGAAGAATTAATTTCTTCAACTTTCCTTTTTCTTTTTTGAATCATCTTAAATTAACTACTATAATCTTTCTTTGATTGCTTGCATAAGATGTGATGTTGCTTTTTGCATTGTCACGATTTGATTATCAATAATGTATAATACAGTATTTTGTAATACTTGTAAAATAACAGCTACAACTAATCCAAATGCAGTTGTTAATAACGCAATTGATATACCTCCCGCCACAATAGCTGGAGAAATATCATTGGCTTGCTCAATTTGGTTAAATGCTTCAATCATACCCCATACTGTTCCCAAAAAACCAATCATTGGAGCAGTAGCAATACACAGTGAAATCCAAGTCATATTTTTTTCTAAAGATGCCATTTCTATTCCACCGGTTTGATCCAATACTTTTTCTGCCTCCTCTGCTCCTTCCGAAGCAACTTCTAGTGCATTGTAACATAAATTTGATACTGGACCATTTACCTGCTGACAACGTTCTAATCCAGATTGAAAACCATCAGATTTAGTTCTTTCTGCTACATCAACAGCAAATTTCTCATTAGCACCTAAGCCACTAATTAAATGGAATAATCTTTCAAATACAAATATTAATCCTATTATACCAATACCAAGGATTGGCCACATAAAACCACCACCCTTTACAAATAATTCTACCATATTGATAAAACTCCTTATTTAATTTTAAAAATTAATACCTTTCGATTAATTTCTTATTATTTTTTTTTATTAATTTCTCCGCATCTTCAAATTGCTCAATAGCACTGATTACTTGTTCATCAGATTGTATTAATGCCTTATAATACTCATCTCGCCCCCAAGTTATATTTGCTAATTCAGCTTTTATTCGTTTAGAAATAAATATCCAATCCTTTTCTTGACTTAATTGCTCAACATCATATTCTATATCATTATCATCTAGCCATTGGAAAAAATCTGTTTTATTAATACCAAACTCATGGATTAAAACATCATATGCCTCTGGAATCTGCTTATTTAGCTTTAGATAATTTGCATATTTAAATAATAAGCGGTCTGCATGAAAATATATTTTTCTTGTAGACTCTTCATACACATCATCATTAGTAGAAATAACATCAGGTGTTATACCACCACCACCATAGACAATTCTACCAGATTTAGTATAGTATTTTTTTTGATTAACTAGAGTACTGTCATCAAGATCTTCATTTAGATAATATTCATCAACACCATCATCATACTCTCTTTGTATTAATCGTCCAGATGGAGTATAATATCTGGCTATAGTTATTCTTGCAGCTGAACCATCTTGAAGTTCATACTGTCTTTGCACTAAACCCTTTCCAAAACTTCTTTCTCCTACGATAATTGCTCTATCTAAATCTTGAAATGCTCCTGATACAATTTCACTTGCACTTGCAGAACCACCATTTATTAGTACAACGATAGGTATATGTATATCACTCCATTTTTTCTTTGCCTTATAAACACTATTGGAACCGGCTATTCGTCCACTGGTAAAAACAATTGTATCATTGGATGCAATAAATAAGTCAGTCATTTTTATCGCTTGATCAAGAAGACCACCACCATTATTACGAAGGTCAATTAATAATTTTTTCATTCCATTATTTTCTAATTTAGTAATAGCATCTGTAAACTCATCAAATGTTTTACCTGCAAACCTTGTAACTTTGATATAGCCAATATCATCATTAAGTATAAACGATGATGCTATACTTCTTATTGGAATTTTATCCCTAACTAAAGTCGTTTCAAACATTTCATCCATACCTGGACGTGCAATTGTAACAATTACCTTTGTTCCTTTTGGACCACGCAACTTTTTCACAACATCTTTTTGGGAAATTTTATATGCAGATTCACCATCAATTTTCGTGATTTTATCTCCAGATATAATACCAGCACGATCTGAAGGTGTTTCTGGTATTGGTGATATAACAGTTATATACCCATCAATAATTGCAAATTCAATTCCAATACCTTCAAAATCTCCTCTAAAAACTTCATCAATGCTTTCTCTATCTTCAACATCAATAAATGAAGAATGGGGGTCTAATTCTTCTAACATTCCTCTTAAGGCACCATTTAAAACCTTATCCATGTCAACATCTTCAACGTAGTAGTCATAGATATATCGTACTAGTTGAGCTACAGTTTTTAATTTATTGAATGGATCACTATTAACAGCGTTAATAGATAAGACTGTAATTATACAAACTAAAATTAGAATAATACTCTTAGGATATTTTTTCATACTTGTAATTTATAATATCTAAAACAATCTCGAAATTACTTTTGATTAGAATTAATATTCTTGTAGTTTTAAGGTCGATGAAAAATACAGTAAAAAATAAATCTCATACGATTGATGAAATTATAGTTGTAGGAGCTCGTGATAATAATTTAAAAAATATTAATGTATCACTTCCTCGAAACAAACTTATTGTTATTACTGGTCTTTCAGGATCTGGTAAATCAACGCTTGCATTTGAAACACTATATTCAGAAGGTCAAAGACGATATGTAGAATCCCTATCCACGTATGCACGACAATTTTTAGGTGGATTAAAAAAACCTAAGGTGGACCATATTTATGGATTGTCACCCGCTATATCTATTCAGCAAAAATCTGTAAGCAAAAACCCAAGATCAACTGTTGGAACGATAACAGAGATATATGACTATTTAAGATTATTATATGCTAGAATTGGATATCAGCAATGTTATAAATGTCATGGTAACATTGAAAGTCAAACAGTGCAGCAAATAGTAGATAAAATTTTATCGCATTCAGATGATAAGTGCATCATTTTAGCTCCAGTAGTAAAAAACAAAAAAGGACAACATAAAGATATACTAAAAATGATTGAGCAACAGGGTTTTACAAGAGTTAAAATAGATGGAAAAATTTATAGTTTGTATGATAAAATTCAACTTCATAAAAATAAAAAACACAATATAGATGTTTTAATAGATAGATTAGTGCTCAATAAAAAAATCAAACAAAGGTTAACAGAATCAATTGAGTTAGCTCTTCAAATTGGTGATGGAATTTTAAATATCGAAATTAATGGAAAAGACGACTATTTGTTTAGTGAACATAATTATTGCTCACAGTGCGATATATCATATGAATCCCTAGAACCACAAAATTTTTCATTTAATTCGCCAATTGGTGCCTGTACAGAATGTAATGGTTTAGGAACCATTATATCAGTTGACCCGAATAAATTAGTATTAGATATTGATAAAAGTCTACTGGAAGGTTGCGTTGAACCAATAGGTCCCCAACCATCCTCTGATGGCTATCAAGGTAATGTACTTAAGCAATTATTTTCAGATCATAATCTTTCATTTTCTATTCCATGGAAATTGTTACCAAAGCAGATTCGCTTATTTATTATGCACGGTAATAGTATCGATACTCCTGATATTGCATCTTATAAAGTATCACCTAATATGAATTTTGAAGGAATTGTTAACAATCTTGAAAGAAGATATACACAAACTAAATCTAGCTATATTCGTGATTGGATTGAAAAATACATGTCTAAAAATGCTTGCTATAAATGTAAAGGACAAAGACTTAATCACTCGAGTTTAGCTGTTACAATCAATGCAACTAATATATATGAATTCACCAAATTAACTACTGAACAAGCTAAAATATTTCTTCAGAATCTTCAACTCAATGATAGAGAATTAAAAATATCTGATGACATTATCAAGGAAATACAAGATAGATTAGATTTTTTATTAGATGTTGGTTTAGATTATTTAACATTACATAGATCAGCTAATACTTTATCAGGTGGCGAATCACAGAGAATTAGATTAGCAACACAAATTGGAACCCAGCTCACAGGAGTTATATACATTCTTGATGAACCATCCATTGGATTGCATCAACGAGACAATCAGCGTCTTATAAATACTCTTACCAAATTAAGAGATTTAGGAAATACTGTTATTGTTGTTGAACATGATGAGGAAATAATGAGACAGTCAGATTGGATAGTTGATCTGGGCCCTGTGGCCGGTGATCAAGGCGGTCATGTTGTTTACTCTGGAGACTTAAAAGGATTACAAAAATCTAAATCATCATTAACTGCAAAATATTTATTTGGTAATCAGGTGATTTCAAAAAATAAAAAATTACGTTTAGGCAATGGGAAACATATTTTTTTAGAGGGTGCCACAGGAAATAATTTAAAGAATGTTAGTTGCGAGTTTCCGCTGGGTCAATTTATTTGTGTTACAGGAGTTTCCGGTTCAGGGAAATCAACACTTGTCAATCAAACCCTACTTCCCATACTTATGAATAAGTACTATTCTAGTAGAGTTACTCCATTGCCCCATAAAAATATTTCTGGCTTAAATCATCTTGATAAAGTTATTTCTATTGATCAATCTCCTATAGGAAAGACACCAAGATCAAACCCTGCAACGTATACTGGAGTATTTTCACATATAAGAAACTTATTTAGCGAGTTGCCAGAATCAAAAGCTCGTGGATATAAACCAGGACGTTTTTCTTTTAATGTTAAGGGTGGCAGATGCGAAGATTGTCAGGGGGTTGGATTAATAAAGGTTGAAATGCATTTTCTTCCTGATACATATATAAAATGTGAGTCATGTAGGGGAAAAAGGTTTAATAGAGAAACTCTTCAAATTTTATATAAAAATAAAAATATTTTTGATATTTTAAATTTTTCTATTGATGAAGCTGCAATCTTTTTTAAAAACCACAATGTAATATCTAGACACTTAAATATGCTGATTAAAGTAGGATTGGGTTATATTAAACTTGGTCAAAGAGCCACTACACTATCAGGTGGCGAATCACAAAGAGTAAAGTTGTCAACAGAACTTTGCAAAGTTAATACTGGCAATACAATGTATATTATGGATGAACCGACTACTGGTTTACACTTCCATGATATTAAAGTATTATTAAAAGTTTTAGATGAACTTGTTGACAAGGGAAATACCTTGATTGTCATTGAGCATAATTTAGATATTATTAAGTCTGCAGATTGGGTTATTGATTTAGGTTTAGATGGTGGAGATAAAGGAGGTGAGATAATTCATACTGGGACTACGAAGAAGCTAATTCAAAATTCAAAATCATATACAGGTAAATACCTTAAAGAGATTATATAATACAAAGGCTTTTAATCAGAGACATATCATTGTAAATTATGGGTATAATGATAGAGTCATTTAAAGATAAAAACAACCCATCAGTTACTAATCCAGAGAAAACTAATGAAGAGAGTCATGAAGAAATTTCACTTCGTCCACTCTTATTTAAAGATTTTGTAGGTCAGACTGAAACGGTTGATAATTTAAAAGTTTATATAAAAGCAGCCCAAAAACGTTCAGAATCACTTGATCATATTTTATTATTTGGGCCACCAGGATTAGGGAAAACAACGCTATCAAGGATTATTGCCAATGAAATGGATGTTAATTTAAAGATAACGTCAGGTCCAATATTAGATAAGCCTGGAGATTTGGCTGGAATTTTAACTAATTTCAGTGATTTTGATGTATTTTTTATTGATGAAATTCATCGTCTAAGTAGTGTAGTAGAAGAATATTTATATTCTGCAATGGAAGATTATAATATTGATATTATGATTGATAAAGGTCCTAATGCTAGGAGTGTACAGCTAAATTTAAATTATTTTACGCTCATAGGTGCAACGACACGTTTAGGTAATTTAACATCTCCTATGCGTGATCGCTTTGGAATGATATTAAGATTAGATTTTTATAGTAAAAAAGAGTTAACAACCATTATACTACGTTCTGCAAAATTATTAAATATTAAGATTGACAAATCTGCTGCTGAAGAAATTGCAGGACGCTCAAGGGGGACTCCACGTATTGCTAATCGGATATTAAAAAGAGCTAGAGATTTTGCAGAAATTAAGAGTGTTGGTGTTATTACCTCACAAGTAGCACAAGAAACATTAGCCAAACTAGGTATTGATTCTTATGGACTTGATGAAATGGATAGGAGAATATTAGATTCACTAGTGAATAAATTTGGAGGTGGACCTGTTGGATTAGAATCATTATCGGTGGCGATTTCAGAAGATGCTAAAACTATCGAAGAAGTTTATGAGCCATATTTGATTAAAGAGGGGTTTATCCAACGAACATCCCGAGGACGAATAGCACAAAATAAAGCAAAAGAATATTTTAAATAATGAGATAAGGGAGAAAAAAATGTTTTTTTATACTGTTGAAAAACCACCAAGATTATCAGAATTTGATTTAGAAATTCCTGAAAAGCTGATAGCAAAACATCCATCTAAGCAACGAGATAATTGCAAATTGATGGTCTTAGATAGAAAAGAAGAAAAAATATATCATCATAAATTTTCAGATATACATCAATTTTTCAAAAAGGGTGATGTGCTTGTTTTAAATAATACTAAGGTATATCCTGCAAGATTGATGGCTAAAAAAGATCGTTCAGATGCAAAAGTAGAAGTATTTTTGCTACGTGAGCTTGCAAACGACTTATGGGAAGCAATGGTAAAGCCAGCTCGAAAAGTTAGAATCGGCAATAAGCTTATATTTGGAGAGGGAATAATTTGCGATGTTATAGATAATACCGTATCAGGAGGACGTGTAATTAGATTTGACTATGACATGCCTTCTATTTATCCATTTATTGATGCTAATGGCGCTTCTCCACTACCACCTTACATAGATAGAAAACCAGTGCCATCAGATAAGGAAAACTATCAAACGGTTTATGCAACTGAGCGAGGATCCGTAGCAGCACCTACTGCAGGCATTCACTTTACAAAACCACTTCTTTCTAAATTAAAACGGAAAGGAGTCAAGGAAACTTATATTACTCTTCATATCGGATTGGGCACATTTAAGCCTATTTTAGTTGAAGACTTAACTCGACATCACATGGATTCTGAATCATTTTCGGTACCAAAAGAAACAGCTGATTTAATCAATGAGTCACGAGAAAAAAATAGACGTATCATAACAGTTGGTACTTCTACTGTTCGAACTCTTGAAACGGTTGTTGTATCAGGATTCCAAGTTACTCCAAGAAGTGGATGGACAGATAAATTTATCTACCCTCCATATGAATTTAAAATGAGTGATATGCTAATAACGAATTTTCATCAACCTCAATCTACACTAATGATGCTTGTATCAGCATATGCAAATAAAGATTTTATTATGCATGCGTATCAAGAAGCTATTAAGAAAAAATATCGATTTTATTCTTATGGTGATTCAATGTTAATTATTTAATGCTTAATCAAAACAAATTAAGAATAGGAAATGGTGTTGATGTACATCCTTTAGTTCAAGGCAGAAAATTAGTTCTTGGCGGAGTTGAGATAGAACATAATTATGGTTGTGATGGACATAGCGATGGAGATGTTTTAACACATAGTATAATGGATGCTATTCTAGGTGCACTTAATAAGGGTGATATTGGAGATCATTTTCCTTCATCAGACAATCAATATAAAAATGCTGACAGCATCGAACTATTAAAAGATATTTATTGTAAATATATTCAACAAGGTTGGGATATTGCGAATATAGATTCAACAATTATTCTTCAGGAGCCTATTGTTAAGCCATATATAGAAACCATGAAAGATAATATATATAACACATGTCGTGCAGGTGATATTTCCATCAAAGCCACAACTACCGATCACTTAGGATTCATTGGAGAAAAGAAAGGTATAGCAGTGATTTCTACATGTTTACTAGTTAGAGATGATGGTTAGAGTACGATTTGCACCAAGCCCAACTGGATACCTTCATATTGGAGGTTTGCGTACTGCATTATATAACTATTTATATGCAAAGAAAAATGATGGAAAACTTATACTTAGAATTGAAGATACCGATCAAAATAGATTAGTTGATGGAGCTGTTAATAATTTAATTAGTACTCTTTCCTGGACTGGGATTGATTTTGATGAAGGACCACATATAAGTGGAGATTTTGGACCATATACACAATCAGAGCGCTTATCAATTTACAATGATCATATTATAAAATTAATTAATAATGGAAATGCCTATGCATGTTTTTATTCTGAAGATAGATTGAATACTATTAAATCGAAAAACATACCCAGTGATATTGTTTCTGAATATGATCGTAGATATAGAGATATTGATTCAAACGAAATGATTGATCGAATGCGTTCTGAAAATCATGTTGTGCGTTTAAAAGTTCCATCTGATGGCATGCTAACTATTAATGATCAAATACGTGGAGATATTGATTTTGATTTAAAATTGATACAAGACCAAATTATTATTAAATCTGATGGATATCCAACATATCATTTAGCAAGTGTTATAGATGACCATCACATGCACATATCCCATGTTATTAGGGGAGAAGAGTGGATTCCAAGCCTACCGAAACACAGCTTATTATATAATGCTTTTGGTTGGTCTACACCTGAATTTATACATTTACCTTTATTGCTAAATAAGGATAAATCCAAATTATCTAAGCGACAAGGCGATGTGGCTGTAGAGGATTATATGCAGAAAGGGTATCTAAAAGAAGCGTTAATTAACTATGTCTCTTTATTGGGTTGGCATGGCTCGGATAATAAAGAAATCTATAATTTAGATGAATTGATAGATAGTTTTTCAGTTGATCGCATTAGAACCAGTGGGGCTGTATTTGATATAAAAAAATTAACATGGTTTAATCAACAATATATTAAAGAACATGATAGTGAATCATTACAAACTTTAATCAATCAATCTTTATCAAAAAAATGGAACATAACTATTCCTATGATAGATTTGTTAAAGGAAAGTGTTGATGGTATCAATGATTTTGAAAACGAGCTAAGTATTTTTTTTGAATATGTACCTTTTAAAGTAGATGTAAATAATAAATTATTTTCTAAAGATATATATAATTTTTTACAAATATTAATGAATAAAATTATTGATTATACAGATATACAAGTTGATGACTTTAAATCTCTTATTAATCAAATTAAAGAAGAGCACAATATATCTGGAAATGTTTGGAAGCCGATCCGAATTGCCGCTACAGGTAAAGAACATGGCCCTGACATTAGTAAGTTTATTGAGATTATAGGCGCTGATCAGTGTGCAGAAAGATTACAATTATTTTTAAATTGTAATGTCAGTTAAGCTTCAATCAAATGCTAAAATAAATTTAGCCCTTTCTATTAATTATAAAAGGTCTGATGGTTATCATGATATATCTAGCATTATGCAAGAGATTGATCTGCATGATACTATTACAATATCAAAAAATAATTCAAGTGCCATAAATATTATTTCTAAAGGAATTTCTGTACCTGAAGATGAGAGTAATTTATGTTATGTAGCAGCTAAATTATTTCTCAATCATTATAAGTTAAATGATGGATTGGATATTATTATTAATAAAAATATACCTATTGGGGCAGGACTTGGAGGTGGCTCGAGTAATGCATCTACTGTAATTAAAGGGCTTCAAAAATTATTCGAAATTCGCATAACAGATAATATATTTTATCAATTAGCATCTAAAATTGGGGCTGATGTACCTTTTTTTAATAATGGTGGTATTCAATATGCAGAGGGTATTGGCGACAAACTCACCCCTCTTCCTCCTCTATTAAGCCAATATCATTTTCTTCTTATTTTTCCTAATATACAGATATCAACTTTATGGGCATATAAAGAATATAAAAATTATTTGGAAAATCATTTAAATGAATCTAATTTTGTGCCCCTTAGTGAAAACATTGATTTTTCTCTATGGAGTAATGATTTTGAAAAGGTTGTTTTATCAACATATCCAGAAATCAAAAAAATAAAGATGGATTTAAGTAATTCAAATTCTTTATTTGCAAGTTTGTCGGGAAGTGGCTCGACTATGTTTGGTGTCTATGATAACCTTGAATCGGTCAAAGTTGCTCGCGACCTATTCAATGACTTCCAAACCTATATTGCACTTCCTATAAATTAATTTTTTTGGGGGATCGTATAATGGCAGTACACATGGTTTTGGTCCATGGAGTTGGGGTTCGACTCCCTGTCCCCCAGCAAGTTAAGATTAAAGTGAAAGTGTAATAATGAAAATATTTAGTGGTAGATCAAATAATCCATTAGCGTCTGATATTGCGACTAGTCTAGGTACAGAGTTAGGTAAGGTTGAGCTTTATAATTTTAGTGATGGAGAATTACGTGTAGCATTTAATGAAAACATTAGGAATGAAGATGTTTTTATTATTCAATCTACAAATCCACCATCTGAAAATGTTTTAGAGCTTCTTTTTATGTTAGATGCAGCACGTCGAGCATCTGCAAATAAAGTGATTGCTGTCATACCATATTTTGGTTATGCACGTCAAGACAGAAAAGATGAGCCACGAGTTCCAATATCTGCGCGCGTAGTTTTAGACCTTATGAATGTGTTGGGCATAGATAGAATTATGGCAATGGATTTACATTCTCCGCAGATACAAGGATTTGTTAATACTCCATTTGATCACCTGTATTCAAGTATGGCATTATTTGATAGACTGAAACAATTTAATTTAAACTTTGATAATGGGGTAGTCCTTGCACCTGATGTCGGTAGTGCAAAAATCAGTCAATCATATGCAAAGCGCTTAGGTGTTGGATTTGCATTAATTGATAAAAGGCGTCCAAAACCAAATGAAGCAAAAGTTGCTCACATTGTTGGAGAGCTTAATAATAAACATGTCATCATTATTGATGATATGATAGATACTGCGGGTACAATATGCAATGCTGCTCAGACCGCTATGGATCAAGGGGCATCATCTGTTACAGCAGTTGGGACACATCCAGTTTTATCTGGTGAATCTATAAATAGATTAATGGATTCTCCCATAGACAAGGTTATAGTTTGTAATACAATTCATGTTCCAGAAGAAAAACTATTTAAAAAATTAGAAGTAGTATCAGTTGCACATGTCTTTGCTGAAGCGATTAGACATGTTACTGATGGAACATCACTAAGTTCAATGTTTTCATAATAAAAATTATATAGAGGAATATTATAATGGCTAAGCAATATAAATTAACAGTTGAAAAACGAGAAGTGGATAAGAAAAAAAATTCTTTAAGAAATTTAAGAAATGAATTAAAAATTCCAGGAGTATATTACTCCTATGAAGGTAATAATATTTTATTCCAGATCAATGAAAGTGAGATTAACAATGCAATTAAGTCTGGAGCAAATATTTTTACAGTAAATGTTGGTGGAAAGGAACAAAATGTTATTTTCAAATCAGTTCAATACCATCCTATTACAGAAAAAATAATACATATTGATTTATATGGTGTTGATATGACAAAAGCCATATCTATTAAAATTCCTATTAGTTATGTTGGAACTCCATCTGGAGTTACTTCTGAGGGTGGGGTATTGGTTACAAATCTTAATGAGATTGAAATTTCATGTCTTCCAACTGATATTCCAGATACTATTGAAGTTGATATTTCTGATGTAGCACTTGGTGAGAATATTCAAGCAGCTGACGTTAAGCTTGATGAGAAATTTGATCTTGTGACGTTAAGTGATACCGCATTAATGGCAGTTACCCATGTTGCTGTTGAAGCAGAGCCTGTAGCGGCAGATGAAGAAGGCATATTAGAAGGTGAAGAAGGACAAGAATCAACAGAGGATTCAGGAGATGGAGCTGCAGATCAAGACGCCTCATCTGATGATTCTTCATCAGAAGGTGGAGATGATTCCTAGTTTGAATCATTTATAAAATGTTAGTAGTAGGTTTAGGGAACCCTGGAATAAAATATAGCCAGACAAAGCACAACTTTGGTTTTTGGGTTCTTGATAAAATTATAGAAAGACGTTCTTTGAAATGGCAATCTGGTTATGGTGACTATGTATATGTTAAAGATCAAAATTTAATTTATGCAAAACCGACATCATTTATGAATCATAGTGGTGTTGCAATTAGGGATTTGTGTCATCACCATAATAAGTCTGAATTAATAGTAGTATATGATGATATTGATTTATCATTAGGAAAAATTCGCTTTAAAACCAATGGAGGAACAGGTGGGCACAAGGGAATTGAATCAATTATTTATCAGTTAGAAACAGAAGAATTTCATCGTTTAAAACTTGGTATAGCAATTGATGAATTGAACATGAAACCATCTGAGCACTATGTTTTAAAACCATTTCCTAAACAATATGAAGAATTGGTAAATCAAACAACTATTAAAGCAGCTGATGCACTAGATTTTTATTTTGAGAATAGTATTGTAGAAACAATGAACAAGTATAATTGATGTAAGGAGAAAACAAAACATGTTTGATAATTTAAATTATTATCTACCGGCTTTTGGTGTTATTGCGCTATTATTTGTTTTTTATAAAAATGCGTGGGTATCTAAACAAGATGCTGGAGATGAAAAAATGCAATTTATTGCAGAAAATATTTCAAAAGGTGCAATGGCATTTTTAAAAGCTGAATATAAAATTTTAGCTATTTTTGTTATTGTAGTTGGTATTCTGTTGGGAATTAAAGGTAATAGTGAAGCTGGAAGTTCAGTGTTAATAGCTGTATCGTTTCTTATTGGGGCATTATGCTCAGGGCTTGCTGGCTTTATTGGAATGGTAGTTGCAACAAAGGCAAATGTCCGAACGACGCATGCTGCTAGAACATCTTTAGGTAAAGGTTTGGAAGTTGCATTTGCTGGTGGATCGGTAATGGGACTTGGTGTTGTTGGACTTGGTGTCCTTGGATTATCTTCTTTGTTTTTATTATATGATAATTGTTTTGAAAGCACAGCTCAAGTTATAACAGTTCTTGGTGGATTTTCACTTGGGGCATCATCTATTGCATTGTTTGCAAGAGTAGGTGGTGGAATTTATACCAAAGCAGCAGATGTTGGTGCAGATCTTGTAGGTAAAGTTGAAGCTGGGATTCCTGAAGATCATCCTTTAAATCCTGCTACTATTGCTGATAATGTTGGTGATAATGTTGGAGATGTTGCAGGTATGGGAGCAGATTTATTTGAATCATATGTAGGGTCGATTATTGCATCAATGGTTCTTGGTGCAGCTTTAATGGCAGGCAATCCAGACATGGGTACTAAAGCTGTTATGCTACCTTTATATTTAGCTGCTACAGGAATTATAATGTCAATTATTGGCACATTTTTTGTTAAAGTAAAAGAAGGTGGAAGTCCTCACAAAGCTCTTAATATGGGAGAATTTTTCTCTGCATTTTTAATGATTGTTGCATCTTATTTTATTATTACGAACATGCTTCCCGGAGAATGGAAAGTGGGAGAAGCTGCATATCAAAATCTTGGTGTCTTTTTTGCTACTATTGCGGGCCTTGTAGCTGGTTTAGGTGTTGGGAAAATTACTGAATATTATACAGGAACAGGAACAACGCCCGTTACGTCAATTGTTAAACAATCTGAAACAGGTTCAGCGACAAATATTATTGCTGGTTTAGGTGTGGGAATGATGTCAACAGCTATTCCAATTATCTTAATTGCAGCTGCTATGCTTATAGCTCATCATTATGCTGGATTATATGGTATTGCTATTGCAGCTGTGGGTATGCTTGCAAATACAGGTATTCAGTTAGCTGTGGATGCTTATGGTCCAATTTCTGATAATGCTGGTGGTATCGCAGAAATGTCAGAATTACCTCCAGAGGTTAGAGAGAGAACAGATAAGCTTGATGCGGTTGGAAATACTACTGCAGCTATAGGTAAAGGTTTTGCTATTGCATCTGCTGCTTTAACAGCGCTTGCATTATTTGCTGCATACATGGAATCTGCTGGTATTACAGGTATTGACATTTCAGAACCATTAGTAATGGCTGGGCTACTGCTTGGCGGAATGTTACCATTTGTATTTTCTGCCTTATCAATGAATGCTGTGGGCCGTGCGGCTATGGATATGATTAAAGAGGTTCGACGTCAGTTTGCTGATATACCAGAGCTAAGAGCAGCACTTGATGTAATGAAAAAGAATAATGGTGATATGAGTGGGGCATCTGATGAAGATAAGAAAGTTTTTGCAGCTGCTGATGGTAAAGCTGAGTATGATAAGTGTGTTGATATATCTACAAAAGCATCAATCAGAGAGATGGTTTTACCCGGACTATTAGCTATTATTGTACCTGTCGCAGTAGGATTTTTAGGTGGTGCTCAAATGTTAGGTGGATTATTGGCAGGAGTTACAGTGACAGGAGTATTGATGGCTATTTTTCAATCTAACTCAGGTGGTGCTTGGGATAATGCAAAAAAAATGATTGAAGAGCAAGGTGGAAAAGGTACTGACGCCCATAAAGCTGCTGTGGTAGGTGATACTGTTGGCGATCCGTTTAAAGATACTTCGGGTCCTTCATTAAATATTTTAATTAAATTGATTTCAGTGGTAGCACTTGTGATTGCTACATCACTTGTGTAATAAAGGAGAAAAAATGAAATATTATGAAATATTATATGCTGTTCATCCAGCCTTAGAATCAGGGCGGTTAAAGGATATCATATTATCAATTCAGAAAATTTTTGAAGATATGGATGTCAAAATTTTATCTACAGATGTTTGGGGTAAAAAGAAGTTGGCATATCTTATTGAAAAGCAGCAGTACGGAACATATGTTCTTGTACAATTTCAATCAGATGGTCAAGTAAATCAAAAAATATCAACGGAGTTAGAGCACAATCCTAATATATTGACTTATTTGATTAGCAAAATTGATGAATCTGATATTCAAAAAGATTCTAAATCTCTTGATGAACAGATTATTGGACGCGTTGATCAATCTCAAGATAAAGAGGCGGCACCCGCAGTATCTGAGGAAGTGTCTAAAGAGAAAGCTGAAGCAGCATCTGAGGAGGCACCTAAAGAGGAAGCTGAAGCAGCATCTGAGGAGGCACCTAAAGAGGAAGCTGAAGCAGCATCTGAGGAATCTAGTGATAGTAATAATGAAGAATTAACGAA
>MDSZ01023972.1_pt1 | contig 16091 bp, 12 predicted proteins | sample 811201 | NCBI WGS metagenome assembly MDSZ01 (sample SAMN05326647, study PRJNA326480) | marine metagenome | isolation source: seawater | place: Indian Ocean: North | collected 2010
AAAAGGGCTCGTTTAGCAGATACTGCAGTAGCTGGTAAAGTAAATTATGGAGGACTTTACTCAAACAGACGGAGTGTTAAAAAATATGCAGGAAGAAGGACTTTCTATTGATATTAAATTAGGTAATATTCAGAAAGAGTGGCATTGGATAAAACCAGAATTAGAGGAGTTATTAAGAGATAATCCACAATTATTATATAAACCAGAAGATGTATATGCGAGATGTTTATACGGAGAATCATCATTATTGCTTGTTGATAAAGGGTTTATCATAGTAACTATTACTGAAGATGAAGTAAGAAATATTAAAATATTTTATGTGTGGATAGCCAAAACTTTGAATAAGCCTACAGGTTTAATAGAATTAAAGAATATATGGAAAAGTTTAGAAACTCTAGGTAAACAAAGTGGCTGTTCAACTATAGAAACAAGCACACCTATTAGAAGAGTAGGAAGATACTTAGAAAAAACAGGTTGGACATTAAAAACATTGGAATATACTAAGGATATATAATGAGTAAAGCACCAAAACAAAAACAATCGCAAGCAGAAAAAGCATTAGCCGAAACAGGTGTTAAACAATTTCAATTAACAGCTCCTCTTTTACAAAGGAGCTTTGATCAACTTAAAGCTTTAACTCAAAATAAAGATGCTTTAGCTAAAAGGTTAGTTCAAGTTGGAAGAAAAGATATGTTTGATGCCCTAGAGCAGTCAGGCAAAGTATTGTCGGATTCCACCTTTGGAACAGATTTAATTGCTAATAATACACCTAACGTACAACTTGCAGATGGAATATCAAGAGAAGCTGAAAAACAAGCTCAAGAATTTTCTCGTAAAGCAAATGTATCGTTAGGTTCTGTTGCAAGTGGACAACTTAATCAAGAGCTTAGGCTTGCTGGTAATGTTCTTGGTAATGTAAATAGAATTTTTGCTCAAGAACAAAGAGCAAAACAACAAAACAGAGAACAAGTTTTTGAAGCTGCAGGAAAAGCAGCTTCGCTAATAGGAGGTCAACTTGTTAGTAATGCTGTAAATCCAAGTACTAATATTTTTGGTAGATCCGTAGATCCAAATTTAAATCGGCAAGGTCAATTAAAAGGTATTCAACCAGGAGTTAGTGTGCCTACACCTAATTTAAATTTTAATACTCTTGGTAGTAATCCATATCGTAATTTTGTATAGGAGATATTTAAGTGGCATTTAATAGTCAAGGAACTTATATTCCAACTTTAACAGGTAATCCAGATACAGATGCAGCTGCTTTAACTAGAGCAGAGTTTTTACGATTTCAAAACTTAGGGTTGCCTTCTATACGAGAGACTTTAACTCAGGCTGAAAATTTTTTAGATCCACAGTATCAAGGCCCTGAAATAAGTCGAGCTAGAACAGATGCTGCAGAAACATCTGCTTTACTTAGCGGAGTTCGTGAAAGAAATATTAGTAGATATGGAGCAGCTTTAACACCAGTACAACAAAGAGAGTTACAAACTTCAACAAGTAGAGATTCAATTTTGTCTCAAATAAATGCAGTTGCAAATACAAGAGAAAATTTACGTAATGAAGGATTAGCTTCTTTAAGTGAAATAAATAATATCATAACGGGTAATTACTCTGCAGCTCGGGGAGCCGTAAATCAAGCAAGTATGTCTGCGTTTCAAAGAGAATCAGCAAATAGAATGGCTTCAGCAAGAAATAAAGCACAATTAATTTCTGGTGGTCTAGGTCTACTTGGAACGATAGGGTTCTTTGCTTTAAATGGTGTCTGATCTGATAAAAAAGGAGGTGTTTAAATGTCTTTTGGTGCAGCGTTAGATGGAATTAATAAAGGTTTATTTTATTCGATAGGCAGAAGTAGGCTCAGTGAGGGAAGAGGTCTATCAAAAGAAAGACAACAAGTTGCATTAGAAAAAGAACAACTAGAGTTAGCTGCTTTACAAGAAGTACGAGGGGCTAATCAACTTATGGAAAATACTGATATACAAAATCTTGTCCAAACTAAATTTAAAGATCGCACATTACTCGGTAATTTAAATCCAATTAAAGTCGGTGATTTTATGGGGGACAATCCTTTATTAAGTGCAAATACCGTAAACGATATGCTTACTACTCATTATAGACAAAATGCAATAATAGGAGATCAAACTAGCATAGAATTAGTAAATCCTGCGGGGTCTTATTCAGATTCAACTTTAAAAACTTTTAATGTGCCAAGAGATAATTATGTTTTGCGGGTTATAAAACCAGACGGTACTTCAGGAGTCATAACTGTAGATGGATCAAACGCTGATGATGCAGAAGTTGTTTTTAGGAGCCCTCAACAAATTAGAAATCATCTTAATTCAGTTTTTAATGCTTCAAGACTAAAAAGTAATAATTATAATTTGTTACTTGGAAATCTTGTTGGAGAAGGGTTATTAGGAGATTTTACTTCTCCAACAAGTAATACTGCAGATGCAAATGCTAATGCTGAAGCCATTGAAAGAGCTTTTAATTTAGCACAGGGATTTCGTCCTTCAGAATTAGATATGGAAGAAAAAAATAAAGTTGAATCAGAAATTGCTTTTCTTAATTTTGAACAAGATGTTCGTAGTAGACTAAAACTTTTAAACGAAAAGGATGCCCGAGAATTGTTAGATACGCTTGATCAGAATCCTGAGCCAAAAAATAAATATAATCTTTTGGTACAGCTAGCAAACAACATAAATAGATTAAGTGCTGATGTTGCTGTAAAAGGTCAAAGTGGTGGGCGATTAACTACTGAGCTAGAAAGAGAAGGTTTTGCTAATGCACAAAGTTTAAGAGTTTTAATTCCTAAATTAGATAATAAATATTTTGATACTCTTAAAGAAACACCTCCAGAAACAGCTGGTCCTCCTGCTCCACCTAGAAAGACTTCTCTTTTCCTTAGAACTGGAGATGAAAAAAAGTATATACAAGAACGAAGAAAACTAATAACAAAATATAAAAAGGATCAAGGAGAAGATATTACTTTTAGACAAGCATCAAATCTTGCTGAGGAAGATTATAGAAACAGAGTGCCTGTTAATCAGCCTGTCGGTGAAGCTGTTACCGATCCTACACAAGTCGGCACTGTAGGAAATTATATAGATAATTTTCTTACTCAAGAAAGAATTGATTTAGCTGATCAAACCAAGCAAGATTTAACCCAAGATCTGCAAGCAGCCGTTTCTAAATTAACTGCTTCACCTGAAAGAGAAACAGCTATACGAGCAGCTCGTGATTTTCTCAGAGAGAATAATATTCAAAGCAGAGCAGATGTCGAAAGATTGATACGATCTAGACCTGATAGACAATCTGCACAAGGAATAGCGTTTGCTTACGCTGTTTTAGCTTCAATAGACCCAAAAAATGCATTTAAATATACTGATCAAATAGATAATCTAAGAGAAACAGGTTTTGCTGGTTTACCTCTAAGTACAGCTCGACAGCAAGCTCTAGAAAGAGATAGATTAGCCTTAGATCAAAGAAAAGATGCTCGTGAAGCAAGTAAAGGGGTAGATCTGACTGATGATCTAGCAGGACTACAAAATATTATTATGGGAAGTGATGAGAAGTTACTTGATGCTACGGGTGATGCTAGAATAAATTTAGCAAAAAATGTAGCTAGGAGAACTAAAAGAGCATTTACTAATGTTTTCTTTAAACTTTATGAAAGAACAAGCCCTGGAAGTATAGCTCTTAACCCTGGTGTTAGTGCATCAGATGAAGCTAGATTTATGGGAGCAATTGTATTAGATTTAGCTAGATTTGGTACAAATGAAGGCGAACCAGGTGTTTTTACAAGAGCATTTAGAACAGGAGATAATGTTGATATTTTAGAGCAGGTAGGTGGTAATCCTCTTAAACAACTACAACTTAATGAAGATGGAAATTTAGTTCTTATTGATACCGCTGGTAGAGTAACTAATCAAGTATTTACACCAGGTGCTCTAGAAAAAAGATATGGGGCTCAGATAGTTAACACTTTACTTGCGTATGCTAGGCGGGAGACCGAAAACTTAAGAAGACCAACGAGTGAATAATTTATAGCCATGAGTTCATTTTATCAACCTTCTGATGGACCAACTTTAGGGGAAAAAAATAACAATCTTTTTAATATACGTTTCTCTCCAGCCAATGAATGGTTAGGTCAGACAGGAGAAAATAAAGGGTTTGCTGTTTTCTCAGAACGTATCTATGGAACCAGAGCTGCTGATAGGTTATTAGCTAACTATGGAGCAAAAGGTTTTAATACAATTAATGATGTTATTAATAGATTTGCTCCTCCCACCGAAAATGATACACAAAACTACATTAATTCTATAGTTCAAGATACGGGTTATGACCCTTATCAAAGTTTAGATTTATCAGATAGAAACGTAAGACTTCCTATTCTAAAAGCTATGGCAAAGATGGAAACGGGTGTCATTTTAGATGACAGAGATATCATAGCTGCTCAGAATTTTAATTCTAATCAAACTTTAAATGAACCCTTTTCTAGAGATTTTTTGTCTGGGATTTCTTTTGATGAAAGTTTAAAAAGATTTTCTCAAGGTATCGGTAGTCAAGATGAAGAAGCGGTAGATAATGGTTTAATTAGTCTTAGTCAATTCAACCCAGAAAATCCAGATCCTTTTATATCTGTCAGCGAACAAGATGATTTTGTAACTAGAGGAAAACGATCTTTTGGTGAGCTTTATAGCGATGCACTATATTCTGGAAGTGTAAGTGCAGACTCATTAGTTGATCAAGTAAAAGCTGTAGGTAATGCTCTTATAGGTAATGAGGAGGGGGTTGAAGCTAATCTTAAACAGGCGGAACTCAATGAACTTAGAGCATCACAAGCTTTGCTTGGTGTACCTGAGTTTAGTGAGTTTTTAGATGAGCCTACCATCGGTGGTTTTGTAGAACAAGTTTTAAAATTCAGTGGGCAATCTGTTCCTTTTGCAGTAGAAACAATAGCTACTTCTTTAGTCACAGGAGGCGTAGGAATTTTAGGAGCTGGAGCTTTAACAGTTGGTGGTAAAGGAGCATTAAAAAGTCTACTAAAAAGGGCGGTAGAAAAAGTTGCTAGGAAAGAAACTTTAACTCCAGACGAAGAAAAAGTACTACAAGAAACTTATGATGGATTTAAAGCTTTTAAACTTGGCCCAGGATTTAAAAAAGGTGCGATTGCAGGGGCTTTTGGAACTTCATATAAATACGGTGTTGGAGAATCTGCTGCAGAATTTGACGAAGCTGGGATAGACTTAACAGTAGATAGGGGTCTTCAATCCTTAGCTTTAGGTGTTCCTAGAGCTCTTATAGAAACAGGAGGGCAGGCATTACTTGTTAGATCAGTAGCTAACTTAGCCCTTAGAGAGGCTAAAAAATCAGGATCAAGCACTCTAGCACAATTTGCAAAAGATCTTTCAGGACAAATCGGTAGGTCTGCTGCAACCGAAGGTACAACAGAATTCTTACAGGACTCTATAGGCGTTGCCCAAAGATTCGCTATAGATCCAACTTATACTAGAGAGCAGGCTCTTTTACGTTTAGGAGAATCAGCTTTTGCAGGGGCGGCAGGAGGTTTAACTTTTGGAGCACCTACTGGTATAGCTGGAGCTAGTGTAAGAGCAGCCAAACAATCTAGAGTCATAGCTAAAAGTAAAGCTTATATAAATGAAGTAAGAGCAAGACAGGTAGAAGCTAATATTCTCAATGAAGAAACTAATCCTAGCGGTTTTTCTCAACCTGAACCCCTTAATGATTTAGAAGCACAGATTCAAGCTGCTGCCAATGCAGTATATGAACCAAACTCTGAAAACATAAATCAAATACAAGGTGGTAAACCTGGAGTTTGGATTGATCAATCTAGTATAGATGCTTCTAGAAATCAGGGGTTTGATCAAGGATTACCACCATCTCTACGCTCTTTTAATCTTGATTCTAATCAAATACAAGAAATAGAGGTAAAAAATTTAAATGGTGATACAGTCAAAATGTATGCACAAAGAGTCAGAGGAGAAGCTGAAAATCAAGGCATTATAGTTTCACGCTCTCCTAATATTGTTGATGGGGTTGTTAGACAAGGGGCTAGTGAGGGTAGTCTTGCTACTGCTCTAGGTTTTACAGGTACTAAACCAGCTCCAGCTGACTCTGCGGGGGTTGTAAAAGTAGTCAGTAATGATGGGTCTATAACTTATAGTAGTCAAGAGGTAACTGAGGCTGAACGAGAAACAGCTTTAGGTAAAGCTAGAGAAATAAGTGAAACCATACCTAATAGTAAAGTAGAAGTAATATCTACAAGAGATGAATTAACCTCAAGGAAAATAAAAGTAGAGGGGGGTAGAATAGATAGGGGGGTGGGTATAGATTTAGATGAATCTGATCTCACAGGCGATATCGAACAAACAGAGGCTCAAGCAGCTACCCAAGCAGGGCTTACAGTATCTGAGGATAGGTTTACAGGATTGCCTTTAGATAGAGAGGTTGTTGGTGAACCAGAAGGATTTGCACCTTTACGTCCAAATGATGAGAGATTTAGTCCTATAAGAGAAGTTAATCCCTCTGCTGAAAACTCTTTACAAAATCTGTTTGATTTAATAGACAATTACATTACAGATGAAAGATTAGCCTCTAGAATAAAAGAAAACTATAGAGAGTTTGCACCTAGAATGACGGGTTCTATATACAGAAACCTATCTAATTTTCTATCAAATCAGACACCGTTAAGTCCTATTGCAACAGATATTGCACAAGATATACCAGCAGCTGATGATCCTAGTATTGTAAATAGAGATATTGATGAAGTATTACCACCAGAAGATACTACAGGTGCACCTGTTTTTACTTTAGAAGAAACCGATAACGGTAGAATCCAAATAGTTAAACAATCTTTAAGAAGATCTCCAGAAGAAAATTTAGCTCAACAAATTGAGGCAGAAGTAAACCGAGCTGTAAGAGAAATGGTAGAAACTTCTGCAAGCAATCAAAGGCAAGGGCGTACTACTCCTTTTTCTCTTGATAGGGTTGACTATTCTTCTGCTGGGGCAGTAGACCCTAATACGGGAGAAATAACATTTGGGGTTTCTTCAAGTTTTCTTCCTAACATATCTATCAAAACGATAATGAATCTAGGTAAAAAAATTAATCAACTTACTGAAGAAAGTTTATTAGGGGATACATTAACGCCTCGACAACAACTTCTTTTAGGTTTAAAAACAGGATTTAGAGAGTTACAAGCAATAGGTTTAGAACTTAAGGTTAATGGCCTCAATTACACTAGCTTAGATCAATTGTTTAAAGTTGCGATAGTAAATAACGTAGATGTAACTAATTATAGTAAAGAAGAAAAAACCGCTCTTAAAAAAGCTTTAGATTTTTCTGTGGCTAAAAATACTACTTTAGAAGATGTGTTGAAAACAGCTGATCCTATTCCAGTAGCTTCGAAAACGGCTGATTTAAAATTAGAGAATGACATACAGCAGAAATTAGATAATTTATTATTTCGTGTTAGAACAACCTTACCCAAAGTTGCAAAACAAATACGACAAATAGATGCTGAGTTAAGTAATCTTATTGAGACTACTGATAGAAAATTAACTACTGCTGACTATCTAAGGATAGATCAATTACGAAATGAAAGATATGTGTTAGAACGTAATTTTAATTATATAAAACAAACAGGCTTAGAAGAAGTAGCCAACATTAAAAATATTATGCGAAACAATCAAGATGTTAAGAATATAGCTGTAAACCAAGCTAGAGAAAAACTTCTTAACAATATGGGAGATAATCTTGCTTCTATTGAAGGAGCTGAAGATATTGCTATTGCTAGAGAACGGGCTCAGGTTCGTGCAGCTCAACAACGATCTAAAGAAGTTGGAGATCCTGAAGGTAGTGCCGTGGTTGCAGATAGAATTACTTTTGGCGACACAGTGGCTAATGCTTTTAATAATAGAGATGTTACTAGTAAAACCCCTAGAAAACCTATAAATAGACCTATAGTTTTAGACAATGCGATAGGTGCTGGATTTAAAAGTTTTATGACTAGAGCTTTAACTAAATTAAAACTTACTGGCCCTGTAAAAATTATAGACGTTTCATCTCTTAGAGATAATGTGGATAAGTATGTGGATGAAAAAATATTAAATAATTCTACAAGGGCTAAACAAATACAAGAAAGAAAAGATAAATTAACTTTGGATAGAGATGCGGCTCTTGAAGATATTGAAAATGATACTACTTTAAATCCTACTAAAAGAAGAGAAAACAGAGAAAAAGTTGTGAATAAGTTTAATGAAGATATACGTAATTTAGAATCAAAAGTTGATACTGAATGGCAAACTTCACTTAAAAATAGATTAGAAAGTATTATAGAAGATTCTACAGATTCACCTGCTCAAGTTTTACAAATGGGTAATCAGTCTCTGATAGTAACTAACAAAGCTCTGTCTAAAAGTGCTGCCGTTCAACTTGCTTCTATAGCCCATGAAATAGGACATATTTTCTTCCAGCAAGAATTTAATTCTATAATAACTAGCACTGACCCCCGACAAGAAAGACTAAGAGGATTATTATACGAACAGTTTCTTAGAGACCGTCAGGGTCTAGGCAACCCAGAACAATATAGACCTGGAAGCTATAAAAACAATGCAAAAGTTAGAGCTTTTGAAGAATGGTATGCTGATAATGTAGCTTCTTTCATTTTAGATGATGCTAAAAGAGCTACAAACGCAACCGAATCTTATTTTAGAAAAATTGCAAGAATATTAAAAACATTTTTCAAAGAAATAAATAAAGCGTTTAACGGCAGAATATTTGAAATACCCCAAACAATGACCATTCAAGAAGACAATGTTAATAAAACAGTAAATATAAAAAGTTTTATGCAAGATAAATTAAACGAAGCTGCTAAACAAAACATTGACGTTGATGATTTTGACGCTGTTTTTCAAAATTCTAGTCAAACAGTAAAAGATAATGTGCTGTTTAGATATCATATGATGCAAGTTATAAAAAGACAAAATGCATTTATTAGAAAAACAACCATAGATAGTAATAAAAGTCAGGCTACCACGGGAGACCTCTTTGCTAGAGCGATAGCCATGGATAAAGTAAAAAGTGCAATTGGCACAATTTTCCCTAAAAAGTTTAAAAAATCCGTTGAATCTCTATTAAATAGCGGAGCTATGAAAACTTTTAGCAAACATTTAAATACAGTGAACAACTGGTATCGCAGTAGCTACGGTGCTGTTGGGGCAGAAATAGCTCGATTCTGGCTTCCAAGATCGCAATCAAGAGAAAGATCAGGTATTAGCAAACAACAATTTGGTTTTCACAGAGCTGTAAATATAGAAAAAAATCGTTTTATAAATGAATTAAGTAAAAAATTAAATATAGATTTAACAGAAGAAAAAGATTTTACAGAGGGGCCAGTAAATGATGCTTTTATTTTAGCTGAAGATGAAACATTAGACACTGATAAAATAGTAGAAACAGTAAGACAGAATCCAAGATTAATAAAACGTATAGATACAATTTTAAGTAAGCCAGAAAATTCTAATTTATCTTTAGATGATGTGCGAAAAGAAGCAGTTGCAATTGCAAAAAAAGCAGTGCAAATTAGAAACTTTTTTAGTGAAACTATATTTGAAAATTACATAAGTTATAAAGAAAATGGAGAAACCAAAAGGTATTTTGATATTGGTAGGAGAGAAAATTATGCTCCAAGAACTTGGGACTGGCAAGCTGTAGAGGCTAATCAAGAACCTTTTATAGATATACTTATTGAATACATTCCTGAGATTACTAATGAAGCAGAAGCCAGAGATTTAATAAAACAATTTATCGAAAAATCTAATGAGCATGATAATGTTACTCAATTTGTAACGCAAGAAAAAGATAGTATTCCTCAAGAATGGTTGAATACATATGAAAGATATAAAACTTTTGTAGAAGAGAATCAAAGATTACCTACGGGGGAGCTTTCAGCTTGGGGTGAAAAACAGTTAAATGATTTAGTTAAAGGGAAATTACCTAATCAGGAGGCTATAGATTTATTAGAACAGATTCCTGGTTTTATGACTCGCTTTGGATTTTCTCCAGGAATGAAGGCTTCTTTAGCTCGAAAACTTGGACAGATACCTACTAAAGTATTACGAGAACAAAATTATTTGTACGCAGGAGGCGTAGCTGCAGTGCAATATCTACATCATGTTACTCGTAAAGTAGAGTTTGAAAAACGAGGGGGTTATGCTTATTTAGAGTCTTTATTAAAACAAATACCTATAGAAGAACAAGAACGTGTTAGAGAGTCATTCAGAGGTCAATTAGGTCAATGGGGAGCTAATATGAAACCTTGGATGAGAACTGTAAATAGTATTTCAGCTCTTCATACTATAACTACGACTTTATTATTTGTAACTATATCTTCTTTAACTGATCCTGCTGGGACTATTTTAAGAGGAAAAGAGCTATCTCTTAAAAACTTTTCTAATTTTTTCAGTCAAATAAAACACAGTTGGACGGAAGAAGAAAACTTAAAATTAGCTAAAGCTATAGGCGTTGTATCTGCAGAAGCTTTAGACACTTTGTTTATTTCAGTAGGTGAGCTAGATTATGCTAATAAATGGGCTAGAACTGGAATACAAGCTTTCTTTAAATGGAATCTAACTACATGGTATACCCGTTTTACTAGAATATTTGCTACTGGTATGGCTCGTGAATTTATAATAGACACAACTAACAACTATGAAAATGCAGCAGATGGTAGTGTAGCTAAAGCAAGATATCAACGATATTTAGAAGAGCTAGGCTTAACACCTGAAGACGGGGCTAGGTTTAAAAAGTTTGTAGAGTCTAACGACCCAGATGCCATAGCTGAATTTGCTGCTAGCGATCAAAAAATACGTCAGGCGTTAGCTACTTTTGCAGATGAATCTATAATTAGACCTAACCCAGGTGAGCGTCCTAACTTTGCTAATCATCCTTATGCAGCAATTATATGGATGTTAAAATCTTACTTTTATAGCTTCGGTACAACTGTGCTAGGTGGCATGGGGCGTGAATTTAAAAACAGATATGCTGAAGACGGTCATTTTAAGAATGGGGCATTGTTAGCTGTTTTAGCGGGCTCTACGTTGTTACCTTTAGCCATGATAGGATTAGAACTGAGAGAACTTACTAAATATGTTTTACAAGCAGTCAGTCCTTTTCACGATGCTTCAGGCAGAGTATTTAGGTCAGATTACATGGATTCAGCAGAATATGCAGTAGACATAACTGATAGAGCAGGGTTGTTCGGTCCATGGTCTTTACTTATACAAATGATAGAATCTTTTCAATATGGTGCAACAGAGCCTATAGCAGCTGTCGTGCCGATTTATGACGCTTTTGATGATACAGTAATTGATGGTGATGCTAACAGACCATGGCCTGTATTTAACAATATTCAATAGGAGAAAGTATGATTGAGTGGGCTAAATATCCTAACTTTTCACAAGATGAGTTTAAATGTTCTGCTTCTGGGAATTGTATTATGCGACCTATATTTGTTGATGCACTGCAAGAACTCAGGCATAAATATGGAAAAAGTATGGTAATATCAAGTGGTTATAGAGATCCTGAGAAGCATCCTATTGAGTTGAAAAAGACAAGACCAGGAACTCATTCTTACGGTTTAGCAGCAGATATTGCCGTAGCTTATGATGATGCATATAATATTTTAAATATAGCTGTGGAATTAGGATATTTTACTGGTATTGGGATTAATCAAAAAGGAGATGTTAAATCAAGATTTATCCATCTTGATATGATGGAAGCCTCAGACCAGTTTGGTAGACCAACTATATGGAGTTATTAAAATGCTAGGATTTTTAGGACCAATAGCTAATTTAGCTAATACTTTTGTAGAGGGCAGAGTTGAAAAAACGAAAGCGGTAGCAAAGGCTAAAATAGCTAGAGCAGAAGCAGAAGCAGAAGTTATGAAAGTTGCAGCCACACATGAAGCTGGTTGGGAAAAAATCATGGCTGAAGCTAGTAAAGATAGCTGGAAGGACGAAGCATGGACTATATTATTTATCGTTATTATTGCACTTTCATTTATACCTTGGTGCAGACCATACATATCTGAAGGCTTTGCAGCTTTAGAAACTGCACCTGATTGGTTTACTTATGCGATGTATGCAAGTATTGCAGCATCTTTTGGAGTTAGAGGAATAAAGGGGTTTAAAAAATGAAACAACTATTATCTAATTTAGGTTTTTATTTATTTATATGTTTCTACATGGCATTTGCAATTTTTACTGTAGTAACATGTGCAATAGGAGGTTTTTTAGTAACTTTGTACATAAATGCAACAGGGTTATGGGAAAAAAGAACCTATGGCAGCTAAAAAGAAAGATTCTAGGTTGGTTAAAGCAGGAGTTAGTGGATATAACAAACCAAAACGCACTCCTAGTCATCCTACAAAAAGTCATGTGGTAGTAGCTAAAGTAGGTGATAAAATTAAAACTATACGATTTGGTCAACAAGGAGTTAGAGGGGCAGGAAAGAATCCTAAATCTGCAAAAGATAAAGCAAGAAGAAAATCTTATTACGCTAGGCATAATGCACAAGATGCTAATCCTAGTAAGTTAAGTGCAAGATACTGGTCACACAAAGTTAAATGGTAATAAATTATGGCATATTCAGAAACACTTAAATTAGTAACGGGCGACAACTTACCGCTGTTAACTTTTACTCTTAAAGATAGTAACACAGCAGCAAGTGGAGCTACTCTAGATGCAAATGATTCTACTACATGGGCCCCCATCTCTTTATCAGGCTCAACAGTAAAATTTAGAATACGTCAGGTAGGTAGTACAACTGTTAAAACTACAATAACTGCTAGTGTAACTGACGCTTCGAATGGTGTTTGTACTGTTGAGTTTCCTACAGGAGCTCTAGATACTGCAGGTACGTTTGAAGGTGAGATAGAAATTACAAATAGTTCAAGTAAAATACAAACAGTTTATGATTTAATCAAACTCAATGTAAGGGCAGATTTTGACTAATGGCTAGTAAAGTAGGTATTACTCAAGTTTCAGGTAAAGCTACATTAAGTTATGTAGAGGCTAAAGCTATTGTAAGTTTTGCAAGAGCTAGAGGTATAACTAGCAGTAGATTAATTAATATTTTAACTACTAAAACTAATTTAACAGCTACTGATATATTTTTAATAGCTAGAGTATTAGACCAAACTTTTACTGATACTCCTACTGTAACTGAAAGTGATGTTAAGACAATTTCTAAAGTTCTTAGTGATAGCATTACAATATCCGAACAAGCTTTATTAAATCAGGCTTTAGCTAGTATAGCTGACAGTACTTCAGTATCTGAGTCATTTTCTAAAGTTGTAACTTTTTCTAGGGCTTTTACTGATAGTCCTAGCATATCAGAAAGTTTTGTTGCAGATATAGCTGGAACTGATAACTCTAAATTAAATAATAGTGCCCTAAATACATTTGGGTTGAATACCTAGAGGATAGTATATGATTAACGAAGATTTAATATTAACAGGCAGTTTAAAAATCGAAATGAATGGTAAGTTAATACGTGAAGTGCCAAATATTGTAACAACTGCTGGTAAAGGGTTTGTTGCCTCTAGCATGGTAAAAACAAGTAACAGTCCCGCAGCTATGACTCATATGGAAGTAGGAACAGGTACAACTAACCCTGCTGCTGGCGATACTGCTTTAGAATCAGCAGTTAGTGGCAGTAGAACAGCTTTAACTAGTTCTAATGTTACAGGGGCTGCAATAGCTTACTTATGCACATTTGCTGCAGGAACAGGCACTGGAGCATTAACCGAAGCAGGTATTTTTAACGCAAGTTCTGGAGGTACAATGCTTTGTAGAACTGAATTTAGTGTTATTAATAAAGGTGCAAGTGATTCGATGACAGTAACATGGACAGTAACGGTATCATAAATTATGGCTATAGATGTAAAATTTACTAACAATGCTAGAACGCTATTAAGTACTAGTAGTGTATCAACAAGTGCTACTAGTATTTCTGTAGACGATGGCAGCGTCTTTCCAAGTTTATCAGGTAGTAGTTATTTTTATGCAACTTTACAAAGAGCATCTGATTCTACAGTTAGAGAAATAGTAAAAGTAACAGCCAGAAGTAGTAATGACTTAACTATTGTACGGGCTCAGGATAACACTTCAGCATTAACTTTTGCAGCTGATGATATTATAGAACTAAGAGTTGTAGCAAAAGCTTTCGAAGATATAATAACAGATGTTGATTTAAAATCTACTGCAAGTAGTCCTGACTTTTCAGGTCCAATTAGTATTGCTCCTTCAGAAAACACTACTAAAGTGTTAACAGTAACGGTTGCTTCTAAAACTAGTGAGCATCCTTTTGACAGCGGCAGTTCAAATGCTTATTTTATTGATGGGGTAGAAGCTCCTTACTTATTATTAACTCCTGATACTACTTATAGATTTGATCAAGCTGATGCTTCTAATGATGGACATCCTTTTCGTTTTTATTATGAATCTGATAAAACTACAGCTTATTCTACAGGTGTTACTACTAATGGAACTCCTGGTAATGCAGGTGCATATACTGAGATAAAAGCTACAGAAGCTACTCCTACAGTTTTACATTATCAATGTTCTTCTCATGCACTTATGGGGAATAAAGTTAGTTTTATATTTAGAACCGATGAAAATATACAAGATATTGTAGGCTCTATGTTTAGTAGCAATACAGAAACAGGAATTACTGCTACATATCAAGATTCTGACGGTACTATAGATTTAGTCGTTGATACATCAGCTACTACTGAAACTTTAACAAATAAAACTTTTGATGTTGAAGGGACGGGAAATAGTATATCAAATATAGATGTAGCTGATTTAAAGTCAGGAGTATTAGATACAGATATTTCTAGTGTATCAGGTTCAGACGACACTTTAGCTAGTGCTAAAGCAGTAAAAACTTATGTAGATGCTCAGATAGCCACAAAAGATAACACAGATGAAATTACAGAAGGTTCTTCTAATCTTTATTTTACAAATGCTAGGGCAGACGCACGAATAACAAATGCACTAAAAGATGAGGATGATATGGCCTCTGATAGTGCTACTCACGTACCTTCACAACAATCCGTGAAAGCGTATGTAGATGCACAAGATGCTGCTATAGCATCTGATACATTAACATTTACTAACAAAACTTTTGATGTTGAGGGTACAGGTAATAGCATATCAAACATAGATGTTGCTGATTTAAAATCAGGAGTGTTAGATACAGACATATCAAGTGTGTCAAGCTCTGATGATACGTTAGCTAGTGCGAAAGCAATTAAAACTTATGTCGATGCTAATGCAGGAGCTACAGCATTAGATGACATAGGCACAGGTGACGCTGCTTCGACACTAGCTACCAGTTCAGGAAACATTACGATTGACGCTCAAGGTTCTGATACAGACATAATATTTAAAGGAACATCAGGTAGCACTGATGTTACTATGCTAACTTTAGATGGTTCAGCCGCAGGAACAGCAAGTTTTAACCATGATGTAAATTTAACTAATTCCAATGCGTTTATTAACCATCGTGGCGCACATTTTAATGCTTCTTACGGCTATAATTTTCTTACTTATGCAGGAATTATAATTAGATCCACAGCCAATAATATAGGTGTTCCTTTTGCTTTTCAAAATAGTGCAGGAACAACTGTTGGCTATGTTAGTACGAATAATAGTAATACATCTTATATTACATTTTCAGATTACAGATTGAAAAAGAATGTAGTTAATATTTCTGATGGGATTTCTCGTTTAAAACAACTTAAACCTAGAAGATTTAATTTTGAGGATTCCCCAACACAAGATGGGTTTTTAGCACATGAAGTGGAATCTATAGTTCCCGAAGCTGTGGTAGGAACAAAAGATGGCATGATTGATACTGGCACAGTAAAAGATAAAGATGGAAATGTTATTGGAACTGAAGAAGAAAAACCTAAAGACCTTCATGTAACTGGATTTACTTTTGAAAAGACAGGAGAAACCGAAGAATATCAGGTCATGGAAAATCAAAAGTTAGTTCCATTA
>MDSZ01173657.1_pt1 | contig 16091 bp, 16 predicted proteins | sample 811201 | NCBI WGS metagenome assembly MDSZ01 (sample SAMN05326647, study PRJNA326480) | marine metagenome | isolation source: seawater | place: Indian Ocean: North | collected 2010
CAAATACAACCCAGAATTTTACAACCATGTGAAAGAGGACTTAAAAGATATTAATTCTTCAAAAACAATGGAAAAATTAAATAGTGTTAAAGTTAAAGTTAGTAATTTTAGAGAAATGTACAATTATACAGTATTTGGTGTAGTAAACAATGAACAAACAGAATTTTTAGATTTACTACTAAAAAAAATAGAAGAAAAAAAACAAGAATTAGAAAAATAATTTATCAAATATACTTAATACAATTACAAATATTTATATGTTTTTTTATTTGTAATATTCTTATTAAATATTCAAACGATGTAAATTTTTTTTTGCATCTTTAACACCATTTTCATATAATTCTATTAAATTCAATGTTGTATCAAATGAATTATGAATATTTTTATAACGACCATACATATCTTTTGATATATGAAGAACTGAATCTTTTTCTTTAACTAAATAAGGATTTTCACTAAAACCACCATCAAATGCCAATACATCCCTATAATTATATATTATATCACCAGTTATATATGGAATATTACTACTTCCAATGCAACAATTTACCATATCTTCTAAATCTGTAAAATTATTATACAATAATGTCTTCATTTCTTTTTTATGATAACCATTTAATGTTATATATGTTTTTTCTGTATTGAAATCTTTTATATCGTAATTTTTTAAAATACTATTTTTCATTTTATTTTGAAAATCCATTATTGATTTACATGAAATAAAGTTTTCTTTTAATAAATTTTTTTTGAAATTTTCATCATCACCATTATATGATAAATATAATGTATTCCATGAACCAGATGATACACCACTTAATGTATATTTACTCATATCTATATTTTCTTTCAATACTGAAGATATACCAAAAGTATAAAATCCATATAAACCAGATGGTGATATTGTTATTATATCTTTTTTTAAATTTGAATTATCTATTTTATGCAATATATTTTTATTATCTACAATGTATTTCGGATAATCAAATTTATATTTATTTTCAATTATTTTATTTCCAAAACTGTTTTTAAAATAATTATTAAAAAAACAAGGAAAAGTATTTAAATTAATAAATATTAATAGAAAAAATATCATTTATAGTATAAATATTGTAATATTATTATTTTAATTATCTACTATATGTTTTTTAAACATACAACCTGTAATATTTAAACCTTTTATTAATGAAGTATTTATTATATTAGGGTCTTGTTGTAAACAATCACTTGTCCATATTTTTATTATACAAAAGTTCTTTTTTGGACTTATTGTTAATCCATTTATACTATTAGTAAAATTAGAATTATTACTAATATTATTGCCTAGCATTAAGTGTATCATTCTTTTCCATATTTCATATACATTTTTATTCATTACTTTAAATGAAAAACAACCGCCTTCTTTATTATTATCATCTTCCCAAGTTGGTTTAATATCATTTTTCATCATAAATAACATACCATTTTTAATTAACTTTTCTGGTAATATTTCACATAATGCTATCATTTCCTCAACATAATTAATACTTGCCAAATTTATATAACTAGTTACTGACCAATCATTATTATGAGGTAAATGACCCCATAATTTCCAATTTGTAGAAAGAGAATTCATATTATCTTTTAAAGTATTTTCTTTTGTCTCCATAACAGTTGTTGCATTTATGCTACTCATATAAATATTTAATCAATTTTTTTTTAAATATTTATTTAAACATTATAATTTATTTTAACTTCTATCATAAATGAAAAATCAAAATTTGCTGTATCCATTATTCTTCCATAATCATCTACTAACTGAATTTTAAATTTTTGTAAATCAGTTGGACCAAAATATATTCTTGATGGATTTACTAAATAATCTACGGTTCTTTCATAATTTAATAAAGATATACGTGAAATAATTGATGATTGTGTTATATTTTTATTCTGGTCTACTATTAAATTTGGATTTACATTATTTTGGAAATCATCTAATACTAAATAACAATATCTTAAGGTATTTACATTTGGTTTTCTTGTAGAAACTATTTCATAACTATTTGCAGCATTTGTATTATATGAACCATCTGTAAAACCTAATATATATCCTAATTTCTTTTCTAAATCTACATTATCTGTATAACCATTTTTATTTATATCAAAATCTAAATTTATATTTGTTGGTGTTGCATTACATTTAAATGTTATTTTAGAATTTGCATCAACATAATTCATACAACAATCCAATGTATTTAATTTTGAATTAATATTACTCAATAAACCAGATATATTGTTTGTATAATTTCCATCATCTACTTCAATCACTGTTTTTGTACCATCTATATCAACCGTAAAATAATTATTATTTAATAAAGAACTTATAGTATTAAATTCACTTGGTGGTTCTATTGATTTTAATGATAATTCTAAACATTCATTCAACTTTACATCCAATGATACGGAAAAATTACTTGCTGTGGTTGTTGAATAATTATCTCTAAATCTTGAATCAATATTTAAATATTTATATGTTATTTGTTTTTTAATTGGGTTGATTATGTCATTTTCAAAATGGTCTAATACATTTTGGTTTGTATTTGATTTATTTGTTATAAGAAAGTGATTATTTTCTTCATACAAATCAGTTATTATTCCTTTTTTATTAATTAATTGTTCTTTCACTATAGTTAGAAAATTAATTGTTTTTTCTTTAACTTCATAGTTTATACTTTGTTTTTGATTTACGTTTGATAATATTTTTATATATTTATCATTTAATTCTTCAAGTGTATAATTATCATTTTCAAAACCAAATAATTCTTCTAATTCTTTTTCATTATAATGATTAATATTTAAATCGAACATATAATATACATTAAGTTAAAATTTTATACTTAAAATACTAAATAAAATAAAAATAAATATATTATTCATTTTTGATAATAACTTCATTTTTAATATTTTCTATTATTTTTTCTACATCATGCTGATTATTTGTTATAGAATTTTCTATGATTTGCATATATTGACGGTTTTTATTTGTTCCACTATCAACACAATCTGGATTTTCATCTACCCAATTTGGTATTTGTTTAAAATTATTTTTTCCGACATTTTCTATTGCCTTTTTTATAATACTATTATTTTCTAGTTCTTTATCCCAAATATCATTCTCTTTTACATATATGCTTTCATCATTTTTAATACAATGAATAGGTCTTTTTGTTAATTCTAAACTATTCAAACCATCACGAAATATTTGAGATACCCCTTCAACATAACCTAATTTACCGGTTGTTTCTAAATCTTTCAATTGAAGTTTTAAAGAATCTACAAAATCCATTAAATTAAGAGCATCTTTACATGTATCATTTAAAAATACATTAATATTAAATTGATTATTATTTGTTGTATTATTATTAGTGTTATTTGTCGTATTATTAATTATTTTACTTTCACTTATTAATGGTATTAATTTGTCTAATTGTTCATCTTTTTTTTTAATAACTTCCATAGATTGAATTAATAATTCTTTAAAATCAATAGAATCTTTATTTTTTAAATTTTCTGTTTTTTCAATATTTTCAGAATTTTCAATATTTTCAGAATTTTTTGAATCTTCCAATTTTTTGAAATTTTCCAAATTTTCCAAATTTTCTGAAATTTTCTGGAAATTTTCGGAAATTTCAATTTTATTTTCCAAATTTTCTATCCAAATTTTACATTTTTTTTTATGCCTGTAAAAACTTGAATGATGTTTATATTTTTTACCGCATAAACACTGCAGCGAATTTTCTGTAGCATCTATGTAGCATTTTGTAGCATTATGCTTTTTGCTCTCAAGATGTTTTTCATAATCACTTTTTTTAAAGCATGTATAATCACATTTTTCACAATGAAATTTTTTGGCGAATTTTGGCGAATTTTTGGCGACTTTTTGTAGCATTTTTTATATATATATGCTACATAAAATTCGCCTAAGTAATTTTCCCCTAAATTTTTTTTTTTTCTGTTGGTCTCAGCCTGTTTTTTTTTTTTTCAAAAATTTGCTAGGTATCAGTAAGAACCCCTTTTTTCTTTTTTTTTTGCAAAACTTTTTGAAAATTTCGGGTTTTTTTGAAATTTTTTTTTTATAAAGTGAATTTTTCAAATAGTTTCGAAAAAAAAAAAAAAAAGAGAAAAAAGAAAAAATCTTTGGTAATAAAAATAATAATCAATTAAAAATATACCAATAGTATTTTAATAATAAAAGTAAAAATGAAATTTTTATTATTAACACGATAATATAATATTTTCAATATATTTATCCCAGTATGCTGTATAAACAATAGAATAATCATAATCTTTTTTAATGATATCATGATATATTTTTTGTAAGTAATCTTCATTTATTGTATCCCAGTCATTTATTATTACAACCGGTAAATTTTCAAATAAATAATCATGAGGACCACTCATAACAATAGGAATACAACCACACATTAAAGATTCCCATGTTCTATGAGTATCAATTCCTCTTCCTGGTGGTGACGCAACAAATTTAAACTTATTTAAATTTTTTATATATGTTTCAAAATCAGAAGAATCATTGTATTTAAAATGCTTTTTAAGTTTTTCTAAGCATACTCTTCTTATATTTCTATGAAAATCATATAATGGTTTACCTGTAGTTTGACTGAAATTTAAATAAAATAATTCTTTTTCAGTATTTTTTAAATTTTCTAATGGTTTTAAACAATGATTGCGAAATATCTCTAGATGTTTCGTTTTATCTTCACCAAAAAAGCGAGTAGTTTTCCATTGCCATTTTGGACCAAGTGGATACCCTTTTAGTTTATCGTGAGTAATACACGGATTTTTACATAACCAAACAAGTAAATTATCTTTTTCTAAAAGATTTATAACTTTAATTTGAAAATCGTTATTTTCGCAAGGATATTGTATAAAAGGTGCACAATGGTCATCATTTGAACCAGTTATTAATATAAATTTTTTTTCTATTTTTGATAATATATCCACATAATTTATAATTAAATCGGTTTTTAAAAAAATGATAGGAGTTTTATGATTATCAAATACTTCCTTTATTTCTTTTTCATAATTATAATTATTGGTTCTGTTTTTGAATGTTGCATCTATTATGAGATTTGATTTTGATACCCAATAATCAATACTAATAAATGGATTAGAATTCATAATATAAAATAATTAAAAAAAATAAATTTTATAACGAAAAATTTAATATAATTTGTATATTATGAGTGTTCGTATTGTAGGTAAATTAGCTTCATATGATATAGGTTTTGGAAATAAATGTTTCGCATTTTTTACAGGTATGATTTATGCTGAATTAAATAATTTATATTTACATAATTTTAGTTTAGGAAGGAATAATATTTTAGAAGTTGATTATAAAAAGTTTAATGAAGGTAAAGAACAGGATTCAACATTAGATGATTTTGGTATAAGTTCAAATGATTATATTAATGATGAGTTAAGATTTTTTGGAAGAAAAAATTATAAATTTGGTTGCTTTTTTCAGAATGCTAATTATTTGAATAAATATAAAGATATAATTATGAAATATGTGGTAGTTAAAGAAATAGAAATTCCCAAATCAATAGCGGAATATAAAATAGAAGACAATGATTTATTATGCTTTATGCGGTTAGGAGATAAAGTAATCAAGAATCATACAGAATTGGTAGATACTGATTATTTCAAACAAATTGTAGATAAAAATAATTATAATAAAATGTATTTTATTGTTTTTCCTGAAAATGATAGTAATATAGATAAGTATTTTTCAGGTTTTGATGAAAAATATAAACAAAAAATAATATTTTTAAATAAATCTACTATGGAAGAAGACTTTTCTATGGTTAATTATTTTAAAAATGTTGCTTTAGATACATCAACATTTCATTGGTGGTCAATATTTTTAAATGATATAAAAAATAAAAAAATATTCACTCCAAAAAATTTTGGTAGTATTCTTCAAAAACACAATAATAGTTTAAAATTACATGGTAATCACGTAAAAAATTTGAGTAATATAAAGAATGAAACAATAGAATTGGATAATTCCTTTATATTTTTAGTTTAACATTTAAGTTTTAAAATTTCACTTTCTTCCAATTTATAATTTAACATGATTTTATGTTGTTCTGGTGTATTTTGCCAATATCCAACTAATATATAATTTGGTAATTTAATTACTTTTAAATTATCAGGTACTTCATTAATACAAAACCAATTGCTACCTCTTTTTTTATTAAATAAAATATCAGGCATAATAGTATTTTCTATACATCTTGAAAATAAATAAGGTATAAAACAAAAAGTTCCAAAAGAAAATACAAGTGTTTTGCAACTACATAGAGTAATAATATCTTCTTCAATAGTTTTACTTTGAAAAACAACATTAATATTATTTTCTTCCACAAATTTTCTTAGTTCAGGAAATATAGGACCATTATCTTTTTCATAAACAATACAAATTTTTTTATCAATATTTTCTTTTAAAATTTGAACGTAAAAATCTAAGGGAGGTTGAACGTATTCAAAATGAACTCTTCCTTCTTTATATACATCACCTGCACGAATATGAATGCATATATCATATAAGGGTGTATCTGGTATATCTAATTTTAAATTAATATATTTATCTGCGATTTGTTTTAATTCTTGAATAGTTAGTAATCTTCCTCCACCGGTTGGATTAATAATTCGTGTCTGGTCGTTCTCATTATGACATGTACAATAATCACCACATTCCATATTTTCTTTTGTAAAATGAAAGAATTTATGTTCTGGTACGTTTATTCTTGCATATTTATTCAAGTAAAAAGCATATTTAATTAAATTTAAAGAAGCAATTAAATGATTTCCGTAGCGATTATAAAAAGTAAAGAATTTTGCGGTGCACATTATGTATAATATATAAAAAAAATATATATTATAAACTTAAATATTTTCTTTTTCAAATACAGGTAGTAGTTTATTATATGAACCAATTAATATGCTAAGTTGTCTCATTCTTCCAGTATCGTTGTTAAGTTCTAATCTTTTTGTTAAACTATGCTCATCCCAAGGTTCATTAACAATTTTAGATAAATGTGGTGTTTTTCTAATTTCAAATTTTTTATAATAAAAATAAGTGGATACAATAAAATCATCGTGAAAAAACCACTCATCATTATCTTTTGTTACAATATCGTAATATTTCATATAGTTATCAAGTTCACAAACAGGTATAAGTATTCCATCAGCACCAAATGCAGTTGCCATTGGTTTGCCTCTTTGTTCAGCATATCCAGTCCATATTAATTTAGGTAGTTGTTTTCTTGCACAATTAAAGAATGTATTAAGAAAATATTTTTGGTATTCATTATCATCGTCTGCTGTTAAAATATAAACATCATTTTTATTTTCCAAATTTTGTAATTTTTTTAATGGCATAATAAGTTTAGTAGCAGGTCCATAATCTATATCACTCTCTAAGAGTTCGAATAATTCGGTTTTTTCTAAATACTTATTTAAATATAATTCTCTGTTATACTTTGTATTAGGGAATCTTTTATAATTATTACAAATACAAATAAATATTTTAGTAGGCATAATATCTTGATTCATTATAGTTTTAAGGCATCTTTCTAGCTTGTCTTCGCGTCCAGGTATAACTGCAATACTTAAATAAATTTGAACCATATAATTAATAAAAAATATTATTTATATTTTTTTTTATCTTAAATTAAAATTAATTTAAATATTAATTTTTATTATTTTTATAATGAGTTCAATTAAAATGAAATTGAAGGATTGGATAACTTATGAAATGCCTTTGCATGAAATAATAGTGAATGCTTCACCACAGGATGGTAGTGATAGTTTATTAAAGCATATGATTGGTATAGATGCAAGATGCAAATATAATCATTTGTTGAATTTATTTGAAAATGTAAATAATAAAGCAAATATAAATGGTAAATTGTATTGCAATTCATTTTGTATAAATACAGATTTAAAGCGACGTGGAAGGTGGGGTAAAAATGAGCAACCTATTCGTAGAGAAACAATATTAGATACATTGCAAAAAAATGGTTATAGAAGATCATCAAGTGGAGACAACTTTTTTTTTGATTTAATGCAAAGTCGTTTTACATTTTCTCCAGAAGGGAATGGTTTGGATTGCCATAGGCATTATGAAGCAATATTATTTAAGGGTATTCCAATTGTAGAGGATAATCCATTAATTATGGAAAAGTATGATGGTTTACCAGTGTTATATACTCATGATTATAGTGAGATAAATGATGCATACTTAAATGAAAAATATAATGAAATGTTAGAAAAAACATATGATTTCAGTAAATTATATTTAAGTTATTATGATGAGGAAACACAGAAAGAAATAATAGAGAATAGTAATTTCTGGGTAAATAAATGGTCAGATAGGGCAGGAAGAAATAAACAATATCCATTTGATTTATCAACAATAAAAGGATATGAAAATATTTATAATGATATGGGATTTTTAACTGTAACAAACAGCGGATATAAAGACATGACATTAAATTGTGTAAAATCATTGGAAAAACTAAAAATAAGACATGAATTAAAAATATTTTGCTTAGATGATGATTGTGAAAAAGAGATAAAAAAGCATTATAATAATGTAGAATTATACGACAATAGCTTAAAGGAATTAAGTTCATATAATGATAAAAATTGGAATCTAGTGAACATGAAAAAAATAGATATAATTCGTACTCAAATGGATAAGTATAAATATGTATTACAAACAGATGGTGATATAGTTTTTGAAAACCCAATGTTTTTATTGAAGGTATATGATGCTATAAGAAGTAATACAAATAAAGATATAATTGGACAATTAGAGCATCCTCAAAATATAATATGTGGTGGTTTTTATGTAATAAGGTCAAATGAGAAAATGTTGAACTTGTATGATCCGAAAACATTAGTAGAAAGAAAGGCTTATGAAGGTCATGATCAAGATTATATTATGAAATTAAAAAATGATAGTAAAGAAATAAATGTAGATTATTTTGATAAAGAAACATTTCCAAATGGTAATATATTATTTTATAGAGGCTTACATAGAGAACCTTATATGATGCATTTTAATTATATATCAGGTTTTAGAAATAAAGTAAACAAAATGATAGATAAAAATAAATGGTATATGGAAAATAGTTAAAAATATTTAAAAAAGTATTGAATATATTAAATATGGAAGATACTTTGTGTATAAATTGTAATGAATATAATTCAGTAGAATTCAATTGTGGTATTGGTATATGTAGAGATGATGAATGTATTTATGTGCATAATAAAGATAAACCATATGTATGTATATTGTGTGGTAAAAATTTACACCCTGATATAATACATAAATATTGCGGTAGTAAAATAACTTTTAATAAAATTAATTTAAATAATAATAATAATAATATAAAATAATGGATAATAGTGAAAAAGAACCGGTGTTTTTTGAACGTTATATAAAATCAAAAGGTTATCATTCATTTCATAATAGTGGTACTTATCAAACAGGTCATAGTTGTCATAGTGAAAGTGTTGCAGATGAAAAAGAAATAATAAGACATATGCAATATAAGGAAAAGTATTTATGGATACGATTAACAAGTAGAAATACAAATTGGCCTGAAAGTGCAGGTGGTAAAAAATGGGAATATAAATCTGATTTAGATACTGTTGCAGAGAATTTGCATGTATTACAACATGATGTTATATTAATAACGGGAGATGGAGATAGAAAAGTGCCAAGCAGTTATAAAGAATCAACATATAAGAAAATATTAAATTGTGATAAAATAATTAAATGGTATACTCAAAATTATGATGGTACATGTAATCATCCAAAATTAAAACATTATCCAATCGGTTTAGAATTGCATAGTGGTAGTAGGCATATAAATGAGCCATATGTAGGTAAATTGCCTTATATGTTAGATTTAGTAGAACAAAATATACAGCGTTATGAATATAAAATATTTAGCGATGTTCATTTAAGTAGTTTAGAATGGGAAGAAGCAGGTGAAAGAAGAAATTTGAAAAACTATTTGGAAAATAATAAATGTGAACATATAGTTTGTTTGGAAAAATCTGTAAAAATAAAAGAATTATACGATGAATATTATATTAAATACCCTTTTATATTGTCTACTCATGGACATGGTTTGGATTGTCATCGTACATGGGAAATATTGTTTTTAGGTGGAATAGTAATAACAAAAACAAGTTCATTAGATAAAATGTACGAGGGATTGCCAGTTGTAATAGTAAAAGATTGGAATGAAATAGGTGATATTAATAATTTAAAAGAATGGTATAAGAAATTTAGCCCTTTAACAAATAAAGACTACTTACGTCCAAAATTAAAATATAGATATTGGTTAACTAAATAATTAACGAAAAATATATAAAAAAATATATTTTTTACATTATATGAAAATATATATTTTGCATTGGAATAAATTAACTGAAAGAAAAGAAAATATTATGAAAGAATTAAAAAAGGAGGGTTTAACAGGAGAATTCATTGAAAATTATACAGTTCAGGAAATACATTCTGACAAAAAATTATCAAAAGTATTTGGTGGTATGGGAGGGACAGCTTCTATTTTTATGAAACAAATGCATGCTTTAAAGTTAATATCTGAAAATCATGATTATGCTTTAATATTGGAAGATGATGTATTTTTATGTTCAGATTTTAAGAATAGATTAAATGATTATATGAAACAATTACCAAATGATTGGGATATGTTTTTTATAGGTGATGGTTGTAATTTACATATACCGGATGATTATTTAAAAGATGATACAAATGTATATTTAAAGGGTAATCAAGATAAAGAATTTCCTAGAAGTATTAGTCAGCTTCAAGGTGGTAAGGGTGCAACGCGTTGTTTAGATGCGTATTTAGTAAAAAATACTGCAGCTAAAAAAATATTAGAGGCATTTGAAAAAGTAGAAAATATGAGAAATACTCCTTGTGATTGGTGGATGAATAATATAATAAGACATTATAATTTTAAAGTATATTGGTGTGAACCAACTATTGCAACACAAGGTTCTCAAAATAAAACATATTCTTCATCATTACATAATAAAAATGATTATAATTAGTAATAATAATATAAAATAAATATAATATATTATTATGGATATTCCAATATTTATTACACATTGGACAAAATTAACGAAAAGGAAACAAAAATTAATAAAAAGAATGAATGAAGAAGGTTTAAGTGGTACTTTTATAGAAAAATATGATTCACAAGATTTAGATTTAGATTCAGAGTTATGTTCAAAATTTGGTACTCATTTAAAATATAATACAGGTTTTAAAGGTAAGACAGTAATATCATTGTTTTTGAAACATATAGAATGTTATCGTTTAATGATTGAAAAAAATATACCATTGTTATTGATTTTAGAGGACGATGCGTTATTGGATGATAATTTTAAAAATAAATTTGATAATTATGTGAAACAATTACCAGATAATTGGAATTGTTTATGTATAGGTAATGGATGTAATTTGCATATAAATAGTGATAGATTTAAAGAATTAAAACCACCGAATGTATATTTAAAATCAACAAAGAAAATAGAAGGTGAAGGAGTTGGATTATTTAGATGTACAGATTCATATTTAATAAATTTAAAAACAGCAAAAGAAATATATGAGCATTTTCAAAAATGTCCAATTAATGGGCATAAAATAGGTGATGCAATAGATATTTGGTTAAATAAATTCTCTAGTAATATGGATTATAATATATATTGGTCAGAACCAACTATAGTTTCACAAGGTTCGCAAAATGGAACATTTTTATCTACTATTAATATAAATTATCACGATGTTGGCAAAACAAATAATAAAGTAAATAAAAATTTAACTCAAGATGATGTATATAGAAAATTATTAAATGATGAAGATGTTAGTTTAAATTAATACAAATTTATATTAAATTAATACAAATTTATATTAAATTTATAAAAAAGAAAATAACTTTATAATATAAATGAAAACTAATAAAAATAAAATAATAAAAAATAAAACTAGAAAAATATCATTAAAAAATGATTTTTACAGTTTTATAAATAAAGATTGGTTAAGAAAAAAATATATTAAAGATAATGATATTAAAATAGATCTTTATAGTATTTTGGAAGATAAAGTAGAAAGGGATATTTACAAAAATATAATTTTGAAAAATAAAGATAAAGATATCATGATTTTAAAGAATTCTTTGATGAAATATCATAATAAAAATATTGAAAAAAGTGTTATAAAGAAATTAGAAGCATTAAAACTCTATGCCAAAGATGAAAATAATTTTTATTCTTTTGTTAAATATTGTATTGAAGAAAATATAGATTTGCCTTTTAATTGGGATATTCAAATAGATAAAAAAAATACAGATAATTATATAACATTAATAGATGAAGAATATTTAACGTTAGATAATAAAGATTTTTATTTAAAAAAGAGTGAATATTTTACAAAGATAAGAAATGATTATATTAAGTACATTGAAGAATTGTTGAATAATTCATTAACACCTTTAAATGAATATTATAATGTCAAAAATATAATGAGTATAGAAAAAAATATAGCAAAATTAAAATTAGATATAGAATTAACAAGATATACAAGTAGTACTTTTAATAAATTAAATAATAATGATTTGAAAAAAATTGGTTTTGATTTAAATAAATTTACAAATATTATGAATTATAATTATGATGTTAAAGAAGTAAATGTTCCTAATGTAAAATACTTAAAAAATATAATGAAACAATTACAGAATTGGAATCAGGAACCGTGGATAAGTTATTGGAAATATAATATTATTAAGAGTGTTATGAATTATCATAGGGATTGGAATAAAATACATTTTAATTTTTTTAATAAGAAAATACAAGGACAAAAAAAGGATATTAGTTTGAAAAAAGTATTTATAAATAAGGTTAATATTTATTTTAATACTTATATAAGTAAAAAATATATACATGAATACAATTTTACTAAGGTAAAAGATTTGACACTTGATTTATTTAATAGAATAATAAAAGTATATTATAAAAGAATAGAAAAGAATGAATGGATTGAAGAAGCTACAAAAAATAAAATATTAACAAAATTAAAAAGTATAAGATTAACAATAGGAACAAAGAAAAGATATATAAAAGATGGGAAATTTAAATTTATTGGAGATGACCCAGTTCACAATAGAAAAGAATATAACAAATGGAAGATAGAAACAAAAATAAAGATGTTAAAGAATAAGCAAGATAAAGAAGCATGGAGAAGATTTATAGATATAAATACTTTTGATGTAAATGCTTATTATATACCAGTTTCAAATGAAATTATTATTCCATATGCAATATTACAAAAACCGTTTGTAGATATAAATAAACCATTACATTATAATATGGGTTATTTTGGAACAACAATTGCACATGAAATAACTCATGCATTTAATGATGATGGTATGGAGCATGATGAAAATGGTATATTTACAGAAAGTTTTTGGTCAAAAAATGATGAAAAAGAGTTTGAAAAAAAATCAGAAAAAATAAAAGATATGTATGAAAAATATAGCAAAAAAAAACAAATTTCAATCAATAAAGAATATAGTTTTGGTGAAAATTTTGCAGATATAATGGGGTTGTTGGTAAGTGAGGAAGTAATATTAGATAATTGTTTTTATTTGAATATATTAGGTAATGATAAAGATAAATTATTAAAAGAATTTTATAAATATTATGTAGAGCAGTGGAAAAGTAAATCTACAAAAAAATATAAGCTATATAAGAAATTGACAGATGAACATACAATATCTTTAATACGTTGTAATTGTAGTTTGATGATGTCCGAGAATTTTATAAGAATTTATAACGTAAAAAAAGGTGATTTAATGTATAATTCTAATTTTGATAGTATATTTTAATAATGAAATGGAACATAACCAAATATTTGTCTATTCAAAATATTATTTAAATTTCCATAATGCATTTTTTTCTTTTTATAATAATTTTTCCATTTTCTTTGAAATATTTTTAACCAGCATGTTTTTTTTATGCATGTTGTATAATAAAATAAATTATTGTCTATGTTTTCATCTATATCACAATCATTTAAATGAATAATTTCACATATTTCAGGTTTCATATAATTTTTGCATGAAATAATATTAACAAAATTTGATATTATTTGATGTTCATATTCTGGATTATTTTCTTTTAAAATATTAATCATTCTTTTATAATGATATTTAACTGAGTAAAGAAATTGACAAAATCCACGGAAGTCATAAAATAAATCACCACGATTTAAAGTTTGATAAACAATTAATTTATCTTTTATGTTTAAGCCGACAGGTCCATGTCTATTTTCCCACCAATATTCACATAATAATAACTTATATTTTGAATATTTTCCAAATTCTTCATCGTGTGATGAATTCATATTTATAATAATACTTAAATATTTTAAATATGAATTCAATTTTTAGAAAAATGTTCAGTTAAAATATTGTTTTTTGATATAGTTTTATTTGTTTTCTTTTTTATTTTATATGTTCCTTGGTTTTCATTAGAGATATTATTTGAAATAGAAAAATCATTATTTTCTTCATGAAGTTCTGGTAAAATTCTAGTTAGTGGTTTATCAATTATCATAAATAAATGATTTTCATCAAATAATTGTCTATATTCTTCAATTGATAAATTACCATAGTATTTATCTAATAGATAATGTGGATTAGGAGCAGGTTTAATATTTTTATCATAGTTGTATATTTTTCCATATAAATAATTTAATAATTGATATCTTTCAAATTTAACAGATGTATCTACATTTTCATTCATTAGATATGCTGTTGCACATTGTGGACTACAGAAGCAACCATATACAGAGTAGTTTTTATTAATTTTAAATTTTGGAATATATATTGCAGGATTATCAAAATCATATGTACACCAAAAGCATGATGATTTTTTATCTGAAATATTATTATTATGAAGTTCATTTTGTAATTCTTTTAATTTTTTCCAGATTTCTTTATTATTTGTTTTTTCTTTCAAAGATGCAGTTTCATTTTTTTTTTCAATAATAATATTATTTTTATTAATATCTCTAGTTTCTAAAATAGGTTCATTTGATATAGTTTTAAAATTAATATCATACTTTTTATTATTATCATAATTATCTAAACTGTTTAAAAATTCAGTATTTTCATTAGTGTTAACATTTATATCTTTTAAGTTGCATTTGAGATGAAGTATAATATTCGTTTTTACGAATTTATTATTATCATTTATTTCTTGATTTGAAATAATTTTACCCCCCTTTGGTTTTCTTCCTCTTTTTTTTGGCACATGTGGAATATCATCTTCTGGATTTTTAATTTTAGGTTTTCTACCTCTTTTTTTTTTAACAGGTTCTACTATATTTGTTTCAATTTCATTACTATTTACATTAACATTTTCATTTACATTTTCATTAATATCAGTCATAAGTTATTTACATATATTAGTTTAAGTATTTTTTTAAAATATATTAGTGAATTATATTTTGTGATTATATATTATGAGTTTTATATTGAGTATTTCTAATATAGGTTTGATAAATCAATACAATTCTGATAAAACTATATTAAATACAAATGGCTCAAATGTAAATTCAAATGATGTGAATAAAGTATATGATTATACTTCATGGGTTTCTAATCATCCAGGGGGTTCTTATAATATATCAAAATGGAATTCAACTGCAAATAATTATACTTTAAATTATCCTTCTAGTCATACGACAAGTAGGTGGGATACATATAGTAGTAGTTTTCCATTAATTGGTACACTAAATTCAACTATTAATTATGATGATTTACCAAGTGATTTAAAGAATGAATCGTTAAGAATTGCATTAAATATCTCATCTCCAGAGCCAGAGCCAGAGCCAGAGCCAGAGCCAGAACCAGAACTATTTCAAATAGATACATCAAATAATATGTTTAAATGGGTTGTTTATAATCAAACTAATGGTG
>MDSZ01109163.1_pt1 | contig 16090 bp, 13 predicted proteins | sample 811201 | NCBI WGS metagenome assembly MDSZ01 (sample SAMN05326647, study PRJNA326480) | marine metagenome | isolation source: seawater | place: Indian Ocean: North | collected 2010
AACGGCTCAACCATACCTCTTAATGGACCTGCACCTTCGCCAGCTTCATCACCGGCTTTAAACAGGTCAGAAATAAGATTATAAACCTTAGATCCAACCGCAAAGAACTTATCGAGAGGTTCCTTGAATGCCACTGTCAGTTCCTTAAATATACCACCTTTTTCCGCAGCGGTTGTGAAACCCTGTATGAAGGATCCAAAAAACGTTTTTGCAGAATTTTGCATTGGATTCAATGCATTGTTTAGTTCGCGCATTTGGTCTGATATTGTCTGTAACGCGTCCATTTCAGTTAGTTCTTCCTGAGATTCCGCTGCAGCGTCAAACGCGTCAGAAAATCCAAATTCATCAGTCGATATTGATGAAAGCTTTTCTAGTTGTTCGATAGGTAAATTTAAAGTGTCCGCTAGATATTTAGCTTGTCTTCGATCTCCAAGAATGTTCTCGATCGATTGTCCACTTTTCTCGAGAGCCTCACGTACCATATCTAGCTTTTTAGCAGGATTATCTTCCATCACTAAATCCATGGTATCGAGCTGAATGCCGAAGGCCGCACTTAATTTTCCTACTTTTTCAGCAGCGCCTTCAAAAGTATCAAATCCGTCAGCAAACGAGGTAAGTTCAGACATTTCCATGCCAAGCTTTGTTGCAAACAATGAGGTTGCAGATAATTCTTTTCTTGTCATATACCCAAAGTTGTTTGCGTCTTTAATACCCGCCTGAAAGTTCTTTGACACGTTTTGTAGACTTAGTCCGAGTTTGTCCGATCCTCCAACTATTTGTTTTGCGAAATCTCCAAAAGAGTCTTCTCCAAATCTAAAAGTCAAATCTTCTAAAGTGTCAATTGACATTTGAAGACCTTCCTTGAATAATATTATTTCACCAGCTGCGTTTTTGGCATGGTCAACAAAGTGATCAAACCCAATACCCATTTCACTGGCATACCCAAGAAACTTTTTGGTAATATCACCATATTCAATACCAGCAATAGACGAAAGTGATCTTCCCGTTTTAGCTATAGTCCTAGCCGATGCCTCTACAAATTTATTAAATTTATCAATCGTAGCCGGCAACGTGCCAAGAGTCTCTTTAAATTGCTGAGCGGCTTCAAATGCGCCGGTTTGAGCGGCTGATACATTTTGAAGATTGTTACCTAGTATTTCAAAAACAGGATTAAGTGTTATGAAACTATACAATGGCTTTAAAACACCCATAAGGCTTCGAAAGCCGGCTTTGGCAGACATTACCGTTTTATTTAAAAACATCATTGCTTTGTCCATAAAACTAGTAGAATCGCCAACGTCTTTTTGCTTGTTGGCAACTTCATCAAGTGCGCCGGCTAAATCTTCCTGACTACTTGCAGCTTTCGTTGTTTTTTCAGAGCCTTCCTCGAAAGCTGCAAAAAAATTAGCCTGCACCTCAGACTGGGTCTCTGTTGTTTCATTGAGTTGTCTCTTCAACTCAACGTTACGTGCGATAGATTCGTTTAATCTATCTTGCAGGGCTATCTGCGATTCTAATTCTTCGGGTGTAAGTGCCATACGTTAGATACTCCAACTTTAATATAGTATAAGTATCTTAAAACATAAAATTTACAGTGGCCAAACTTTCCCTGTTTGGTCTTTATATCTTTTGGCTAGCTCATCCTTGTTTGCGGAAAGCTCTTTTATTTCTGTCAAGGTAATATTTTTCTGATGTAATGCTTCATACAGATCACGACTTGCGACTAGAACGTTTAGAAACGCTTGTACCTTTTCTTTTGGTCCGTTTACGTTTAGTTGTTTTCTTCTTCCCGTCACGAACATTACTGACTCTTTTAGCAGGCTCTTTTTCATCTTGCTCCTCCTCAGGTATTTCACGAATATAATTATGCGGCTTTTCCCATTTCTGCCCTTTTAATTCTTTCTCGTCCCAGGCTGCATTTTTTTCCCACACAACGTAAGTGCCGCCACTTTGTGCATCGACGACAACAACAGCTGATTCTCTTTTTATTACTCTGACTATTGTACCAAACCTAGGACGCTTTTCATTGCGCAATAAGTAATAACAACAATCATCGATGGAAGCTTCCATAGAATCAATCATAGATACTCCTAGAATGGTATGTCGGGATCGTAATTTCGTTCATGAACAAATGCGCCTTCACGACATGCCCATAGTTTTATTCCGGTATCTAGAATTGCGGTAACTAGCCAAACGTTTGAGTTTTTTGTAGCAGGTGGAATTGTTTCAATAACAGTTCCGGAATCGCCCTCATACACATCTTGTCTGTCTGTAACCCAAACAGCTATTCTATCACCAGGTTTAAATTTACATTTGTACTTCATATAATCTCCTATCTATACCATTATAGTAAAGAAATTTAAAAACTACAAAATTAATAAAGACCGTATTTCTTTTTAACTTGGGCTGTAATGTAAGTATGCACAATCATTTTTCTTTTGTACATTTTAGACTTGGAAGGATATTTCTTGCCTTCTAACAGAGAATAGTACTCGATTGAATTATATAGCGTTGCAACTTTTCGCCACATTTTTCGAAACTTTCTTTTAGTCTTTCTGTCGGCGGTTGTTATACCTTGTTGACCTGGATAGAAAGGCATTATACCTATATTAAGATATTCTAAAACCACGAGCCCTTCGATCACTTCGTTATTTTTATTCATGATATACCGCCAAGAAAAAGAGTGGTTACTAAACGCGACTTCCGGGTATACGCGTTGTTCACCTTAGGCCTTTTTAGATATAATTTTTGTTAAATGCTTTATTACACTAACACCCGGAATCAAAATTAGTTAGTTTACTCCAAACTAGTTAATAATCAATTATGTAAATCTTTTTGTTCTCTGCGGTCCCGCTGGACGCAATTTATTTGATAATCCACGATGCTCATTTGAGGTATTCTTTGAATCACCATTAGCTTTTTTAATCTCTGTTACTACTCTCTCTAAATACCAATTTCTTTTCCATATAGGCAGATTGTATGCTTCTCCATAGGTCATACCCATATAATAAACCAAATAAAATATCGGCTCTAAATATATTTCTTTATCGTTATGCGTCAGGCCAAAAAAAGCTTGCGCCAATAGGAAGGCGCACCTCCGACTCCTCGTAACAATGAGGGCAAACCATGTGTGATTTCATTTCAATACCAGGCTCGTTCGAATCCATAAACTTTCTTAAAGCTAGTGAATCTCTTGCCGGCATATTCTGACAAAACTTTTGTACCTTTACTTTATCTTCAATGTTGTTAATTGCGACGCATTGATATTGGTACTTTTGTGTCACCAAGTTTTTCCGGTTGATACCTTTTTTCTTTAACCTTTCTTCAGTGATGCTTATCTCTTTCTCTTCGTGTCCGTTCAAGTATTTAAATCTAACAGTCGCTTTCGTAATGGGCAACTCAAATTCAAACGCGTTCGCACCAACCGCGATTGGGTCTTCATTGAAATTTTTGATTGGTAAGCCGGAAAGATCAAACTCTTGCTTTGATCTCTCACCACAGTTAGGACAATCGACTTCAACGCTGTACTCGGGACCGTATCCTGTAATTCTTAGAGATGTCATGACGGCATTTCTATCACCGGCAATCATATCCTCTGGATTTATACGTTTGTCAATAAGGCAAGACCTAATCAATTCATTGATAACAGATTTCTGTTTAATGTATGCACGATTTGTTAGAATATCTTCTTCTCGCGCTGTCATAGCACGTATCTCAATTGCTTCTTTCATGTGCAATGGATGACCTTCGGGATACACAATGCCCTTGGACGGAAGTGGAGCTAGCTCAGTTGGAATCGTAAGGCCAAAAGTGTCCTTTAAAATATCATGCGATTCGCCCTGCCAACCCTGACCTATTTTGCCGTCAGCGCCTTGGCCAGCAAATACATCGTTACCTTTTCTTTGACTCATTATTTCCTCACTAATATGTTTACATGTCTATAGGACATTCCCTGATATATAATACAAAGAATGCCTATATTGTATAAATTAATAGTGGAAATTAGTATTGTAAAACACAATTGTCAAATTTCATACTCAATGATATTTCCATTGGGTCTTGACCACCATAGCTCACACCACCAAAATCAGCAGATGTCAAGAAACATCCTTTCATGTCCCATAGTTCGATGACGGTACCGATCGGATCGATAAGCTTAAGCTGAGCATCTCTCTTATAGAAATCTGCGTAACCGGCACGACCTGAAACTGATTCAAAGTGTGTCCGACACCATTCCATGACCTGTTGTGCGCCAGATGGAGCAATAGGATCATGAAGTGTGACAGAAAGATCACCAAAAGTTGCTTTTCCAGCAACGTGTCTTTGTGAATTGATATAGTCAATAGTGACAGGTGAAATTGAAATTGAAGGTCTATTTGCAGACTTTATAAGGTAAGCGTCTATTCCTTCGAGGGCAAAAACCCATCTATTATTGTATTTTGGCTCGAACTTCCTGGGAAGCATGCTCGCGACGTCTAATGTTTCAGCCATTTGATTTTCTCCTAAGTGTTTGGTATATTTCTAATTATGCCTGATCGGTATTATTTATGTTAAGATCTATTGCAATTATTTCAGTACTCTTATAAGGTTGAACAAAAACTTTACCACGAACTGTATTGTTTTCTATGTCAGCTTGTGAAGTCGTTGTTTCATCAATCACAACTCTAAACTGCTGAACTGCACCAGCTGTTGCCAAAGTCTCTAGCAAGCTTTCAACTTCCTGAGAGAATTTAGTAAGAACAGAGCTTTGGTTCGGTTCAAATATGTAGTTGTAAGCAATGTCTCGAGTTTTTCGTCTGATATAGACCATCAACTTTCGTACATCAAGCCTGGACAATGCAGAATTTTTATTTAATAACGTTCTTTGACCGGCAATAATTGCTGTTCCTTGTACGCTGAAATCAGTTGGTGATAAAAGTACAGGAGCTGTCTGATTGTTATAAATAACGATTGGGTTGATTGAGTTAACAGACAGCTCTTTTACGTCTTGCGAGACAAGCGGAGTCTGTGTATTTGTAATCGCAGAAGGTCGACCGTTGTCATATCCTGCAGGAGTACCCCATGCACCTTCAAGTCTATCAGTTCTTGCAAAAGCCGCTAATGCTGCAATGGAAGGCGGCATCTGATCATATGAGTTAACAGGACCAGGCCCTCCAAAAGCTCCTTGCTCAGGAAACACCAATGAAACGTTTGGAAAATACGCGGCTGCAAAAGAGTTGCTTAATCCACGACCTGAAAATCTTTCGATTGATCTTTGTGTATTGACAACCCTAGAAAAGTCTAGACTCTCTCCTGGATTACCATCAAACATTATCTGATCAGCGCCGTTTCCATATTGATCGCATTGTTCGATATCCATGAGGTAAATAGCATCAAAACGCTCTTCCATTTTGTTTGCAGCGTGATCTGTAACAAATGTTGATCTCTGTCCAGGAATCGCCAATGCGTTGATATCAACATCAGTTTTTTCTGCAATGATATCAATACCCTTTCTATACGCCGCAACAGTTGATCCGAGTAATCCGCCCTGAGTGCTTGAATTCTGTTGCTCAAAGTGCGCAGCCCAATGATTCATTTTGTATTTGTTATCACTGAATATATTTAAACCATCAAATCCACCCTGAAACGGCAACACGAACGATGTATAATTTTGTGTTGCAAATGTTTCTTTAAGATCAGTGGCTTTTAAAAATCTAAATCCAGCCGTTGATGGATCGACTCCGTCACGAATGTAATGCGCCTGGTGCCATCTTGTCTCATCCGGTTGGACGACTGAATTGACCGTTTTTGTAGCTACATAGACTCTTCCAAGAGTAAACTTGTTTCTATTAAATTCATTTGAATCCAATACAGCTCCTTCAGAAGAGTTTGCAACGCCGGCGTTATCTCCAACCCACATTGGAGAAGTTGAATAGGATGGATAGAATTTATTTAGTTGTCTTACTAAGTCTAGATTTTTACCGGTATCCCCTGGGTTTTTACCAGAAGCCCAAAGATTGTTCGAGTTGTTTACGTATTGGTCCGCAGTAGATCCCTGCGTGTTTCCTGTTAAACTCTTTGCCACCGAGTTTCCCGTGTCGGTATATAAGAATCCTTTGCTCGGCCGATCGAAACGAACTCCCCATGGATAAACTGTTGTGGAAGTGTCGGTATTTTTATTTTTTGTTCTCAACGGAACCGGAGGAACAATCATACCCATTCCTATTCCAGCCATGTTACCAGAAAGAATAGGAATTGCATTTGCTCCTTCGAGAGCGGTTGTGTGAGTATAGGCATTATTCCAAGTATGTCCAAGCTCGATGTCCGAAAGCATCGCATTAGATCCAGACGTCACTAAGTGATGCATTCCTTGGAATCCAAAAGGTACAAGAGATCTTGAAATCTTACCATTTGCAACATCGTCAGTAACCTCTACCCTAAAGTAACGATTCTGATTTTCGTACATTCCAGCTAACACTAATTTCTGTTCATTGGTATTTACATCGAAATTGTAATAACGATGATAGTCACCAATTTCTCTTGCAATATAGTTGTCAGCACTTGGATCGAGAGACAGACCCTGGTAGCTCTGTATAAATCTGTTGTTATCAGTAGGGTTAGCCTGAGTAGTGTCAGTGTTCAATACGTTGTCGCCATAGCCGCGAACAGTTAAATCAAAAGTAGCATAGTCAGCTGAGTCTGCCGGATAAATAATGTTACTTATTTCAGCAAAGAACTGATCTTCTGTTCCTTGACCGTCGTCTAACGCATGTAATCTAAACAACTTTGTTTCAACGCCACCAACCGGTTGTGAAATGACCCATGGTGTAAACGGTGTAGAAAATCTATCTTCCCAGCCTTCGTAATTTGGTTTATATCCACTTTCTCCATATGTGTTACGAGCTGCAGATCCAGTCGTCAAAAGAACATTATGGTAGTATGTTTCTCCACCTTGAACAAAGCTGTGAATTGATCCATAAGCGGCCTTAGGACCAAGAGAAGAGGTTGCTGCTATAGCCAATGCACTAGGTACAGGATAATGAGCGTATAAATAATGACCAAGTTCATCAAATCGATCTGGCTCTGTATTAATACCGTCTAAGTAACCGGAAGTATCTGGGTCTAAATTAAAGTTAATAACTCTTGAATCCACATCTTTAAGACCGTTTAGAATAAGCTGTACAGCACCGTTGCCTTTAGATGCGCCAATCCAGTTACCAGCATCTTGCCCAAAATTGCCACTAAGAAAGTCTTGTGCGACAGAAGATCCTGAAAGGTCTTGTTCTCCAGAGTCTCCAGGACGCCAACCAGACACTTGTAATTGCACACCTGATGCTACAAGAAGCACGGCTCTTAAGATAGGATCACGATACCCCGTAAGGCCCGCATCAGTAAGATAGGTTGAGCCATCAGACTGAGACATGATTGTTGATAAGAAATACATTCGACCAGGCGCTGCAGGTGCGACGCGAGCTCGGCGACCTGGGGTCGAAGAAGATTCGGAATGACCGTCGGAAATAAATGTTCCGGTGATGCTGATGTCGCTGGTAAGATCCGCTTTGTCGTCTGCCGTAACCGTCACGGATGTAGCGCCGGATGAGACAGCTGATACACCTGTAAGTTGGTTTAATAAATAAGCTATAGCAGTATATACTTCATCATCTCCAGGTGATGACTGCGTTCCAAGCGTGTGAGTGTTGCCAACCAAAGTCGGAGTGGCTGTATATCCAGTACTGGTATCTGTTGTAACAGTTAAGACCGTTGTTCCGCCCACAGCAACAATTATTTCTTTATTGTCAGTATCTGTGTTGCTTGGGCTTGATAAAACACACGTTGCTTCGGCGCCGGCGTCAGAAGCCGCTGTTTCGTTAGCGTATGGATTATTTTGTAAAGATCCAACTGTCACTGATGAATACAGTGCTTTTTCAGCTTCAGTTCGAACATTGTTTGCACCAACCACGAATCCAGCATTTGCTACCCGACTGTTTGTTGTACGTTTTTTACCGTCACCAACGCCAAGAACACGAAGATACACTAAGCCGGCATTTGCTTGAGCTTCACTGTACCAAGCTCTTACAGCAACAGAGCCAAAATGTTCTGAAGAAATGTTTCCAAACGTTTCGATGAAGGTCTCTTCTGAATTAACTAGCTGCGGAACAAAAGCCGGACCAGTTTGTGAAGTGCCTATAATTGCAGCCGGAATCCCAGCAAACGTCTCAACGACTGTTGGACTTGAATTATCAACTTCATTAATGTTAATAAGCATTTAAGTTTCTCCTGTTATTCTTATTGAAATGTTACGCCGTCTGGATCAATAATAAAATCAATACTAACAAATTCAATCGTTCTTGTTGGCACAATGATTACCTTTCCGTTTAGTTTGTAATTTTTTTGGTCTAGCGCAGTATTGTTACTATCATCCATAATTATTCTAAACGACTCAATTCCCTGATTCAATTGTATAAAAGATAATTTTGGCGAAAGAGCACTGATAAATCTTGTGCGAAGCTGCGGGTTGTTGCGCTTAAACAAGAGTCGACGTGATATCTGAAGGATTTGTCTTTTTACTTCAAGTAACATTCTTCTCACGTTTACTCTGTCTAACGCCGATTGTCTAAGTTGCAATGTTTTTTGGCCCCAAATTTTATACTCGACAAAACCTGGATTTACAACAGGGAAGTTTGCGATTGGATTAATCTTTGCTTCGTACAAATCATCACGATCTAATGTCGTCAGGCGTACTGTTGTATTTTTAACCGGGCTCAAAGAACCTCTATCAAAACCAGCTGGTGCAAACCATACAGAGCCACCTTTTGATGAATCACTGTAGGAGTATGCAGTCACAGCGGCGATCGATGCTGGAACTTCTGTTCTTCGATTACCATTAATTGGATCATCGATTATTACATCTGGGAAATATGTCGCAGTATAACTGTTGTCTAAGTCTCTTGCCTCAAACTTGCTTACAGTTTTAACAACAGATGGAACAACGGTACTGTCAATAAATAGTCGGTTACCAGATTCATCGTAGTTTGGAATATCCATTACATACATGGCCATTTGATAATCTTCTGTTCTTTCAGAAGCGTAATCGGTGATTAATGGTTCACGTATACCTGGAATGTTCAATATGTGGTGTATTGACTGATATCGATCATTAATAATATCGATTGCTGAACGGTATGACTGAATAATACTGTTGTTTATTCCCTTACCCATAAGAGTGCCGTTATCAGAACCTGTGATTCCGGTTCCTCCGACAATGTCACGAGCAAAGCCGCCAGCCTCTGTTGAGCTAGCTTTATCGTTCATTTCATACGCGTCGCGGTCAAAAATATTTAAACCATCAAATCCACCATAAAATATAGTATTGAACTTGGCATATGAAGAAAACTTGTTGTATTTCTTTTTATCTTTTGCTAACAGCGTTGCAAGTGATATACGATCACCATCGAGCACTCTATCATATACAGTATAGTCAGCACCATCGACCACGCCGTTACGAATGTATGCTGCATCTTTGATATGATCGGAAGCCGAACCGGTGATGTCTTGTAACGGGTTAGTAGCATTTAACTGATTTACTAGCGCAACTCTTGCTAACGTAAACTTATTGTTATTAAATTTATCTACAGCTGATCCGGTATATACGGTGTTTAGCTTTGAGATACCCTGAAACTTAGCATATGATTTGATAATACCGTTTGTTCGATCCAAGTCAGCACTGCCTGCATTCCAAGGTTTTGTCTCAGATCTTTGGTTTTCAAATTGCACGCCCCAGTTCAATGTTGCATCTGTCGCAGTTTGAGGACCAGGCTGACCAATAAACGAAGGAGATGACTTAAGGTCACCTGTTTTAGCTTGCTTAAACCGGAAAGGCAATGGAGGCACAATCGAACCGGTCAGACCGGCTTTTACCTTTATATCATTGGCAGCAAAATCAGCAATAGAACCGGTAAAGAACGGTGCAAGCCTTGGTACGTCACCCAAGGCGATGTTTTCTGTAACAGCCGCTTCAGCGTCTGAGGCTGAACCACAATCTCTTATGGATGGCGATGTCTTAATTGTAGGAATACCACGGAAACCAAATGGCAATGCAATCGGTGGAATCAATTTTCTTTTTACACTCTCAGCAACGACAACTCGGATTCTGTTAGATTTTAATGGATTTGCACCAGAGTTAGAGAATCTTCTTTTATCTACAGTAGTATCAAAGTTGTATGTTGATTTGAAATCGCCGATTGCTTTACCGATATAGTTTTTAGCATCCGGATTTAGGCTTACTCTAGAGTAACGTTCTAGAATTGATGTTGCTCCAGCAGTATCGGGAAATGAGTGAAGAACAACGTCAAACGTTCCATACAAATTGGCTGGGTCTGTTGATGCTTTTACGTTTTCTATCGATATATAATAGTTTGTGTTTCCAGCGGCACCGTCAGAAAGATTTTCAAAGTAAAACAAGTTATGCTCTGTTTTTCCAAATGGTTGTGAAATGATGTACGGTGTTTTTGCAGTACTGTATCTTGTATCAAATCTTCCAAACATGTTTTGATACTGGTTTAACAACGTTGCCGGCACATCATCAGCTGCTGACAGTCCAACACCTGGATCTTCTGAAGATCCTGACAATAAAGCAATCGTAGAGATATCAGTTTTTACCGGAGCAACAATGTTTGTTACAGGCCAATCAATGTATAGATAATGCCCTTGAGAAGCCATGAGAAGTGGATCCGTATTTAAAACGTTTCCAATATATTCATCAACATCCGGATTTAATGAGCATGTAAATATTTTAACTCCAGCATTTCCATCGGTTGTCGCAAATGTAGCTCCGTCAGATGATGAAACAATCAGCTTAAATAAACTAGTTGATACAGTCGAAACAGATCCAGAAGCCAAACCAGCCTGTCCAGCTGCAAAAATTCCTGCGCCAATACCATTTGTTGGAGTTTCAATGTTAACGGAATCATAGTCAGCTACTAATAATGCAGATCCAGTTGGCGTGAAAATCATTGCTCTAATAAGGTTAACGTCATCTGCACCAGATGATGCAACGCCCCTAAATGAATCGTTATCAGTAAAGTGTGGAAGCGCTGTGTCCGATGTAGCTGGTACCTCATGTCTTGCTGCCAAGAAATATGTTGTACCTGGAACTGATCTTTGGCCACCGTGAGTAATACGGTGATCGCCACTAACTGATGGTCCTCCTGCACCGTCGAGCAACGCAAAAGGATTAGGGTGATTAACCTTAAACCCGGCGGACTTAACTATTCCGTATGTTCCGGTGTTTGTGAAGTCGCCAGGCTGTGAGTTAGCACCGGCACCAAGAACACGAAGGTATTGACAAGATTTAGTAATGTTTGAAAAACTCACTCCCTGTTCGAACCAAGCTTTAACAGCATATGGACCAAATTGTGTGGGACTGATACTTCCAAATTTTTCGGTAAAGTTGCGCAGCTGCTCTCCAACTGTTGAAGCGCCAGCGGGCAAACCAAAATAAACAGGGTTGAAAGCAGGACCTTTTTCTGCAGTACCGATAACAGCGAGCGGAACTCCTGATGCTGCTGACGTCGACCGGCTTATTTCTGTTTCGAAATCGAAAAAACCTGCACTTTTGAATGTTTGTTCAGCCATTTGAATAATCTCCTATTGTTCTTTATTAAATATGTTTTCTGGACTATAAAACCCTTATTTGTCTTAACACAATTTCACCGTTTCTTTTATTAACATCTTTGATAATATATTCTTCGGTTGTAACTTTTCCTGTATTTGGATCTTTTGTTTCTAACACATATCGATTTGTAACTAATTTATTAGTGGTTCCTATTGTCACATCCGCCTCATTTTCTGTGTTCAAAACCGTGGTACCTAGTCCTGAGCCTGGTAAATTGTCAAATTCATTAGCCCAATCTTCCTCTACATAATTATTAGGATCATTGCTCGTTAACCCAGAAGATTTTAAAATAGTGGGTACTGTGCCTATATTTGTCTCAAAAACAACTTTTGGCTGCGTGACGTATCTCTTTATAGAAGAAACAGAACCTGGGTAATCCGGATTAATTATGTACCCATAACTGTTGAGAGTGATTGATGCTTTTACAATTCTTTCTGTGTCAGTCAAAGAGTCGGTATTGTTATCTTGGCTTATCGCACCATCGATGTTTGCTGTAAACTTGTATCCTTTTTCTGACTCCAACATAAATGCACGTGCAGGAGTGTTATAGAAATCCATCAAAGCTTCTAAGGCATTGTTCAACTGTGTTTGAAACTGACACCAGAAAGTAATTTCGTATGTACATTTAAAAAACCTGGGTACAGGCATTGTGTAATATTCACATATATTATTTGTATTCTTTCTGATAGATGGATAACTGTCTCCAAGGTAATATTCTCTTTTAGAAAAATGGCCGTTTAAAACCTCTTCTTTTATAGTATAGTCAGCGTTTCGCAATCCCTCAAAGTTTTTTTCTCTTTTATATTCAGCGTTATTTTTATATATTTTTTTCTTAATAATAATTTCATCGCCGGTTGGAGTAAGTCCGTATCCCTCAGGATCCTGCTCTAAGCCTGTTCTAAGCACGGATATAACCGGTAAGATTAAAGCCCCTGTGTTATCTCTTAGTGCACGCCTCTTTTTTAACATGACTGCACGTTCACCAGAAGCAAATATTGCCGGCATTCTTTTCTGAGTATCTTTTGTTCGATAATAAAATGGAAGCTTATTTGCAAACAAATCGTATACGGCCTTATCTAGATCTTCAACGCCACAAGATGGAAGTTCTTGAAAGTCTTCGACATTGTATAATGCTGCGTCTATTTTTTGATTCTTATATATCATGATTCATCTCCATAGAATGAAGACTTTGCACTACCGTCCTTTCGTACCGTCTGAGCACTTCCGATCGGGCTATCTAGTACACCATCAGACACCAGTTGTCTTTTGTCACCTTTAGATACGTCGCCGCGCTGTTGTACGAATGTATCTTGCACGGATCCGGCATCTGTAAATTGCTCACCGGTTGGTCCGTTAACAGGTTTATCAATCAGTCCCTTTCTTGCTTGCTTAGCAACTATTTTGTAACCGGTTATATGTTCAACTTGTCCAAACATAATCTTATCACGATTGACGGTCGTCATTTCGTAGAATGTGTCGCCGAATTGAAAGAAATCACCCTCCTCAACGACTAGTCCACGGTCTAATAAATCTCGATAGTGTAGATATATTTCAATTGATGAAAGCGACTGGTGGCCGTATCGATCCGTTGTTTTTTCCGATGGATTCCATTGAACCGTACAATCTATTTCTACCGGTGGGTCAAACACCCTTTCCGTCATTTCATCATATACGTTGTTGGAATTTGATAAATCTACACGAGGTTTGTAGTAGTATATCACTTGACCGATTATATCTTTTGTAAGTTCTTTTGTTATGTCAGAAATAAAATCGATTTCTCTTGCTGTTATAAATAATCTTGCCATGTATAGTCTCCTATCCTATCATTATTGACTTACCGAATGGAATAGGAACTAACTTTAACAATCTTGTCAATGTCTCAGCTTCATTTGCTTGTGCTTCAAGCAACTTGTCGTATGTGAGACCATCTAACATTTCTTTTAACTCTGTGCGTAATCGTTCTCGTTCACTTGAAGACTCTGATTTTAGGTCGCCACCGTTTAACGATACGTCGCCATTGGGTATTGGCACAGATCCGAATTTTCCTCTAACCTGCCCTAGCACTTCTTTTGCTAATGCGCAAGTAAACTGGCGGATCCACTGTTTGCCCATTGAATTAATTTTTGCATATTCAATATTTCCAAATGGTACGTTTTGTGGTCCCGATACCCCAAAAATAGTATCATCTTGATATGCTGGATTTAGACCATCCATAGCATATCCTACGCGCACCCAAAGCTTTTGGCCATTAACTCGTGCAGTTGGCTTTGGAAATATGCGTAGTTTTGTGCCTATCAGTTCGTAGGTATACTGTGATCTTCGCACTCTGTTAGATGTATCCATCTGCTGTTGTCGTAATACATCCTCAAATACAGGCAGGACATAGAACACAGTTTCCGGAGTAAAAGACTCAAAAGAAAACTCGTTATTCAAGTAATTTATAGCAGACGTTGTATCAAAAAATCTATAAGCTGCCTGAGCTGAAAAATGATAAATGTCAAATATACGAAGTTTTGTTTTTGAGCCGGCGGATTGTGCGGAATATATTGAATCGCCGTCTCCATTAAGAAGATCTGTATGGATATCGTAGTCTTGCTGGGATCCTGTTAACGTAATAGATCCGGAGATTATATTGTGAGACCCTCCGAGTGCCGCGTGCGAAGCATACGGTTCGGCTTTTCGCATAAGAAACTCTAATGTCTCTCGAGGTAATTTATTTTCTGAACCGGAAAGAGAGCCGGTTGCCATTCCCATAAGATTACCAAGCTGCGACTTAGTCATATACTCGTTTATGTATTTGCTGTATTCGAAAACAGATTCCTCAAAACACATCCATATTTGCTTGGAGGTCAACTCAACGCTTAGGACGTCATCACCTAGCTTTCTTTTTACAAATGTAATCATTGAATCTGCATCGGATTGAAAATCTGTATCAGAATCAAATATCCCAAAAGGAGTTGGATCTACTGTGTTTGTAAATGTGGCCACGCTTTATCTCCGTTCATGTTCGTTTATAATTATGTGTATAAAACCCAAACAACCTTGAACTAGTTTCTATTAGGATAAACTTTCACCAATAAAACTTACACGCTACACGCCATTAACCTAAATTAAAAAAAATAAAAAAAAATATCGGCCATTATGGCCGATATCCTGTATTGTTTACACGTGGCTGGTGATTATTATTAGTTTTCTGCGCGGAAAATTCGGTCTTTTCTCAACCATTTCCACATTGCATCAACACGAGGATCAGCAGCAGCAGCAGTAGCTTTCGCTTCGCAGCATGCATCACACTTGGCAGCCAAGGCCTTATGTTCTTCTTTTAATTGTTTTTTAAGATCTTCAAGCAATTTTTCTAATCCAGCAACCTTTGCTTCGAGCTCAGCGTGTCCGTGAGCAGCGACGGTCTCAGCCTTAGTTGTCTTTTTTGATGTAGCCATTTCTTTCTCCTATTCTGGTGTATTAAACGCTATCTTTTATAAGTATGTTTGACTTTTATAAAATCTAACAAAAACCACCCAACCAATCAAGGAAGGGTGGCTTACATTATTTGGTTGTTATACTATCTATTTTAGTTACTGATTCCAAAAACTTGATAGTGAATTTCACCCGTTCCGGTGTTACCAGTTGGAGTAATAGTAATTGCAGTTTTTGAAACTGTAACACCACTGTCAGCAACATTAGCCAAATCGTAGTAGTTTAGGGTCACAACAGGTTTGACGGCGTACGCTTTCGAAAAGGTAATTGTAATTGCGTTACCGCTCGTACCCTGAGTAGCAACAGTTACGATTCCGCAAACGTCATTTCCGGAAATAGTTCCTGCACCAGCAGCGAACGTAACAGCAGGGGAGTCTCCATCACCTAACAAAACTCTTGATCCTGTGGCTGAGACTTGATGCAGTCCTTTGGTTTGCGTATATTTTACTTGAGGCATAATTTTTCTCCATTTAATGTTTGAGATTACTTTTCCACATGATTCCCTAGCTAGCGTGTGGGATCCGCCTTATGTCCGTGCTAGGGGCTTAATCATAATTATTGATTATGCATGCATTATACCAAACTTATTTTGCTTTTATAAATTAATTTTTTAAGAACTATATATAAAGATTTATGTCTTCGATTTCATCGTCATATATTATTTCTAACTGGCCAGATCTAGCCATAGCAGGAATCAGGTTTTCCTCTTTAGTGTATCTATGAAGATACCATTCTCCACCGCCATACTCTGCCTCGGGACCAACACAATATCCATCAGGTAACCGGTGTGCTGATACGTCGGGTCTGGCTGTAAGGTATTTTTGCCATACTCTTTCTGCTTCTGCAGACACACCTGAACGATCTGCTACCAATCCAAGACCATTCAGTGTTGCCCACTCTATTGCAACATCATATAGTGTTGGTCCATAACCGCCACGAACTTCAGATCCTGTAACCTCA
>MDSZ01088808.1_pt1 | contig 16082 bp, 16 predicted proteins | sample 811201 | NCBI WGS metagenome assembly MDSZ01 (sample SAMN05326647, study PRJNA326480) | marine metagenome | isolation source: seawater | place: Indian Ocean: North | collected 2010
AATTGACGTCAATTACAGATCGGAAATCTTTATAGGAATGTTCTAAAATATCACCAAACCTTACAACTGCAGCGTTATTAATAAGTAAAGTTGGGTAGCAACCGAATTCATTTAAAATAGCTTTTTTTAAATCTAATATTGATTTTTCTTCACTGATATCACAATAAAAAAATGATCCTGTCTTAAAATTTTTTTTACATTGTAAAAGCTTTTTTTTGTTATTGTCTGCAATTATTACATGATAGTTTAATAATGAAAATTTTTTTGCAATTGAAAACCCTATACCAAATGCACCACCTGAAATAAGACAAATTTTTTTCATTAATATTTTTTTAAAGTTAGTTTATCTTGAATTGACAGTAGTTATCACTTTATAACTATTATTTTCTATATTATAATAGTGTCTATCTAATTTATACTCACCATTAATAACAGTTATCCCAATAACTTTGTTATCAACTGCTTTAAAACTATGGATATCATTTGGTGGATTAACTATTACGAAGTCGCCACTTGAAATTTCTTTTGATTGGATGCTTTTAAGTTTTGCAAATCCTTTTTTGTTTTGATCATCAATTCTTTTATATAGATTATGTTTGAGTTTTCCCTCGTATACGCAAAGTATTTCAGTAATGCCATGATCATGTGGAGGTATAATTTGATCTTTTTGAATTTCAAATAATAGAAATGAATACTGGCAGTCAAAATATAAATATTTTGAAGTTTTAACATTATTGCCTTGTCTGTTTATCCCATAATTTGAAAGATTTTTTATACTAAGAAATTTTTTAATAGGACCTGAAATATCTTTTTGAAAATCATTAATATCCTCGCAACTTTCAAAACATTTAATAATTTTGTTTACATTTTCTCTAATTAAATATTCGTTTTTTTTATTTTGCAACATATTAGAATATAAAATAAGTTAACACTTTATTAAAACATTAGTTCTATTTTATAATAAATATCAAGGAATAAATATGAATAGTATTAAAAATGCAAAAATCATAGATGTACATGCACATGTTAGATTAAATTCAACAAATGGTGCTGCAGGAAAATATGGTCCGGAGTTTGGAGAAGACGAAAATGGTCTTCCTTGGTATAGAGTCGGAAATTATAAGTTATATGGCGTGAGGCATAAATTATCTCCTTTTACTGATGTAAATTTAAGATTGGAAAAAATGAAAAATGAAAAAATTGATTTCCAAGTTTTATCTCCTAGTCCTTTAACATATTTTCACTTTATTGATACAAAAGATGCCATTTCTTTTTGCCAGAAACATAATGATGAATGCTCTAAATTAATAAAAAGTTTCCCAAATAAGTTAGGTGGGTTAGCAACTTTACCAATGCAAGATATTAAAGAAGCAATTTTAGAATTAAATAGATCTATAAACCAACTAAAATTATTAGGTGCAGCAATTGGTACTGATTTCAACCTAGACTTAGATAGTGAAAAATTAGACCCTTTTTATGAGGAATTAGTAAAACTTAATGTTCCACTATTTCTTCACCCTGCTCCTATGGGAATAGATGGCCCAGAAGGAGATAAAAAGCTTAAAAAATATGACTTAGATGTTGTTGTTGGCTTCTCATCGCAAGAAACAATTGCCGTTTCAACCCTTATTTTTGGAGGAGTATTAGAAAGACATCCAAATTTAGATGTTTGGATAAGCCATGGTGGTGGCAGTTTGCCTTTACTTGCATCAAGATTAAGGGTTGCTGCATACAAAAGACCTTGGGCAACTGAGTATATTAAAAAAGATGGTAATTTTGAAAAACTCATAAAAAGAATATGGTATGATTCTCACGTTACAGACCCTAATTCATTAGAACTTTTAAAAAACTGGGTTGGCAATGATAAAATAGTTTATGGAACAAACTTTGCTGGTTGGGATCATACTAACTTGGAAAACCATTTTGAGATAGATCCAATTTGGGCTGACAATGCTAGAAAGTTGTTAAGATTAAATTAATTTGTTCTTAAACCTCCAAATTGAGCCCAACTTGTTGCAACATGCCACCCACCATCTACTGGAATATTTACACCAGTAATACCAGAAGATTTTTCTGAGCATAAAAATTCAATTACTTCGGCTATTTCATTTGGATCAAGAATTTTACCAGTAGCTGTAAAATGTGATGGATGTTTATCATACCTGTTCGACTTAATTCTTTTTTTAACCCGTTCAACAAGAGTAGATCCCGGAGATACACAATTAACTCTAATTCCCAACCTTCCCCATTCCCCAGCTAAATTTTTTGTTAAATGAATAACCCCTGCTTTACTAGTTCCATATGCCTGAACAGGCATTGATCCTAATGCAGCTATTGAAGATATATTTACAATACTCCCTTTATTTCTAGTTATCATTTTTTTAGCAAAGACTTTGTTTGCTATAAAAGTGCCTGTTAAGTTAGTTTCTATTATATTTTTCCAATACTCAATTTTTAAGTCTTCACTATTGATCAAATCTTGAAAAATTGCTGCTGCTACAACCAATGCTTGAACAGGGCCAATATTTTTTTCTATTTTTTTAGAGACTGTATGTATTTCTTTTTCATTAGAAATATCAGCATTAAAATAAAAGGTACCAAGTTTTTTTGCAACTTTTTTTGATTTTTTTTCATCTATATCAACAATGATTACTTGCCATTTTCTAGAGGCCATTATTATAGATGTAGCTTCTCCTATTCCCTGACCACCGCCAATAATCACAGCAATAGGTTTTTTATTTTTTTCATCTTGCTTCTCAAACTTCATAATATAAAATATTAATACAAAATATTGATATGTAAAATTATATATGATTAATCCACTATCTATTTCATATTATACTTCTCCAAATTTATCATTACCTGAAGTCATAGAATGTGCATCTAATAACAATTGTAAATATATTGGAGTTCGAATGTTATCAAATCAGCCGGGAACAAATGAAATGCCAGTTTTGTATAATAAGCTATATAGAAATGAGATAAAAAAAAAATTAGATTACCATGGAGTTAAATGTTTAGATGCTAATACTTTGAGGGTAATTAAGAGCTCTAATCCAAAAGATTATTTAAACTTTTTTGATTGTGCATATGACTTAAAATGTAGATTTATTTTGGCAACTATTGATGATGATAATGAAAATCGAGTTATAGATAAATTAAGTATTTTTTCTGAAATGGCAAAAGATAGGAGTATGTCTATTGAAATAGAGTTTGTTCCATGGCTAAAAATAAATAATATTACTTCCGCTTATGATTTAATTAAAAAAAGTAAGGCTAAAAATTTAGGCATTGCAATTGATGCATTACATTTTTTTAGATCTGGATCATCATTAAAGTTATTAAAAGAAATACCCTCTAAATATTTAAGATATTTTCATATATGCGATGCTAGAAAAACATTATCAATTTTATCAAAAGAAGATTTAATATTTGAAGCAACAAAAAATAGACTTCCACCTGGAGATGGAGATATTAAATTAAAAGAGATAATTGAAATTTTACCTAAAGAAATACCAATTGCAATCGAAATACCACAATTAATAAAAAACTCTACTTCTAGTAACAATAAAATTTATCTAGAAAAACTCATTTTTAGTATAAGGAATTACTTAAAAAAAAATTTCATGTAGTAATGCAAACCCTTTTAAGAACTCTCTCTTCTGTCGCCATTTGATAATTGCTTATACCTCTATGCATTAAACATCTATTATCCCATATTAATAAATCTCCCTTTTGCCACTTATGATTGTAAATAAAAGGTGGTTGGGTCGATTGTTCTTGAAGCCTTGCCAAAATTAATCTACCTTCTTCAATTGGCAAATTTTCAATATGTGACGCATACATTCCGATATATAGACAATTTTGATTAGTTTCAGGATGCTTCTTTATTATTGGATGAGAAACAGGGGGAGCATTTAAAATCTGTTTTTTAGTTGGAGGAGGGTTATCAAGACTATGTCTCATAAATTCAATACTGTGGATTACTTTTAAATCATTAATTTTAGTCCTGGTTACATCAGGTAAAGCTTCTAAGGCAAGACCCATATGTGCTAATTGGGTGTCACCTCCATTTAAAGGTAGTATAACAGGATACAACAATGTGGCTAATGATGGTTTTTTTAAATAAGATTTATCGGAATGCCAAAAATAATTTGTATTTATGTAAGGTCTTGATGATGGTTTTCCAGAACTGTCATAGTTAGTTATTGAATGCACGGGACTCATAATTTTACCATCACTATTTTCAATAAGGTGCTCTTCTAACTCTCCAAAAATTTTCCCAAATCTAACAAGTGCATTATCATCTAAATTTTGTTTTCGAAACACAAGAGCGGAGTGTGTCAAAAATTCATTTTTTATTAATTCTATAGTAGTATCTTTTTGAATTTTTGATAAATCAATTTCCGATGTTTCAGCACCAAAACGAGCATTTAACTTAGTAAACATAATTTTTGTTAGCATCAATAATGCTAAAAATCAAATATATAAAGAAAGTTTATTATTGACAATTATTGAACTTCATTCTTTGATTATAAATTAAAGAATATCATAAATTATTTATGAAAATGTTAATAATTAATTTGGGAGAAAGAAATGAAATATTTTTATAATAATATTAAAATACTTTTTTTTATAATCCCTCTTATTGCTTCAAACAACTTAAGAGCCGATAGTATTGTTGCTTCACATTACGGTTTTTTATTTAATGTTGCGCCTATTGCAGTTGCTATTGAAAGAGGGGAATTTACTAAAAGGGGTATTACAATTGATGATGTTATTTCATCCTCAGGTGGGGGCACCACAATGCGTAACCAGTTAGCTTCAAACTCTTGTTATGGTGTTGTTGGTACTGCAGCAGTCCTTGCAGCATATAGAGAGGGACATGACGTGAAAATGGTTAGTGCTAATGTAATGACACTAGCTGATTTGTTCTGGGTAACAATGCCTGACAGGAATATTAATTCAATAAATGACCTTGTAGGTAAAAAAATATCCTATACAAAACCTAGATCAACAAGTGAAACTGTCGCTAGGATGGCTGTTTCAGCTGCAGGGCTAGATGGGCAAATTGAATTGGTTTCATTAGGGAAAGTAGGTGCTGGACTTGCCGCTCTTGAAAGAGGCGATGTTGATGCAGCGTTGCTTCTTGAACCAATTATGAGCAGTAGACCTGGAAAGTATAAAGTTGCTTTCGATTTGAAGAATCTTCCCAGGATGACTCAGACAGTTGGTGTAACTACAGAAGATTGTATTAAAAATGAACCTGAAAAAATTAAAAATATTATTGCAGCGAGAAGAGCAGCTGTAGATTATTTGTACTCTAATCCTAAAGATGCAGCAAAATTAATTGCTAAAGCTTATGGCGAAAAGGTTTCAGAGGAGGTTGCAATTATTGCTGTTCAAAATATGGTTGATATCAATTATTGGGGCAGAGGTAATTTTGAAATTCCAGCTCTTGAAGCAATGCTTGAAGGCTTAAGAATGCAAGGATCATGGGAAGGTCCTATTGATTGGAATGATGTGATTGATAGTTCTTTCTTACCAAGCGATCTTCAATAACTAGCGTGATTTAATGCAAAGTGTTTTTAAGGCACTTTGCATTAAAAAAAATTAAAATGTCTGAAAAAAAGAAAAAAAACAGTAAAAGTGTTGATATTCAAAATATTAGTCATTTTTATAACGACACTGTCCATGCAGTTGATAAAATTAACCTGAGTTTAAAAAAGGGTGAGTTTTTTACAACTATTGGTCCATCCGGATGTGGTAAAACTACACTTATGGATATTGTTGCTGGTCTAATAGAGCCGTCAGAGGGTGAAATTTTCTTTGAAGGTAAAAGGGTTTTGGGTGAAGTGCCTGATGGTGTGGGTATAGTATTTCAAGATGATGCTTCATTCCCTTGGTTGAATGTTTGGGAAAATATTGCATTTGGTCTTAAACGTAAAGGTAGTCAAAATAGTGAAATTAGAGATAAAGTTGATTTTGCAATTAACTTTATGGGTCTTAAAGGTTTTGAAGATGCAAGACCCTCAGAGTTATCAGGGGGAATGCGTCAAAGAGTTTGTATAGCAAGAACATTTGTTTTGGAGCCAAGTTTAATATTACTAGATGAGCCTTTTGGTTCGCTTGATCAGCAAACAAGATTTTTTATGGGTGATGAATTATTAAGACTGTGGAGAGAAACTAAAGCTACAGTTATGTTGATAACACATTCATTAGACGAAGCTGCACTTTTATCAGACAGGATAGGAGTAATGTCTGCAAGACCAGGAAAATTTATTGATATTATCGAGACAAAATGGCCGACTTCAAGAAATAGTTCTATGTCAACTGATCCGGAGTATGGAAAGTTCACTACTATGCTTTGGGAAAAATTGAGGAAAGAAGCAAAGAAAGCAATGGGAGATTAATAAATTTTGCTTTTAAATAATTATTCAGTAATCAGATTTATTATTATAATTTCTGCAATTTTATCAATCGAATTTTTTTGTTATATAGGTTCAATAAGTCCATTACAATTAACTGCTCCAAGCAAAATGGTGATGACTTTGTATGAATTTATGTATGAACAAAGTTTTTGGTTTCAAGCGAGAAAAACTGTAAAAAATATTATAATAGCTATTCTTTTAGCATCTTTTCTTGGTTTTTTAATTGGTCTTATTTTATTTAGGTTTCAGAGACTAAGAAGAGCTAGTGAACCTATCATTGCAAGCTATTATGCTCTTCCGTTCTTTGTTTTGTATCCCTTAGCAATAGTAATTGTTGGAATGAATGATTTTTCAATAATACTCATGGGTTTTGCATATGCTTTAGTTGCAATGATTACAAATACTTTGAGTGGACTTGATAGAGTACCAAATGTATTAATTAAAACAGCTAAAACCTATAGATTAAATAAGTTTAAAACAGCAATACTTATTCAATTGCCAGCTGCAGCACCATATATATTTACTGGTTTAAAATTAGTTTTAGGATATGGAATGGCAGGTGTGATTGGTTCAGAATTTATATTATCAGATTCGGGTTTAGGATTTTCTATAGCATTTGCTTATGAAGGTTTTGAAAGTGAAAAAATGTATGGTTTGTTACTTTTTGTAATTTTGCTAGTTTCAATTTTATTATCTATTGTTCAGTTTATTGAAAAAAAATCTAATTATACAGCTGGTTCTGCTTGGGCTTTATCAACTGCAAAAAAAATTGGATCAAATGGGAAATATGAAAAAATAACTGATGGAATTTTAGCGATTTTTGCAATTTATATAATATGGGAAATTTTACATTATCTTGTTGGAAGTGAGGCATTATCTTCACCGGCTGAGACTTTTGACAGAGCCAAAATTTTATTTTTATCATTGAAATTTTGGGGACATGCTCAAGAAACGCTTTCAGCGCTTGGAGTATCATTAATAATAGCTATTTTTGGTGGATTAACTTTTGGAATGATACTTGGTTTAAATAAACCTCTTGGTGAAATATTTGCTCCTATGTTTGTAGCTCTACAAGCAACCCCAAAGGTCACTTTGTACCCTATAATGCTTTTGTTTTTTGGTCTGGGTTTTTCTGCAAAAGTTGCTTTTGGAGCAATCCACGGAATAATTCCGATGACCTTGATTACATATAATGCAATTAAATCTATTAACCCATCTTTAGTCAGGACAGCAAAAGTATTAAAGCTTAAATCCAATCAAACATTTTTTTTAATTTTTATACCTGCAACAATTCCTGAGATTGTTACTGCTATGAGGCTAAGCTTTTCTATTACTTTTCTAGGAGTCATGATAGGTGAAATGTTTGCCTCTGTAAGGGGTTTGGGATATTTAATTATGGGAGGAATAGAAGTTAACGATGTTTCAATGATGATATCAATAACTTTCTTAATTGGAGTTTTTGCAATTACTATAAACAGTGTTTTGCTTGCTTTAGACAATCAATTGCATAGAAGATAATTTTTATACAATGAATATCCAGTTTACGAGTTTCCCAAAATTAATATACTTTGCATATAAAAACACCAAGTTATCTAGATATGAATTTATTTCACGATGGAGGCAACATGGTTATCTAGGAATCTCTTTGCCAAGATGGAAAAATATATACAAATACAGTCAATGTATAGCATTAAAAAAAGCTATTTCAGTTAAAAATAACATAATTAAATGTAATGGAGTAGCGGTTGTTTTCTATAAAAGCGAAAAGTCTAGAATAAATCATATTTCTGATAAAGTTTCCAGTAGTATAATGAAAACCGATGAGCAAATAACTTTTTCCAAAATGGTAAGAGATTGCTCAATATTAACAAATGAGCAATTAATTGTTACCGAAAAAAATTTAAAATTTACCTATAAAATTTTTTTTTGCTTCTGGAAAAAAAAATATTATTTGAATAAATTTATTTTTAAAAAATGGAATATTTATATAAATAATATTTTAGTTAAATTTTTAAAAAAAAAAATTAACAAGTTTGAACTAAAGTTTAATTATTTAAGACTAAATTATCCCCATCCCAAAAAATTTGAAAATTGTATCATTATTGCGGAATTGAGTATTAACAAAATAGATCAAATTAATATTTTTTTAAATCAAATATTAATCAACTCCAATTTGATGGCACTTTCAAAGGAAATTGATATTATAATAACAAAAGAAAATGAGCTTTATAAATCTTAAAAATAGTTTTCTAAATCTTTTCTCACAAAAGGTTTAATATCATTTATTTTTTTGTTTTTAATTTTATTTGGCCATTCAGGATCAGCTAAAATAGCTCTTCCAACAGATACAAAATCAAAGTCATTATTATTTAATTGTTTAAGTACTTTTTTTATATCTGTAACTTTTGCATCTATATTTGTTTTATCTCTAAAAAACTTTGATTGATGAGGTTGATCTAAACCTACGCTACCAACAGCAAAAACAGGTTTTTTTGAAATTGATTTGGTAAGAGCAACAAGACTTTTTGAATTTTCTCCAAATGCTGGTTCCCAAAATCTTCTAGTGCTGACATCAAAATAATCAACACCACTTTCTGTTAATATATTCAAAAAATTAGTAAGTTCATGATGATTTTTAACTATTTTAGCATTGTAATCATTCATTTTCCATTGAGAAAACCTAAAAACAAGTGGAAAGTTTTTTGCTACTTTATTTTTAATCTCATTAATGACTTCTGCAGCAAATCTTGTTTTATTTATTATACTATCGCCATATTTATCTTTTCTATTATTTGTTTTTTCCCAAAAAAATTGGTCAAATAGATAACCATGTGCACCATGCAATGCAACTCCGTCAAATCCTAACTCTTGCGCATTATAAGCTGCTCTAACAAATGATTTTATAACTGCTTTAAAGTCAGAAATTTGCATTTCTCTTACAACCTTTTGGTTTTTATAAAAAATATTTCTTGGTCCTATTCCAATATTGCCATTTAATATATTATTTCTTATTTCTCCTACATGCCACAATTGGGGAATGATTAGCGTTCCAGATTTATGAATAATTTTTACTAATTTTGACCATGATTTTAAAGCTTCCTTTCCATAAAAATGAGGAATATTTTTATAGGAATCATTATTATATATTCCAGCAGCTGGATGATCTATAAAAGTTCCCTCAGAAAAAATCATTCCTACACCCCCATCAGCTCTTCTTTTATAATATTCAAAAATATTATTATTTAATATTCCATTTTCAGAACGTTTTCTTGTCATTGGAGCCATAGCTATCCGATTTCGAGATATGGAATTGCCAAATTTAATTTCATCAAATAATGATTTCATATTTTTCAATTTAGGTAATATTATAAAATTATTATATAAATTTTTTGAGGCTTGGACAATGAAAATTGGTTTTGTAGGGCTAGGTTTAATGGGTTTACCAATGGCAAAAAGAATTTTGAAAAACCATGATTTATATATATTTTCTAAAAATGAAAAATCAAAAAATATTTTAGTAGAAGAAGGTGCTAAATTGGTTAGTTCTATAAATGAATTATTTACTAGTGTTGATATTTTATGTTCATGTAGATTAACAGATAGTCATTCAAAAGAGATTTTTTTAAAGAATAGAAATCTAAAATATAACGATAAATTAAAAATTTGTATTGATTTTTCTACTATCAGTCCAAACACTGCAAAAATGATAGCTTTTCATTTAAAAAAATATAGTATTGATTTTATTGATGCTCCAATTAGTGGTGGACCACTCAAAGCACAAAAAGGTAATCTAACCATAATGGCTGGTGGGGAAAAAATTGCTATCAATAAAGCTAGAAAACTTTTTTCAATATTAGGAAAAAGGTTTTTTCATGTTGGAGATGTTGGTTCAGGTGTGACAGCTAAGCTATGTAATAATTTAATTTCAATTTCAACACATGCTTTGATTTGTGAATCTGTAATTTTAGCATTAAAATCTGGAATAGAAATAAAAAAAATATTTAAAATACTAAAAAATAGTTCAGCTTCAAGTAAGTCATTAAGTAGAATTTTTTCTGATCATTTACTTATAAATAATTTTAGAGCAAATGCTACTATTGAGACAATAATTAAAGATTTAGATGTTGCTATTAAGCATGCTAGAACCGAGGGAATTAAATTGCCAATTACAAGAAATTCTAAAAAACATTTTCTAGAAGCTAAAAACAATGGTTTTGGAAATTATGATATTTCTTCATTGATTTTGCATATGCAACAACAAATGGGATTTAAATTTTTTAATGATCAAATAGAGGATTAATGCATATGGAAAATTGTCCAATAAAAAAATATCCGAGTTTTCCATTTAAAAGAGAAAATGGTTTTGATTTGCCCAAGGAATATTCTTTTTCTCGTAAAAATGAACCAGTTTTTCCTGTTAAGTTATGGAATAATAAAAGAGCGTGGATAATTACAAATTATAGGTACTTTAGAAAGCTAATTTTTGATAAAAGGTTTAGTGGTGACTTTTCTCACTTTAATTTTCCTACTGTTACAAAAGCTAGGAAGGAAATAGACAAACTTGAAAAAGCATTTGTTGGAATGGATAACCCAAAGCATGGGCATTACAGAAACATGTTTGAATCAGAATTCACAACAAAAAAAATGTTTAATCTTAAACCCAAAATTGAGAGTATTGCTGATGAACTCTTAGATAAAATTGAACTTGAGGGAAATCACTTTGACTTAGTTCAGGATTTGGCAGTTGAATTGCCTGCAATGGTAATGTGTGAATTATTTGGTTCACCCTATGAGGATAGGCATTTTGTTTTAAAGTGTGCTGCTGGCCGTCATGGTCTCTCACAATCTGTTATAGAAGCTAAAGAGAGTGCTAATAATTTGGTAAAATATTGTAGAGAATTAATTAAAAAAAAGCAAAAAAACATAGGTACTGATATGTTGAGTAGGGTTATTCAAAACTATGTATTAACAGAAAAATTAAATATTGATGAACTTTCAAATATTTGTTCAATGATGCTTCGTGCTGGACATGATACTACAACAAATATGATTTCATTAGGAACACTTTTGTTTTTAGAAAATAGGGAAGAACTTAATAAATTTATTAAAGATGAGTCTACAACAGATACTGCTATTGAAGAACTCTTAAGATATTTATCTCCTGTTCAGTTTGCACCAAGAAGGGTTGCTCTTGAAGATGTTGAATTTATGGGAGTCTCTATTCAAAAAGGTGAGGGTGTGTTTACCATAATTCCATCAGCTAACAGAGATGACTATGCTTTTGAAAAGCCAGAAAATTTTGATATTTGCAGAAAAAAGAATAACCATATGGCATTTGGTTTTGGAATACATACTTGTTTAGGACAAACTTTAGCAAGGATTGAATTACAGGTTGTTTTCAGAAAACTTTTTAAAAAATTTCCTAACTTGAAACTTGTGCAAAAATTTGAAGAAATTCCATTTAAATATGACTCCCAAATTTTTGGGTTATATAAACTTCTTGTTTCATGGTAATTATCTATTCTTAAACATATCAACTATAATTGGCAAAAAGAGAGTTAAAATCAATAGTCTGACAGTATGATGTATTCCAACAAAGCTAGGATCAACACTAAAAATATAAGAAATAATTATCATTGCCTCAGCACCACCAGGTGCAAATGAAAGAGCTAATGCTGGAAAAGAATAGTCTATAATTAGACTTGCAATATAGGCTATAAATAGTGTGTAAGCTACAGCAAATAAAGAAATAAAAATAGAAGGTTTCAAAGCATGAAATAAAAATTTTCTGTCACACTTTAAAATTTCAATCGCAATGAAAGAACCTAATATTATTTGAAAAAAATTATTTAATAATGATGGTATTGTAAACTCTAGAACATTAGCACTATTTAGTGTACCAATTATAAAAGCTGTTATTATCATTTCACCACCAAGAAATTTAATTTTTCTAGATATTAAAATACAAATTGAAGTTATTATAATTGCATATAATAAGTCATAAGAATAATTTATATTTTTAATGACATTCTGATGTGAAAATAGAGAAACAATCGATGGAATTAATAAAAATAATGTAAAGATCCTGAAAGATTGGATAAAAGAAACAAACTTTTTGTCAATTTCTCTTCTTTCTAAGATTTCTAAAATTAATAATAAATTCCCTGGCCAAATGCTTATTAATGAAATAAGGGTTTCAGTCTTCCAAATAATTTTTATAATAAAGCTCGATAAAAAAATAAAAATGATTGTTGAAAATATCATTAAAAAAATTGTCTTAGGCAGAATATATAATAAATTCAAAGTTTCATTTGTAATAGAATGTCCAATTGTTAAACCTGCAAAACCTAAGGCTAAATTTCTGAAGAATTTTGGCAAAAAAAGTTTAATTTTCAAAAGACCAGAAAAAAATATGAAAACCATTGAGCCTATTAAATAAGCTCCACTTAAATTGAATATATCTGCTAATCCTCCTCCTAAAAATGCTATTAGCATAGTAAGAAACATTGTAGGAATATTATTTTTCATTAAGTAAGATTAGGTCAAGTTAGCTATATTGACAAATAATTTGATATTAGTTTAACTTAAGTATTTAAACAATTTGGAGTATAATGATGTCTATTAGTGGAGCGATTGGAGTAAGAGAGGAAGACCTGCCATGGGTAGATATAGGAGTTAGACCTGGATATAATCAAAGGTATAAAGGGTTTTTCGATAAAAAAAGAAAAATTAGTGCTAGGATTGGCAGTTTGTATGCAGAACCTTATTATCATTCACCAAGGCATCGGCATACATTTCAGCAAGTTCGGTATGTATTGTCAGGCCAAATGAAATATGGAAATGAAGTATATCAAAAAGATGACTGTTTATATTTGCCTGAGGGAGCATATTATGGTCCCATTAAACCAATAGATGATGGGCAACAGCTTCATTTTGCTGATATACAGTTTGAAGGTTTTTCTGGTATACCTTACCCCGATCCAGATGACGTTGTTAATGCACAAAAAGAATTAGAGAAAATAGGGAAGTTCAATGAAGGAGTTTTTACCTTTCCTGATGGACGAAATAGAGATGCATATGAAGCAATATTGGAACAAATTACTGGAGAAAAGATTACATATCCTGAACCATGGCTAAATAGCTACACTGTAATAAGAACTTCAAAAGTTGGTTGGCGAAAACATGAAATTTTAGAAGGGGTTGAAATAAAAGATCTTGCATACTTTTTTTCTACAGGACCAAATCTAAAACTTATTTCAATAGAAAAAGAATGTTTTTTACCAAAAAACATTGCAAAAGGTCATGTTGCTTTATTCCTCTTGAATGGCGTTTTAGAATTTTCTGATGAAACTTTTAATAGTTTATCATACTTTATTCTTCCAAAAAGTGAAGAATATAGTGAGATTAAAGCCAAAGAAGATTCTAAAATATTTGTTGTTTCATGGTCTGATGGTAATCTACCGTTTGATATAATTTAATACTATTGATTGGTACAAATTTGCGAATAGCTAATATTTTAGAAAAAAAAAGTAGACTAAATTATTTAGCATTTGTTGATGATGATAATAATTTTTTTTTAATAGAAAAAATTTTAAAAGAATTTAATCTCAATATCAATCCTAACATCATTGATCCATTGAAACATAATTGGCTTGAAAAAAAAAATCAGAAGTATCTTTATAATTTTTTCAAAAAACTCAAAAAATTAGAACATCTCATTGAAAATAAAGATAAATGGAAATTATGTGCTCCTGTAAAATTTCCAAATAAGATTATTGCTATAGGAAGAAACTACATGGATCATTTAGAAGAGGGTAAAAAAATATGGAAAAGCAAAGGTGTAAATGTAAGTTTGCCTAAATTTCCATCAGCCTTTTCAAAATACTCCTCAAGTATATGTGACCCATTTGATCAAATTATAATCCCAAAAAATTGTACTACTCTAGATTATGAAATTGAATTGGCAATTATAATTGGTTCAAATGCTATAAACATATCTGAAAATGATTCTATGGATATAATTGCTGGATATACAATTTGTAATGATCTTTCTGCCAGAGCAATTCAAATGGAAGAAATGACTACACAAATTGGCATTAATTTATCAAAAAATTTCCCAACTTTCGCTCCAATGGGGCCTTGGTTCACTTCAACATTATCCATTAATAATCCGCAAAATTTAAATTTAAATTTATCAGTCAATGGGAAACAAAGGCAAAATGCAAATACTAGAGATATGATTTTTAAAATACCAGCTATAATTTCTCATTGGTCAAAAATCGGACTTCAAACTGGTGATATTATTATAACAGGAACACCTTCAGGAGTTGCTATTGCAAGACCAGATCCAAATAGTTTTTATCTTAAAAATGGTGATACAGTAATATGTGAAATCGAAAGTTTAGGAAAATTAGAAAATATAGTTTACTAATTTTTTTATTCCTTACCAGTTGCCATTAGCAGTAGCTCCTCCGTCAACAACTATTGATTGTCCAGTTATATAACTTGATTTATTTGATAGAAGAAAATAAACAATTTCAGCAACTTCTTTTGCATCACCAAGTCTGCCCTGTGGAATAAAATTAATTAAACTATTCAGGTCAACACGACCATTATTGATATTATTTTGCACCATATTTGTATTAATAAGGCCAGGAACAACACAATTTACCCTTATACCATCTTTAGCCCACTCAATAGCTAAAGTTCTAGTGAATGATTCAATACCTCCTTTAGCAGCTGCATATATTGAGCGATTGGGCCTTCCTACTCTAGCACCAATTGATGAAAAATTTACTACTGAACTGGAATTATTTTTTAGTAGTTTAAACATATATTTACACGAAATAATTACACTTTGTAAATGAGTATTCAGTAAATTTTTAATATCATTTTCGTCAAATTCTTCTAAGGGTGAATGGATATTATAACCTGCAGCATTCACTATTCCGTTTATAAAATGATATTCATTTTCTAAATCTTTAGTAAAGATTTTTAATTCATTATTATTATTTATGTTTAATTTATAAAAATTAATTTTATTAATTAAATTAAAATTTGGTTTTTTTATATCACAAACTATTATATTCCAATTATGTTCTATTAGTATATTTGTTACTGCTTCACCAATACCACTTGCTCCACCAAATATAACAGCAGTTAATCTGTGTTTTTTATATTTCATAAATACTCTCTTTTTTTTGTAACAGCTTTACTAACTGCAAGTTTTAATATGACCTTGAAAAGATCATTATTAATATAAATTTATTTATTAAGTTTAATCATAAAAACTTTACTTTTTTAAGAAAAATGTGGGTGCTGTAAATTAGTAACTAAGAGGTAATTAAGTTTTGATCGCCCACTATTAATATCCAAATATTTCTTTACCATAGTTTGTGATTAATGGAATATTTTAGTGAAGAGGGATAACTTTTCAAAATTAAGATTCTTGAAAATGATATTTTAATTAAGTGTGAGGGTAAATGCCCAGTATAAGAAGAGAAGAGAGATTAACTCTATCAAAACTTTAGTATTATTTGTGAAATAGTTTATATGAAAATTTAAATTATTTATATTGTAGATTTTAATCTTGATACTTAAAATATAATTTATGAATAACAAATCTATAACCTATTTAATTAAAGAATTAAA
>MDSZ01034827.1_pt1 | contig 16074 bp, 16 predicted proteins | sample 811201 | NCBI WGS metagenome assembly MDSZ01 (sample SAMN05326647, study PRJNA326480) | marine metagenome | isolation source: seawater | place: Indian Ocean: North | collected 2010
CTTCCGTAATTGTGTGCTCCACCTGAATCCTGGTATTCATCTCCATGAAATAAAAATCTCTGTTTTTATCTACCAGAAACTCAACTGTTCCAACACCTTCATATTTCACGGCCTTGGCCGCCTTAATGGCCGCTTCTCCCATTTTTTTTCTAAGATCATCCGTCATGAACGGAGAGGGTGTTTCTTCAACAAGCTTCTGGTGTCTTCTTTGAATAGAACAATCTCTTTCGGATAAATGACAGGCATTACCATATTGATCACCAGCAATTTGAATTTCTATGTGACGAGGCTCTTCAATGAATTTTTCCATGTAAATTCCATCGTTGCCAAAGGCGGCGGCAGACTCCTGTTTTGCTGAATCCCATGCAGGCTCTAATTCTTCTTCATTCCAGACAATTCTCATCCCTTTTCCTCCTCCACCTGCTGTTGCCTTTAAAATAACAGGATACTTTATTTCCTTGGCTTTGGCTTTGGCCTCTTTGGTGTCTTTTAACAATCCTTTAGATCCTGGAATACATGGAACACCGGCTTTTATCATTGTGGCTTTCGCCGTTGCCTTATCTCCCATACCAGAAATCTGCTCAGGAAGAGCACCAATAAATTTGATATTATGCTCTTGACAGACTTTCGAAAATTTTTCGTTTTCTGATAAAAAACCATAACCTGGATGAATAGCATCTGCATTTGTAATCTCTGCCGCAGCAATAATGGCTGGAATTGATAAATATGATTTAGCACTGACCGGAGGCCCTATACAAACAGCCTCATCTGCAAATCTAACTGGAAGTGAATCCTTATCTGCTGTTGAATAAACAGCCACGGTTTGGATACCCATTTCCTTACATGTTCTGATTACTCGAAGGGCTATTTCCCCTCGATTTGCAACTAAAATTTTCTTAAACATAGACGAATCTTTTGATTTTTACGCTGGCTCAACCAAAAACAATGGTTGCTCATAATCTACAGGACTTGCGTCATCCACAAGAACTTTCACTATTTTTCCTGATACTTCGGCCTCTATTTCGTTAAATGTTTTCATCGCCTCAATAATACAAAGCTTGTCACCAACATTAAATGTGCTTCCTACATTCATAAAAGGGTCTTTATCTGGACCCGGCGAACGATAAAATGTTCCAATCATTGGAGATTTTATGGTAACTAAATTATCATCCTCTTTTGGTGCTGGTTTTTTCGATTCCTGTTGAGGAGCTTCTGCTGGAGCCGGAGCGGCAATTGGAGCCGGAGCGGCAGCAACTGGCTGTGACTGTTGAACAATGATTGGCTGTTCAGAAGAAGGCTTGCTTCCCGAAATCACAACTTTACAGTCTTCTTTTTCAACTTGTACTTTTCCAACACCTGTTTTGGATACTAGTTTTATCAATTCTTTGATTTCTTCAAAATTCATATCTGATTGTTTTTGTTTCTATTTTAATTTTAAGAATTATATGCCCATTTCAAATAAACACTACCCCACGTGAATCCGCCACCAAAGGCAGCTAAAACAACATTATCTCCCTTTTTAAGCTGCTTTTCCCATTCCCATAGACATAGGGGAATTGTTCCTGATGTGGTATTTCCGTATTTGGAAATATTAATCATCACTTTATCTTTTGTCAGCCCCATTCTATTTGCCGTTGCGTCTATGATTCTCAAGTTGGCCTGATGAGGAACCAACCAATCAACATCTTCTCCTGTTAAATTATTTTTTTCCATAATTTCAGCAGACACATCAGCCATATTCGTAACAGCAAATTTAAAAACTGAACGACCTTCTTGATATACGTAGGTTTCTGGCGTTCCAACATTTTCTTTTGTTACCGGAAATGCTGAGCCTCCTGCTTTCTGAATTAAATAATCTTTTCCAGAGCCATCTGCTTTCATTATAGAATCAACTATTCCGTTACCATCATCATTTGGCTCTAATAGCACTCCGCCAGCACCGTCTCCAAAAATAACACAAGTATTTCTGTCTTCATAACTCACAATCGAAGACATAATATCTCCTCCGATTACAATTACCTTTTTGCATTGCCCCGAGACAATAAATTGCTGTCCCGTAATTAGCGTATACAAAAAGCCTGAACAAGCAGCGCTCACATCATACCCCCATGCGTTTGTTGCTCCACTTTTATGACAAATTAAATTTGATGTACTTGGAAATCTGTGGTCACTTGTAACTGTACCTACAATAATCATATCTATTTCAAGAGGAGAGATTCCCCTTTTTTCACAAATACCCTTAACTACATCTGTACCCAAATCTGATAATGTCGTTCCCTCACTAACTATTCTTCTCTCTTTAATCCCAGTTCTGGTAACGATCCATTCATCATTTGTATCGACCATTTTTTCCAAATCGGAATTACTCAACACTTTCTCCGGAACAGAGCCATGTACTGTAGTTATTGCCGCTGATATATTCATTTTATTTAAATGCTTTTTTTATCTTTTTTGCGAGCCCCGAAGAGGCAACGTCATACGAATGTAATAACATATTTTTAATTGCGATGTCATTTGATATCCCATGACCGATAATTACATTTCCCCGAATCCCTAAAATTGGAGTTCCTCCATAGTTCTCATAATTAAAACGATCAAAATACTCATCATTGATTCCTCTTTGTTTAATTAGAGAATATATTCCTTCCGCCTGCTTAAGTACAACATTACCCGTATAACCATCACAAACAATTACATCTGCAATACCAGTAAAAATGTCTCTACCTTCAATATTACCTATAAAATTAATCTCCTCTGAATTCTTTAAAAGCTCATGTGCGGCGATAGTTAGTAAATTTCCTTTAGATTCTTCTTCTCCGATATTTAATAAAGCCACTTTAGGTTTTTTCTTACTATATACATGTTGAGCATATATGGATCCTAAAATGGCAAATTGAGAAAGAACATCTGCTTTACAGTCTGCGTTTGATCCCACATCTAATAAAACAGTTTTATCTCCTGTTATTGTTGGCAAGGTGGAGGTAATGCAAGGTCGAATAACACCCGGTATCGTTGTGGATTTATATATGGAGCCTACAAGCATTGCTCCAGTGTTTCCTGTTCCAGAAAAAACATCTATTTTTCTTGTGGATAGATAGTGTAAACCTACAGAAATAGAGCTTTTTGGCTTCCTTAAAATTGCTCGTGTTGGATTGTCTTTAAAGGTAATTTGTTCTGGGGCATGTACTAGTTTCACTCTATCCTCGTCAATACCTAGGTACGATGGATGAGCCTTAATTCCCTCACTATCTCCAAATAAATAAAAGATACACGAGGGTAATTCACTCATTGCCAATTTCAGGCCGTCGAGATTTACTTTCGGAGCAAAATCACCTCCAGATACGTCAAGACCAATTCTCATAAGAGAGAAAATCTTAAGCTTCTACTTCCTTTTCAGCAATTACCTTGCCCTTGTAGTAAAGCTTACCTTCATGCCAGTGCGCATGATGAAAGAGGTGTGGCTGTCCCGTTGTTGGACAGGTGGCAACATTACTCGCTTTCGCCTTTACGTGTGTCCTTCTTTTGTCTCTTCTCGTTTTTGAGATTTTTCTTTTAGGATGTGCCATAATTATTTATTATTAATTCAATTTATTTAATTTTTCCCACCTTGGGTCAATATCGTCGCTTTTTTTAGTCGTTGATTGATACTTCTTTATGAGCTCCTCCATGTTTTCATCACACTCCCCTTCAATGTGTTTTGGGTTTGTTGGCAATTCTACGGTAATGAGTTCATATATTTGCTGAGCTACATTTATTTTATATTCATCAGGAGATAAAACAAATAGATTTTCATCTTCTTCTGTTTCCGTTCCAAACTTATAATAATTTGTCATTTTTCCTTTCAAATTAACTTTTGCCAGCTCGTTACAACGAGAACAAACAACCTCTACGTGCCCACTGACAATAAAGTTCGAAATCATAATGGTTTCTTTTTTTTCTAAAGATACCTCAGCGTTTAAGCTTCCCTCTTCTATTAATGAATAGGGAAAGTAATCAAAGAACGACTTTTCCACCTTAAAGTTGAAATGATGAAAGCCCTGTTTTAAACCAACAAAAGGTATATCAAAACTTTTAATCATTACCTCATTTTTAAAATGGTGGGCAAAGTTATTAATTTTTTTTCAAACCCCTAGGTTTTACTTCCTCTTTCTGATTTTTAATCGGCTTTTTAATCTCTAAAGGATTGCGAGAAGACTCTTTATAAAATGCTCTTGACTTAAATACATCAACAGCCAAATAAATAGCGTTTCGCATTGATGTTTCAGATGCCAACCCCTTTCCTGCGATATCGAAAGCGGTACCGTGATCTGGGGATGTTCTCACAATGGGAAGGCCAGAAGTGTAGTTCACACCTTCGTCGAAAGATAGTGCTTTAAAAACCGTTAACCCTTGATCATGATACATGGATAAGATACCATCAAAGTCCTTTCTTGCTTCAGATCCGAAAAACCCATCCGAAGGAAAAGGACCGAAAGCCATTATGCCTTCATCTCTCAATTTATTGATGGCGGGAATGATAATCTCTTTTTCTTCTGTTCCCATTTTCCCATCTTCTCCAGAATGTGGATTTAAGGATAATACTGCTATTTTGGGTTTTCTAATTCCAAAGTCTTTTTTTAAGCTCTGATCAAAAATTTTTGTTTTGTTTATTATTTTTTCAATGCTTATACCATCAGAAACATCTTTTAACGCCACATGTGTCGTTACTAATGCAATTTTCATGATTGAAGAGTTCAACAACATAAGGGCTTCAGCTCCATTTGAAAGAGAAGAAAAATACTCGGTATGACCCTGAAACTTAAAACCTGCATTTTGACAAACAATCTTCGAAATAGGCGCAGTCACTATAACGTCTATTGCTCCCGTAGAAATGTCCTTTGCTGCAAGCTCAAGAGCCCTTACCGCAACCTTCCCTGAAGAATTGGATTCCTTTCCTTCTTGAACCTCAATGTTTTCTGCAGAAACATTAATGACATTTATTTTACCCTTTCTGCTTTTTACTGCCTCTTTAATTGTCACAAGCTCAACATCGGATAAGCCTGTCTTTTTTTTGTAATAACTCAATGCGCTTTCTAATCCGTAAATGATAGGTGTAATAACACCTAACATTCTTTTATCTTTTAGTGATTTAAGAATAACCTCAGGCCCTATTCCATTAATATCACCGATTGTTATACCGACCTTTAAGCTTTTTGTTCCTCTCATCAACTATATTGGTTTTTTATATTATTTCGTAAAATTATAGCTTTAAACGGAATAGCTAATATCTATTTCCTTTCCCAAATAGTTCCTAATTAGTGTTGGTATTGGATAAGAATTGATTTTTTCGACATGAACTGGTTCTAGTCTTTTAAAATTAGAGCTCTCTTTTGTGTGTTCAATAAAAAATACCGCATTTATTATTTGATGGGTTAACTTGTGCTGGAGCTTAACTATTTGTTTGTCCCTTTCCAAGTTGTCAACCCTTTCTAAAAACAATTTTTTATCATGAACTTCTTCAAGGTGGAAGTCGTACAGGTTTTGCCATATGTCTTTTGATTCTCTTTTTTTTAGAAAGACCAACTGTTTTAATTCATTGTAAAATACAGTGTAAATAAAATACCTGGAACGAACTTTTGTTTTTTTCAACTTGACTGGACGTAATAAAACCGTATTATTTTTATAGGAATTACATTCTAAAATAAAAGGACACTCGTCACATTTAGGCTTTTTTGGTGTACAAACAAGTGCCCCAAACTCCATCATCGCCTGATTGTGTGTAGCAGGATCTAATGTGTTCAATAAGTTATTAGTAATGTCCTGAAACTCCTTCTGTCCGTTTGTGGAATTTATTGGTTTATTGATGTCATACAGTCGGCTTAAGAATCTATATACATTTCCATCTAAAACGGCTTTTGCTTGATTGAATGAAAATGAAGCAATTGCAGCTGCTGTGTACGGACCAACTCCTTTTAATTTTAGGAGCGTTTTATAATCTGATGGAAATACGCCATTATGTTCGTTGACAACCTCCTTGGCTGCTTGGTGTAAATTTCTTGCCCTAGAGTAATACCCAAGACCTTGCCATATAGCTAGAACTTGTTTTTCTGTAGCTTTTGATAGGTCTACAACTGTAGGAAAAGTTTCTATAAATTTTAAATAATAGTCCAATCCTTGGTTGACCCTTGTTTGTTGAAGAATAACCTCGCTTAACCATATTCGATAAGGGTCTTTCGTGTGTCTCCACGGAAGGTCTCTTTTGTTTTTTGTATACCATGATATTAGAAATTCTTGGAAATGAACCATTTATAATTAAATTTGTTTTTTTTTAAGAACAGGTGAAATTAATAAATGTAAAGTATATTTTTGTAGCCTTAATAATAGTAACATAAAACAAAAGATTATGACAAAAGCAGAAATAGTTGCAGGCATTTCTGAAGAAACAGGGCTAGAGCGATCTGAGGCTCTTAGAGCAGTTGAGGCATTTATGCTATCTATTAAACGTTCCCTTTCAGAGGGGCAAAATGTCTATTTAAGAGGTTTTGGAAGCTTCGTAGTAAAAAGGCGTGCACAAAAAACAGGGAGAAATATCTCTAAAAAAACAACTGTTATTATTCCAGCACATAATATTCCATCTTTTAAACCAGCTAAAGTTTTTGTTGAAGAGGTTAAAAACAACGTAGCTGCTGACTAAAAACGGAATATTAAAATATATTTCATAGCTTTGCACTCCTTTCGGGGTGCATTTTTTTTAAAAAAGAAACAAAAAACACTAAAATATATATTATGCCAAGCGGTAAAAAAAGAAAAAGACATAAAATGGCGACTCATAAAAGAAAGAAGCGTCTAAGAAAAAATCGTCACAAAAAGAAAAAGTAGTTTAATAAGCTGAAATAGAGGCCAGTAAACAATTAAACCTGGCCATTTTTTGTAAAACTTAAACTCATTTTTTTGTGAAATTAGAAATCGTTGTTGATTCACGATCAAATGATAACTGGATTGCCTTACTAAAAGACGGGAAGCTCATTGAGCTTCATGAAGATAAAGGCGGAACAGACTTCGCGGTCGGGGATATTTATTTAGGAAAAGTAAGGCGGGTTGTTCCTAGTCTGAACGCCGCTTTCGTTGATGTGGGCTATGAAAAAGATGCTTTTTTGCATTATTTAGACCTAGGTCCGCAATATAATTCATTTGCTCGTTTTTGTAAGAACACCTTGAGAGGTAAACAAAACGTTCCTGACTTGCGTTATTTTAAGCTTGAAAAGGACATTGAAAAGGAAGGTAAAATAGCAGACGTGCTTTCCTCATCTCAATCTATTCTTGTTCAGGTTGCTAAAGAGCCTATATCAGCGAAGGGTCCTCGTCTTTGTTCAGAAGTTACTATTGCTGGTCGTTATTTGGTGCTTGTTCCATTTTCAGAAAAAGTATCGATTTCTCAAAAGATCAAAGAAAATGAAGAGCGCACACGCTTAAAAAAGATTATGCAAAAGATTAAACCAAAGAATTTTGGTGTAATCATCAGAACTGTTGCAGAAAATAAATCTTTAGAAGACCTTGAAAACGACATTAAACAATTGCTTGAAAAATGGGGTCAAATGTATGGAAACATCAAAGGTTCAAGAGGCCCTAAAAAATTGCTTGGTGAGCTAAACAGAACCTCCTCTATGCTCCGGGATTTGTTAAATGGAGATTTTGCAAATATTCATGTCAACAACGATATTATATATGACGAAATAAAAGAATATGTTTCGTCAATTGCGCCAGGTAAAGAGAAAATTGTTAAGCACTACAGCGGAAAGCTTGATGTCTTTGAGCGCTTTGGTATAAGTAAACAAATAAAAACTTTATTTGGCAAAAAGGTTCCTTTAAATAGTGGGGGCTACTTGATTATTGAACATACAGAAGCCATGCATGTGATCGACGTAAATAGCGGAAACCGTAAAGGTGCGGATGGTCAAGAATCTAATGCCTTAGCCACAAACATCGAAGCTGCAGAAGAAATTGCACGCGTCCTTCAGTTGAGGGATATGGGGGGTATTATTTGTGTAGACTTTATTGATATGCATGACAAAAAGAACAATAAAGTCTTGCTTGAAAAACTGAAGGAGTTCATGAAGCCTGATCGTGCTAAACACAATATTGCTCCTCCCTCAAGGTTTGGGGTAGTTGAAATCACTCGACAAAGAGTTCGGCCAGAAACAGATATAAAAACTGGTGAATCTTGCCCCACATGTAAGGGGACGGGAGAAATTCAAGCGAGTATATTATTTGCAGAAGAAATAGAGTCAAATCTAGAGTACTTAATGTCAAAAAATAAACCTGGTCAAATAAGCCTATCTGTTCACCCGTACCTGGAAGCATATTTTACAAAAGGGCTAATGTCTAAACAAATGCGTTGGTTTTTCAAATATAAAAAGTGGGTTCCAGTACGGGGGCTTTCCTCTTACAAACTTTTAGAGTATTCTTTTAGAAATAAAAAGAATAAAAAAATCAAAGTTTAGTTTTATGGACCAAATGGATTTTCAAAAAATAAAATCCAAATTGGAAAGTTTTTGTGCCTATCAGGAGCGTTCACTATATGAAGTTGAAAAAAAACTTAACACACTTACATCAATTAGTGAGGATAAAAAGCGCATTATTTCGCATCTGAATCAAAACAATTTTTTAAACCAGAGTAGATTTATTGAAGCATATGTTTCGGGGAAAATTAATCTGAAGCGTTGGGGAAAAGGAAAAATAAGGGTGGGGCTTATTCAGCATAAAATTCCAAAAATAGATATTGATCAAGCCATGAATAATATCCCTGAAAAAACATACCAAAACAATCTTTTAATTCTAGCCCAAAGAAAAGCACTATCCATAAAAAAAGAAGAAGATTTGTACCAAAAAAAAGCAAAGCTTATGCGCTTTCTCTATTCAAAAGGGTATACATCAAATGACTGGGTAGAAATAGATTTTAATAGATTATTTTCCCGCTAACTGCTGGTTTGCTGTTGCAATCCAAGCTGCGGGGCCTCCTTTAACATATCCCGTTCTCCCTAGCTGGCTTAGGTTTACTTGCCCTGAAGAATTCTTATCTGCTTTAACAAACCATATGGTAGGATACCCTCTTACCTGAAATTGTTGTTGTAGTTGAGCATTTTGAGCCCTTAGCTCCTTTGATTGTGCTTTTTTTCTAGGAAAATCGAGTTCCACAAGAACAACATTTTCAGCTGCCCATTTGGTAAATTCTGGCTTAAAGAATACTTCTTTTTGTAAACGAATACACCAACCGCACCAATCACTTCCCGTAAAAAAAAGCATTAATGGTTTATTCTCTTTTTGGGAAATAGTAATCGCCTCTTTGAGGTCTTCGTGCCAAACTAATTTTTCCTGAGAAAAAGAAAGGCTTAAAAAAGAAATAAATAATAGGCTAAGAGTTAGGTTTTTCATTTTATATTTTTTTCGAAATTAATCATTTTAAGCTTCTTAATCAAACATCGTGCTAAACTCTAAAAGTTTAATTTAAATATCCTTTTTAGAAGCAATAATGCTTGTTTTTTATAAAAAAAACATTGTACATTCGTTACAAATTAAAGCGTATGAAATTATTATTATTTCTTATTGTTCTATTGTTTTCTTTTGCCTCAATCAGCCAGTCTCCTACTCAAACCGTAAGAGGAAGTGTTTTTGATAATGAGTCTCGATTTCCATTAACAGGAGTTAAAGTTGAAATCGTTTTAGAAAACGAAGAAATATCAAAATTTAGAACAGCGACTGATTTTAATGGTGAGTTTTTGTTTGAAAACGTTCCTGTCGGAAAACACAATCTAATTGCTTCATATGCAATGTATGTTAGCAACAATAAAACCATAGAGGTGATTTCTGGTAAAGAGCTTATAATAAACATGCCACTAATCGAGCTTGTTACCGATCAAGAGGAGGTGGTTGTTCACGCCCGAAAACAAGGAATGGTGATTAATGAAATGGCCCTCATTTCAGCCCAACAATTTAGTGTTGAAGAATCGAATAGGTATCCTGGCTCCAGAATGGATCCGGCAAGAATGGCCTCTAATTTCGCAGGAGTACAGGGTGCAGATGACTCGAGAAATGACATCGTTATACGCGGAAACAGTCCTTTAGGGGTTGTTTGGCGTGTTGAAGGTGTAGACATTCCTAACCCCTCACATTTTGCTATTGCAGGAAGCTCTGGAGGGCCTGTATCTATTTTAAATAATAAATTACTTTCTAACTCTGATTTTTTTATGAGTGCCTTTCCTGCTGAATATGGAAATAGCACGTCGGGTATTTTTGATTTAAAACTTAGAAATGGAAACAATAGTAGACATGAGTTCACTGGTCAATTCGGTTTTTTGGGTACGGAATTCGTTGCTGAAGGACCTCTATCTAAGAAAAGCCGATCAAGCTATTTGATAATGGGTCGCTATTCTACTTTATCGATTTTTCAGCAGGTAGGAATTCAAATAGGGACAGATGCTGTACCTCAATATGGAGACGCCTCGTTTAAATTTAATTTCCCACTGAAAAAGGGAGGGCAGCTTTGTTTCTTCGGAATTGGAGGAAAAAGTAAAATCGATATCAAAATATCTGAACAAACAGATTATTCCTCCGAGTTTTATGGCGAAGGAGATCGAGATCAGTATTTTGGAACAGCTATGTTTGTAACTGGTCTTAACTTTAAAAAACCGCTAAACGAAAAAACTTTTTTGTCTAGCACTGTTGCCGTTTCACTAGACGAGCAGCGTTCACGGCACGAATATCTTCAGCGCTCTCTAAATATTAATGGAGCCGACACCTTAATTAGTGTTGACACATTATACCCAATGATGGGTTATCAATTTCAAACCATTAAAACATCTGGTTACTTTGCTTTAAATCATAAGTTGAGTAAAAAACACCTGATCAAATTTGGAATCAATGCAGACCTTTTTTCGTTTAATCAAATTGATTCTGTGCTTAGTGACCTTGATGTCCCGGATCAGTTTATAAACCGTTGGGATAGTCAAAATAATGCATTTATGATTCAACCATTTTTTCAATGGAAATATCGTGCAAGCGACAATTTAGATATGACTTTAGGGGTTCATAGCCAATATTTTAGTTTTGGTAACAGTTTTAGTCCCGCAGAGCCTCGAGCGGGAGTTAAATATCGACTAAAAAAGAATCAATCTGTTTTTGCTGGAGCTGGGCTTCATAGTCAAACACAACCTCTTTATACATACAACTACCACCTTATTAACAACAATAGCGGTGAACCAATTTATCACAATCAAGACATGGGTTTCATGAGAAGTTTTCATTCTGGTGTTGGTTATGAAAAATTCTTCGGACAAGGGTTTAGTATCAAAACAGAAGCTTATTACCAATATTTATATCAAGTTCCTGTGACCATAGCGCCCAGTTCTTTCTCTATGATTAATATGGGAAGTGGCTTTGCTCGAATATTTCCCGACTCATTGAAAAACACCGGGACAGGCTACAATTATGGCCTAGAGCTCACTGTTCAAAAATACTTTGATAAGAGTTTCTTCTTTTTATTCTCCGGTACTATTTATGATTCGAAGTACAAAGGAAGTGACCAAAAGCTACGAAACACGTCCTATAACGGAAATTATGTGTTTAACCTTCTCGCTGGAAAAGAATTTAAGGTTGGTACAAAAAACATATTAGGTATTGGATTAAAGGTAACCCGTGCTGGAGGGCAGAGGTATGGACTTGTTGATATTGAACAAACAGAAGCTTTAAAAGAAATTATTTTTCAAGATTCATTGTTCAATGAATTTACCTTTAAAGATTATTTCAGGGTAGATTTGAAGGTTAGCTGGCGGTTGAATGCGAACAAAACAACTCACGAAATCGGGTTGGATTTGGTAAATATTCTCAACACCAATAATCTGTTAAGTTTGGCTTACGCACCAAGTTTAGATCCAAATGTAATAAACAGCCCAGGATACTCACCAACCACTGAAAAAAGACAGCTTGGTTTTCTTCCTATATTTTATTATAAAATTGATTTTCGACCAAAAGCTAATAATTAAACGTCATTGAAAAAAGCAGTTGAGGTAATTGTTTTAGATCTAAAAAGTTATTCTGAAAATAGCCTTTGGGTATGTTTTTTTTCAAAAGAAAATGGACTTCAAAACGGCATTTTTAAAGGTGGTAAAAAGAAGAAAACGAAAGCTTTGGTTCTAGGTATTTATGAATTTACGATTTATAAACCTTCAGAGGACGGGCTACAAACCATAATTAGCATTGATAGACTCATGCCGTTAGAGGATATATTTTTTTCGCCAGAAAAAGTGCTTATAGCCTTTTTTTTAGCAGACAGCTATAAATGTATTTTAGTCAACTCTGGTTCTGATGCTTCATTTTACTCACTCGTAAAAAATCAAATAACAACGCTCAATAAAGTTGAAAGGCCAGGATCTATACCCATTTTCTTTTTAGCAAAACTCATTGATTTTTTGGGATACCGTCCATTAATGCCAAAAGAAGAGCCTAATAGCTTTGACATCGTTAATGGCGTTTTTAACCCCGTAACACCCTCACTAAACACTATAACCAAAATAGATGTGGTAAAAGATATGTGCTTTATTTTCAATGAACCTGAAGGAAAAATTATGAATCCAAAAGAATCATTTGATGTTTTGGTAGATTATGCAAAAACACACATCAGTGGTTTTAATTTAAACAAATCAATCGATGTAATTAGAGATGTTTTATATAATTGACTTTCTTTTAAGCTTAAAAAACTCTTTTAATATCTTTTGACAGTCTTCCTTTTTTATGCCATTTACGACAAGGGTTGATGGGTGATATAAGGATGGTGAAAATAGTCCGGCTCCTCTTTTTTCATCCCGAGCTCCATAAACAATTTTATCTATTTGAGACCAGTAAAGAGCGCCTGCGCACATCTTGCAAGGCTCAAGAGTTACATACATGGTGCATCCTTTTAAATATTTAGCACCCAAGAACTGAGACGCTGCAGTTATGGCCTGTATTTCTGCATGAGCGGTGACATCTGTCAATTGTTCGGTTAAATTATGTGCACGAGCAATCACTTGTTTATTACTGACTATTACTGCCCCAACAGGAACCTCATTTTTGTCAAATGCCTTTTTAGCTTCTAAAAGAGCCTGCTGCATGAAATAATCGTCGTTGTATGGATCTATCATTTTCACAAGGATAATTATTTTATTATTAATCACATTGCATTATGGACAACTTTTAATTAAATGAGTCATTAAGGTGTATGAAATCTTGTTACTTTCGTTTTATGAATATGTTAGATTTATTTTTCTGTATTTTCTTTGGTGTTGGCGCGTTTTATGGTTGGAGGAGGGGTTTGGTTATGTCGATTTTTCAGCTGATTGCAGTCGTTCTAGGCTTATACGTTGCTTTTCACTTTTCAAACCAAATTGCTTTGCTTTTTGTCTCTTCAACCGATGGGATTATGATTCCCCTCATCTCTTTTTTATTGGTTCTAATAGGCGTTTACTTTCTAATAAAAGTAGCGGGGCGTTTATTTGAACGGTCCGTAAAGTTTGCCTGGCCATCAATATTAAATAATCTATTTGGGGCCATTGTGGGGATGCTGAAGTGGGGGGTCTTGGCTGGGTCATTATTTTTATTAATTGAGCCTATAGATGCTTCTAATAAGTTAATCTCTATAAAAACAAAGCAAGGCTCTTTATTTTACAATAACACTTTAGGTTTTACAAAAACGATTATGCCTGGAGTAAAAAACACCCTAATTCTTGGGTATGACGCTGTTTTAGATTAACCCTGACTTTTGTATGAAAAAGTTGATTTTTCTTTTCGCTTTACTGACTACGCACCCCTGTTTTACACAAAAAAGCTCTCTTGAATGGAGTAAAAACAAAAAAGGGCGAATTGTTCGTTCTGGAACTTTTTTTGGGGTCCAAACTGGTAAATTTTGGGTTGGTGAAATTGGTGTTGAAAGACAGAGTAAACAATTAAAAATAAAAAAGCCAAATACTCAGGCTTTGTTTTTTGCTTTAAATTATGACCTTGATAATGCCGTGATTGGCTCAGATATTGGATATTGGTTTAAAACGAGTAATCTAGGGTTTTCTTATGGATTAAAAGGCGTATTGAAATCAGACTTTTCTTCTTTTAAATATGGTTTTGCTCCAACAATTGGATATAAGGTATTACAGCTTCATGTAAACACAGGATATCATTTTCTTATACCAAACAGAAGAACAGACACCTTTGACCTTAACTATCTTTTTCTTTCTGTAAAGTTTCTCTTGGTTAATGACCTTGAGGTCAAAAGAAAGCGAAAAAGGAAATAAACCCAATCTACGTATAAGCACTTAATGGTTCAGATACGATTACGTATTCGTTGTTTCGTATGCTTGTGTATTTTTCATTCTGTTGTTGTGTTTTTCTTTCGTGTACATATATATAGGTGCAGATTTGTGTCAAGAAAACAAACAAACAACAAAACACACGGATATGAAAACTTTTCCAAACACAATCAGAACAACAGCAATAGCGGGGTTGTTTTCAATGGCGTCTCTGCTTTCTTTTTCACAACAAGATTCTAAAGTATGGTTAACAATAGAGAACACTAATAATGTTCCTGTAGAGAATGCTTCAGGCGCTCTTGTTTCAAATGATGCTTCTTTTAATACAGCGATTTCTTCTTTAAACATTACATCAGTTCAGAGAGCTCTTCCTTCTTCAAGGACGGCTTCTTTAATGAAGGTTTATGAGGTAAGCTGCGATTGTGATGTTGTAGACTTATATGCTACATTGTCAAATGATGTAAGCGCAGTTTCAAAAGTAGAATATGCTCCAGTATATGAAACACTTGAGACTCCAGACGATTATACTTTATCAGTTTCAAACCCTTGGGCTCTTGATTTAATTGGAGCTGAGGATGCGTGGAACATCACTAAAGGAGACTCTAGTGTTGTTATTGCCATTTCTGATCAGAACTATTGGGCGAAGCCTAATAATGTTCACGAAGAGCTTGCAGGAAAATTTGTTCACTATGATGCAACAAACACTGCTTCACAGGGTCACGGAACTGCAGTTGCTACTTTAGCTGCTGGAGCAACAGATAACACAATAGGGAAAAGTGCTATTGGATACAACAGCTCTTTGGCTCTTTACAGAATGAACTACAATGAAGTTCTTGATGCTTCTTACGCAGGAGCTAAAGTGGTAAATCTTAGCTGGACTTCTGGATGTGATTTCAATCAGTATCTTCAAGATGCTATTAATGAGGTATACAACAACGGAACATTCATCGTTGCTTCTGCAGGAAACGGAACAACTTGTAATGGTCCTGAGAACTTGGTTTATCCTGCGGCTTTTGACAATGTGTTTGCTGTAACAAGTATTGGAGCAAGTGATAACCACGAAAGAACTATTGGAGACCCAAACACAACGCACCAGCACAATGCTTCTGTAGACTTAAGCGCTCCAGGATACCACGTGCCTATCACTGCTGCTCCAGGATGGTACTTGACAGGTTCTGGAACTTCTTACGCTTCTCCTATTGTTGCGGGAACTGTTGGACTAATGATTGCTGCTAACCCTTGTCTTACAAACGTTGAAATCGAATATATCTTAAAGAATACTTCTGTTTTCATCGATGATTTAAACCCTGCTTATGCTGGATTAATTGGAGAGGGAAGATTGAACGCCGCTGCTGCGGTAACAATGGCTAAAGACTTTAATAAAATGTTCATCAACGCAACTTCTTTCACTGCATGTACAGCAAACAGTGGGCAAATCGATGTTGATATTGTTGGAGGAAACGCTCCTTTCACTACCGTTTGGTCTAATGGCGCTACAGAGTTAAGTCTTGTAAATCTTGCGGGTGGAGATTACACACTAACTGTTACTGACGCAATAGGTTGTTCTAAAGATACTACGATTACAATCGCCGATGTTACACCTACAGTTTTTGTTGGAGACATTCAACATGTTACTTGTAACGGATCTGCTAACGGAGCCATTGACGTTACCGTTCTTGAGGGAACTCCTAACTATATCTTCGAGTGGGACAACGGAATGATGACTGAAGACATCTCTGGATTAACTGCAGGTACTTACAGA
>MDSZ01227758.1_pt1 | contig 16072 bp, 20 predicted proteins | sample 811201 | NCBI WGS metagenome assembly MDSZ01 (sample SAMN05326647, study PRJNA326480) | marine metagenome | isolation source: seawater | place: Indian Ocean: North | collected 2010
ACATTCATTTTTTGTAAGTCATTTTTATCGAAAAGCAATTCTTCTCGTCTTGTTCCTGATTTTGTAATATCTATAGCTGGATAAATTCTTTTATCAGCGATTTTTCTGTCTAAAACTGTTTCACTATTTCCTGTTCCTTTAAACTCCTCAAAAATCACCTCATCCATTCTACTTCCAGTATCAATCAGCGCGGTAGATATTATCGTGAGCGAACCACCTTCTTCAATATTTCTTGCTGCACCAAAAAATCTTTTTGGTCTCTGTAAAGCATTTGCATCAACACCACCTGTTAATACCTTTCCTGAGCTTGGTATAACAGCGTTATATGCTCTGCCCAATCTAGTAATAGAATCTAAAAGAATTACTACATCTTTTTTGTGTTCTGTTAATCTTTTAGCTTTCTCTATAACCATCTCAGCTACTGCAACATGGCGTTGAGCTGGTTCATCAAATGTTGAGCTAATTACTTCTCCCTTAACGGTTCTTTGCATATCAGTTACTTCTTCTGGTCTTTCGTCGATTAAAAGTACAATTAAATAACACTCTGGATAATTTTTTGCGATTGAGTTTGCAATACTCTGTAATATCATAGTTTTACCAGCTTTGGGTGGTGATATGATAATAGATCTTTGACCCTTTCCGATAGGACTCACAAGGTCGATTAATCTTGGAGTTAAATCCTGCTTTTTTTCTGTTTTTATTGTCTCTACTTCCATCACCAATTGTTTATCAGGATAAAGAGGGGTTAAATTATCGAATGCTATTTTATGTCTAGATTTATCTGGTTCTTCAAAATTTATTTTACTTACTTGTAGTAAAGCAAAATATCGTTCTCCTTCTTTTGGTGCTCTCACAGGACCCTCAACAGTATCTCCTGTTCTTAGACCGAATTTCCTTATTTGACTTGGGCTTACGTAAATATCATCTGGTCCGGGCAAATAATTTGATTCCATTGCTCTAAGAAAACCAAATCCATCTTGAAGCAGTTGCAATACTCCCGCGCCAGTAATTTCTTCTTTTTCTGCAACTTTTTTTAAAATAGCAAAAAGTATTTCTTGTTTTCTTAAAGTGCTTGCATTTTCAATCCCAAGCTCTTCGGCTTGAGTAATAAGTTGTTCGGAAGATTTGAGTTTTAATTCTTGAATGTTCATGGTTAAAAATTATTAAGGACTTAATAATATAGTTAATATATATCTTATTTAGGATTATTCAACCCTAGATTGGCTTAAAAATCACAATAAAAATTATCAAAATTAATAATATTGTAGGTATTTCGTTGATATATCTATAAAATTTTGAAGATTTTGAATTTTGGTTTAATCGAAATTTATTAAGTAAAATACCAAGGTAAAAATGATAAATGGTTAATAAAATTACTAAAATCAATTTCAATTGTAGCCATAAATTTTCTAATTGATTAAAGCCTATTTCGTGAATAAGATAAAGGCCAAATAACCAACTCAATATCATTGCTGGAGTCATAATGTAGAGAAATAGTTTTCTTTCCATTGTTTTAAAAACACTAATTACAATTTCATTATCATTTTCAGAGTGATAAACAAAAATTCTCGGCAAGTATAAAAGTCCAGCCATCCAAGAAATTACAGCTATCAAATGCAAACTCTTAAATAATAGATAAGTATTCATTTTATATACAAGGACATTTAATAAATTGATTTGGACATTGAGTTTCTGGAGGATAAAGATTCTCTAAAAGCTTATTTTGTTCTTTATTAATAATTAATGTAGAGAGTGAATTTATAAAATCTTTATTTGTACCTAGGGCCGGAACTCTTATATATTCTTTACAACCATTTTTAAAAGCTAATTCTTTATATTCTATATCTAGCTCAACTAGTGTTTCTGAATGCTCAGATACAAATGCAATTGGAACTAAAACTATTTTTTTATTCAATTTTGAATTTGTAATTATTATATCATCTGTCGAAGGCCCTATCCATTTTAAAGGTCCAACTCTACTTTGATAACTTAAAGTCCAATCAGTATCACGTAAATTTAAATTCTGTACTATATTGGTTACTGATTGTTCCACTTGCCATTGATATGGGTCGCCCTTTTTAATATTCTTTTCAGGCAAACCATGTGCAGAAAAAATTAATTTATAATTTGTTAAATTTTTTATTACTTTTTTAATTTCTTCAACATGACTTTTGATAAAAAGTTTATCTGTTGGATAACAACAAATAGTTGAAGTTTTTGTATTATAATGATTTTTTTTACAAATATCTTTCCATTCTTTTATTGAGGAACCAGAAGTTGCAGCCGAATACTGAGGATATAATGGTAACAGGATTACTTCATTAGGGTCATAAGACTTAACTTCAGTAATTACATTTATCGCTCTTGGATGCCAACATCTCATTACCACAAAACACTTATATTCATTTCTACTATCATTTTTATTTAGAGTTTTTTCTAACGCCAAAGATTGATCGATGGTTAATTTCAGAATAGGCGAAGATCCACCCAATTCTTCATATATTTTTTTTGCTATAGGCGCTCTACGATTTGAAATTAATTTGGCTAGGGGATATCTTAAAAAACTAGGTAAATTTAAAATAGCAGGATCATTAAATAAGTTAAACAAAAATGGTTCAACGTTTTCTAATTTGTCTGGTCCACCTAAGTTAAATAGAATAATTGCTTTTTTCATTAATAATCCTTTACTGTTTTTACCAAATAATCCACCATATTTGGATCTGTGTCTGGTAGAACGCCATGTCCTAAATTAAAAACATAGGGATGATCTTTAAAAATTTCTAAATATTTTGTCGTCTCTTTTTTTATTTTTTCTTTATTAGTTAATAAAATTTTTGGATCCATTCCTCCTTGAACAGGAATTTTAATATTTTTGATAATTTCACTTGGATTAACTTCATAATCAATACAAATTGCACTTGGGTTTACTATTTCACAATAACTCTTATAATCTTTTATTCCTCTTGGAAAACAAATAACGGGAATATTTAGAGATTTAACATATTGAACGAGTTTCATTGTTGGAACATAAACAAAATTAGGCAGATCTTTTGTATCTAATAATCCAGCCCAACTATCGAAAATTTGAATTATTTGAGCTCCATTTTCAATTTGATTTTTAATATGAATTTTTAAAAATTTTTCTAAAAGGATTAGAATTCTATTTATTTTAAAATCATCATCAAAAAAATTTTTTTTAAGATTTTTTTTAGGCGATTGTTGATTTAACATATAAACCAAGAGTGTCCACGGAGCACCTACAAAACCAATGGTGTTTATATTTTTAGTGAGATTATTTTTACTAACTAGGTTTAAAGCCTTATAAACAGGATAAATTCTTTCGACAAAATCTATCTCATCAATCTTAGAGCTTTTTTCTAAATCTAAATTTTGCAATAGAGGTCCGAAATTTTTTTTAAATTCAACTTTTTGATTTAAACCATAAGGAACTATTAAAATATCAGAAAATATTATAGCTGCATCTAGTTCAAATCTTTTTAAAGGTTGTAATGTTATTTCTGCTGCTAATTCAGTATTTAAACACAACTTTATAAAATCAGGATTTTTTTTTCTTATTTCTTTAAATTCTGGAAGATATCTACCAGCTTGTCTCATTATCCATATTGGTTTAATCGTTGTCTTTTTATTTATAATAACTTCTTCAATACTTTTCATAATTTATATATTATTTATAGTTTTAGTATTATAGCTTGTGAATAGCGGTAATTAAATTTTATACATATTTTACAAACTGTTAATCCACAAAAAAATTAAAAATATATAGCGAATTTGGGCAATTTTTAAATATTTATAAACATTTCTTATTAAATAGCGCTATTTTATCAAGATGTTTAATAATGTTAACTAAGTTAAAAGTATACAGTTTGTAATTATTGTTTAATAAATTTATACATGTTGACTTTATTTATACAACTTTATTAACAAATTATTATATGGTTTTTTCTTTTAAAAAAATTCTTAATATAATTAAATATTTTCTATATTTTATAATTGCTTTCCTTATCTTCGAATTAATTTCAATAGATACTAAATATATTAATAAACCAAATTTTACTTTTGATGTGGGAAATGTAAGAAATCCTCAAGCAAAAAAGATTGTTAGATTTATAGATAACATCGGTGGAGAAATATATTTTAATATAAGTAAAAATAAAAAAAAAGAATTTAATGATTTAAATATAGAAAAATATAAAAATTTACCTGAAGAAATACTAATTAAATCTGATAGAGATAATTTAACACTCACTAATAATAACGATAAAAATAATCACAAAGATTGGAAAAGAAGCCATGGTAATCATTCTTCAAATAAATTTTCTACATTATCACAAATAAATTCATCTAATGTAAATTTGTTAGATATTGTTTGGACTCATCAGTTTGAAAAAAAGGGGGTAGTTCCAGGAAATGCAATTTTTTATAATGATAAAATATATGTGGCCACACCCGATAAATCTTTAATAGCTTTAAAAGTTGTAAATGGTGAAAAGGTTTGGGAATATAAAACAGAGGGTGCAGCAGCTTTGAGAGGATTAATGGTTGGTGAAAATGAAAAAATTTATTTTTGTGATCAAAAAAACCTAATTTCACTTAATCCAAAAAATGGAAAACCACATAAAGACTTTGGTAAAAATGGAAAAATAAAATTAAAACACAAATGTCAAACAACACCAGCAATTATTGAAAATAATTTAATTATAGCAACATTTGAGCCGGGCATAGAAGTATATGATTTAGAAAGTGGAAAAGTTAAATGGAAATTTTATCTAAAAGAAAAAGAAAAAAACTTTTTTAGATACGGGGGAAAAAGACACGATTATTCTGGTGGAAATCCCTGGGGTGGAATATCAGCTGATCTAGAACGAAAAATACTTTATATTTCAACAGGTAATGCAGGTAGATTTTATGAAGGCACTAGCAGACCAGGAAAAAATAAATATTCTAATTCGATAATTGCGCTTGATATTGAAAAACGAAAATTGCTATGGGAATTTCAAGAGGTAGAGCATGATATTTGGAATTATGATATTGCTTCACCACCAATTCTAACTTCAATTATTATAGATCAGAAAAAAATTGATGTTGTGGTTGCACCTACTAAATTTGGAAACACTTTGGTGTTGGATAGATTAACTGGCAAAAGCTTATATGATTATAAATTGGTTAAAGTTCCAATGTCAAAAATTCCAGGAGAAAAAACAGCTTATTATCAAAAGAAATTTTTGTTACCCGAACCTTTTTCAAAGCAGTTTTTTAAAAAAAATGATGTAACCAATATATCTCAAGAGAGAAATGATTTTGTGACGAATAAAATTAAGAACTCCACATTTGGTTTTTTTCATCCAAATTCAATCATCAAAAAAAATATCGTTTACAAGGGTGGTGCTCAATGGATGGGAGCAAGCGTAGATAACTCTTCGGGGACAATGTTTGTTAATTCTAGTGATATACCTAGTTTTATATGGTTAGAGAAAGTAAATAAAAAAAATTCATATTATAGATATAGTTCTCACTTTGAAGTTATTAAGGATCAATACGGATACCCCGGATCTAAGCCCCCATGGGGAAACTTAACTTCGGTTAATCTTAACACGGGTAAAATCAATTGGACAATTCCTTTTGGGGAATATGCTGAGCTTTCAAAAGATAATGTGCCTATTACAGGTTCTGTTAATTTTGGAGGTGTTACTGCTACAGCAGGTAATTTGGTTTTTGCTACTGGAACAGTTGATAATAAAATACGAGCATATAATTCATCAAATGGCGAAGAGTTATGGAGTTTTAAAATGAAATATTTAGGATCAAGTCCACCTACAATATTTGAATATGATAAGGATCAGTACGTTTTAGTCGTAGCCACTGGAAGTTCAACTATTAAAGCTCAATTTCCTGATCAAACAGAGTTTGGTGATATGATTTATTTATTTAAATTAAAAAATTAACTTTTATTTTTTTTTAAATTTTTGACTAAAAAAATTTTTAATTTCTCTAGATAAACTTCCTATAAAACTTCTTTGAATAAGTTTTGGTTTATTTTTAATAATTTCCATTCTGTATGCTGAATTTTTTTTTAACGGTTTTAACCATGTTTCACCATAAAGAAATTCGCACAACTCATGACATTTATTTGGGAGATTAACTTCTTGAAGAAAACTTTTTTTACGAATAGGAAAAACAAGTTGTTTTGGGATATGTATTGCGTGTTCATCAATATTTATAGAAGATAAAAAGTTATGCTTTTCAATAATATAATTATCTTTTTCATTGTTAATATAAAAATATAAGTCAATAAAAGTTTTAATATTTTTTTTAATTTTTATTAATTGAACAAAATATTGATTACAAACCTTTTCGTTAATTTCAAAATTATTTTCTTTTTTAATTTTTTTTAAAACCTCATCTTTAAATTTAATATCTATTAAGAAATCAATATCATCATCATTATCTAATAAACTGTTATTTCTTGTAATTCCTAATAATGTTCCATAAAAAACAAAATGATCAAATTCAAAAATAGTTCTTGAAATTAAAATAAGGTTCTCTAAATTTAATTCTTTATAACTCATCTCTATAATTTTAATATTAACCTTGTTAAATTTGGATTATCATTTTTCACAACAGATAAATTTTTTGAAGACTTGTTATAAATTAACTTACAATCTAATTTTTCTTTTATTTTTTTTAGGAATTTTTTCGTATTAATAATCCTTCGATAATGTCCTTTTTCAAATTCAATTATACTATTATGTTTTTGATTTTTTTTATATCCAAAAATTTTATCTTTATGATTTCTGAATTCAAAAAAAATTATTGTACCTTTAGTTTTAATTTTTTTTATTAGTTCAATTAATTTATTTTCACCATTTTCACTAATAGCATGTAAAAAAAATCTACAGTAAATATAATCAAATTTTTTATTCATTTTATTTTTTTCAACATCAAATTTAATAAATTTCAAATTTAAATTTGCGAATAAAGAGTTTTTTTCAATAATTTTCTTTGAAATATCAATTCCTGTTACATAAATTTTTTTTTTACTAAAAAAGATACTATCCCTTCCATTTCCACAACCAATATCGATAAGTCTCTTTTTACTTTTATTTCTTTTAATTTTATTAAAAACAAATTTTGCAAATGAAGATTCTTTGAATTTTTGACTTTTTCCGTAATAAGTGTTCCAGTATGTAATAAGCGTCTTTTTTTTCATCCATATTTCCTGTAACTGAAATTAATATATTGAGATTTATGTTTAACAAATTATTTTTTATAATTATATGTAATTATTAGAATAATTTATAATGAATAACATATATCAAATTTATTTAATATCAGACTCTACTGGAGAAACTCTTGATAGAATTTTCTTAGCTTTAAAAGCACAGTTTAAAAATATAGAGTATAAAATTAATTCATATTCTTTTACAAGAACAGAAAATCAAATTTTAAAAATTCTTGAAGAAGCAGAAAAAAATAAAAATTCAATTATCTTATATACAATTGTTGATAATTCCTTGGCTAAATATTTAGCAAATAGATGCAATGAAAAAAACATCCCTTGCTTTGGTATTCTTGGAAATCTTATTTTAAGTTTTTCTAAATTATTAAACCAACAAGCATCTCACGAACCTAGCGCACAACATACACTCAATGATGAGTATTATGAAAGAATTGAGGCTATCCAATTTACAATGAATCATGATGATGGAAATCTTATTAATGAAATTGAAAAATCAGATATAGTTTTACTAGGAGTCAGCAGAACAAGTAAAACACCAACTTCAATTTACTTGGCCAACAAAGGTTTCAAAACTTCAAACATACCATTAGTTAACAAAAATTCTTTACCTGAGAAATTAATACAAAATCCAAAAATTTGTTGTGTTGTTGGTTTGAATGCTGAACCCGAAAGGCTTTTTGATTTAAGAAAAAATAGAATGTATTCAATTAAAGATAAAGAAAATAAAATTTATACAGATCTTGAAAATATCAAAAAAGAAGTTGATCAAGCAAGAAATACATTTAAGAAATATAAATGGCCTTCAATAGATGTTACTAGAAAATCAGTTGAGGAAACAGCTGCGTCAATAATTAAAATTTATGAAATCTATAAACAAAATGGTTAAAATTATTCTTGCATCAAAAAGCAGAGTGAGAAAAGAAATACTTGATAAGAATGGCATAATTAGTGAGGTACAACCATCGAATGTTGATGAAGATTTATTCAAACAATCTTTTATTAAAGAAAAAATTTCACCAGAAAACATATCTAAAAATTTAGCTGAATTGAAAGCAAATAAAGTAAGTCAAAATAATGAAAATTTAGTTCTAGGTGCTGACAGTGTAATTGATCTAGATGGTCAAATTATATCTAAACCGAAAGATAGAATAGAAGCTTTTGAAATATTAAAAAAACTAAATGGTAAAAAACATTTTTTAATAAGTTCTGTTTGTTTTTCAAAAATGGGATCAATGATTTGGAATTATACTGATAAAGCACAATTAACAATGAAAAATTTTAATGATGAAGAGCTTAAAAATTATCTTTCTAAAATTTCTGATGAAGCATTATATTCTTATAATGTTTATCAAATTGAAGGTGAAGGTAGATCTTTATTTAAAGACATAGAAGGAGATGAAGATACAATAATGGGCTTGCCTATAAAAAAGATAAAAGAATATTTGAGGAAATATGAATAAATATTTTGTTATTGGAAATCCAATTAATCATTCACTGTCACCAACACTTCATAATTACTGGATAAAAATTAATAATATTAATGCAATTTATGAAAAAAAAAAATTAGAAACTAATGAACTAAAAAATATTATTTTAGAGATTAAAGAAAGAAAAATTTTTGGTATTAATGTAACTGTTCCTTTTAAAAAAGAAATTATTAAGCACCTTAATTCATTAACACCTGAGGCAGAAAACACACAATCCGTTAATACTATTTATTTAGACCAAGATAAAGTTATAGGTCATAATACAGATATTAATGGTTTTGAGCTTGCGATTAAAAAAACAAAATTTGATATAAAAAATAAAAGAATTTTAATATTAGGTGCAGGCGGAGTAGTACCATCAATAATTTATGTCTTGAAAAAAATGGGCGTGTCAAATATCTCTGTTACCAATAGAACAACAGGTAAAGCTGAAAATTTAAAAAATTTATTTAAAAATATAGATTTAATTGACTGGGGTGTTTTACCAAATTTTGACATGGTAATTAATGCTACTAGTGTTGGATTAAATATGAAAGATGAGTTTAAATTAGATTTTTCAAATATAAAAAAGAATACATTTTTTTACGATGTAATTTACAATCCTAAAGAGACAAAATTTTTGGAAATCGGAAAAAAAATGGGTTGTAGAATTGAGAATGGAAAAATGATGTTCATTTATCAAGCCTCTGCATCTTTTAAATTGTGGCACGGAATAGAACCTGCAATTAATGATGAAATTATAAGACTTTTAGACTAATGATTAAAATAGGAATTTTAGGTGAAATAGGGTCTGGTAAAACTTACATATCTAAAATGTTTGGATATCCTGTATTTAATGCTGATGAAGAAGTAAGTAGAATTTATAGTAAAAATAAAAAAATTTTTAATAAATTAAAAAAAAATTTACCAAAACATATCATATCATATCCTGTTAGTAAGAATGAAGTTATAAATGCAATTTTAGACAGTAAACAAAATTTAAAAAAAATTGTAAAAATTATCCATCCAGAAGTAAAAAAAAAAAATGAATTTTTTTTTAAAAAAAAATAGAGATGAAAAAATAGTAATTTTAGATATTCCACTTTTACTAGAAAATAAGATTAATAAAAAAGAGGATATTTTGATATTTGTTGAATCTAAAAAATCTGAAATATTAAAAAGACTTAAAAAAAGATCAAATTTTAATCAAGAGTTATTAAAAAGATTTAAAACAATTCAATTAAAATTATACTATAAAAAAAAAAAATCTAATTTTATAATAAAAAATAATTTTACTAATAAATCTGTTAAAAGAAGTATTAGAAATATTTTAAAAAAAATTTTATAAAATGAAAGAAATCGTATTAGATACTGAAACAACAGGCCTTTCTGTAAGAGAAGGTCATCGAATTGTTGAAATTGGGTGTATAGAGTTAGAAAATTTAATACCAACTCAAAATAGTTTTCATTGTTATTTAAATCCTGACAGAAAGGTTTCAGAAAAAGCCCTTTCTGTTCATGGATATACAGATGAATTTTTATCTAACAAAAAAAGATTTAATGAAGTAGTTGAGGAATTTTTATTATTTATAAAAGATAAAAAATTAATCATTCATAATGCTGAATTTGATTTGTCACATTTGAATAATGAATTAAAATTATTGGGAAAAAAAGAAATAAACAATGAAATTATTGATACATTAGCTTTAGCGAGAGATAAATTTCCAGGTTCACCGACTAGTTTGGATGCTCTATGTAAAAGATACAGAATTGATAATTCAAAAAGAACTCAACATACAGCATTAGTTGATTGTGATCTTTTAGCAAAAGTTTATATAAATTTAATTGATCAAAGGGAACCAACTCTTAATTTTTCAAAACATGCTGACCTATCATCTTCTAATCAAGAAAGTAAGATTTTTCATTATAAAAAAATTATTAGACCTACAAATGAAGAGTTGAAAGAACATAATAAATATTTGAAATTGAATTTAAAAAAGAATTTTTTTAATTAAATCTTTCATTATATAATCTGTTGAAATCAATTTTTTTTTCTAACTTTATTCCTGGATGTCCTGAGTCGTGCATCATATTTATAAAAGATTTTTCAAGATCAGGATAAATTTTGGTTGGTACATCACATAAAATTATTTTTTCTAAATCTTTTTTTTCTTTAATATCATCATTAATTTTTGTAATTACAGAATATACAATTTCATAATAAGATCTTTTTTCATTTTCAGTTTTATCTTCAAATTTCAAAGTTATGTTTATTTCTATTAGTTTATTTTTTAAGGCTTTTGATGCTATATCAATGTTAAGATGATATTTTGAAATATTATTTTTTACAAAGATATATGTCTCAACATCAGGAGTCTCACTTGACATATCTTTAATATATTTAGCGAGAATTTTAAATTTTTCTGTCATCATCTTCCTCTATATCTTCATATTCACCTTCTATAAAATCTTTTTTCTCATATTCTTTTTGATTTATTTTTTTTGAAAAGATTTTAAATATTAATTTTCTGGTTATTGGAAAAATAATTAGAAAACCTAAGACATCAGTCATAAATCCAGGTAAAATTAGTAGAAAAGCTGCAAATGCAATGGCTGCTCCAGAGATTATTTCATAAGCAGGCACCTCATTTTTTATTAATTGAGAAAAGCCAGATTTTAGAGTATTTAAGCCTTCGTATCTTGCATAATAAACTCCTATGATAGCGGTTATAAATATAAGCAAAATTGTGTATATGGCTCCAATGGCAGAGCCAATCTTAATAAAAAGATAGATTTCAGTTATTGGTATTAAAATAATTGATATTAAAACTGTGTTCATTTGTCTTTAATGTAATTGTTGGTTGAAATTAATCAACAGAGTAATTACTATAAGTATAATGAACTATAGTTTCGAATACATTGATATAATATTACTAGCAATGATTGCAGGTTTCATTTTTTTAAGATTAAGAGGCATTCTAGGAAAAAGAACTGGTTTTGAGGGAAAAACAAATCCTCAATTTGCCGAAATGGTAAAAAATATGCAACCAGAGTTACAAGTTAAAAAAAATGATGTTTTTGACGATAGTGCCCAAAAAGAATTTTTAAAGGGTGCTAGAATTGCTTATGAAACAATTATTACTGATTTTAGTGATAATGATAATAAACTTATTGCAAGCAAACCACTTTTAAGCAAAAAAATTTTTGACCAATTTAATAATGCTCTTATGGAAAGAGATAAAAGAGGTCATTATGCTGAAATAACTTTTATAGGGATAAACTCTGCTGATATTAAAAATCATAAAAAAACAAATAATATATTACAGGTTACAGTAGATTTTGTAGGAGAAGTAATAACTTGTATAAGAGATAAAGAGAAAAAGATTGTATCTGGACATCCTGAAAAAATTAAAAAAATATATGATACTTGGGTATTTTCTCGTGATACAAGATCTAATAATCCTAATTGGCAATTAGTTGATACACTTACTTAATTGATTAAAAAGATATCAAAAAAAGATAAAAAGGATTGGGAAAAATTTTTAGCAAATAAAGAAAAATTACCTAATAAAGATATTGTCGTATCAAATAAAATTGGAAATAAAACTAAAGTAATTGATTTACATGGTCAAACACTTGCTGAAGCTAATGATTATATTGAGAGTTTAATCAAAGATTCTTTTAAAAAAGGTATTAGAAAGTTAATTGTTATTACTGGCAAAGGAATACATTCAAATATTGAAAAAGATCCCTATAAATCAAAAGATTATAGTATATTGAGATATTCTGTGCCTGAGTTCATAAAAAAAAACGATGATTTAACAAAAATAATCTATGATATAAGTGAGGCAGACCAAAAAGATGGTGGTAAAGGAGCTTTTTATATTTACTTAAAAAAAAATAACAATAATAGTTAGTTATGATAATTTGGTTAGCCTCATATCCAAAAAGTGGAAATACTTTTTTGAGATCAATATTGTCGAGTTATTTTTTTTCTGAAACCGGTGATTTTAATTTTGATTTGCTGAAAAGAATAGATCAATTTCCCAATCCTAAAATTTTTAAACTATTAGGCATTGACTTAAAAAAAAAAAATGAAATAGAAAAAAATTACATTGCTGCACAAAAATTGATAAATAAAGAAAATAAATCTGTTCAATTTTGGAAAACCCATAGTTCATTTTGTAAATTTGATAACAAATATGATTTCACAGACCTTATCAATACAGCTGGGGTTATATATATTGTCAGAGATCCAAGAAATGTTGTTTTATCATATTCACATCATTTTCAAAAAACTATAGATGATTCATTAGTTGATCTAAATTCAAATTTAGCAATACAACAATCAAAAAATGATTATATTTCAGTTTTGGTTGGTTCTTGGAATTTCAATTATAATTCTTGGAAACAACTTAAACCATTAAATAAATATTTATTAATAAGGTATGAGGATTTAATAAATAATACTGAAAAAACATTAATAAATGTTTTGGATTTTATTAAAAGATTAATCAAAGGATCATTTCAAATTGATTTAGTAAAATTGAAAAAATCAATTGAATCTACTCAATTTGATAAATTAAAAAATTTAGAGGAAAAAAATGGATTTACAGAGTCTAAAATTAACAAAAAAGGAGAAAAAATTAAGTTTTTCAATTTAGGTCCTAAAAATGATTGGAAAAGTCTTGATTCTAAAATAAGGGTTGAGATAGAAAAAAGTTTCGAAAGTGAAATGAGAGAAATTGGATATTTATAAGAAATTATAAAATAAATTTTGAAAGGTCTGTATCTTTAATTAAGTTATCCAAATTTTTGTTTATATAATCACTATTTATAATTATTTTTTCACCAGATCTATCAGTTGCAGTGAAACTGATTTCATCTAATATCTTTTCAATTATGGTATGAAGTCTTCTTGCACCAATGTTTTCAACAGTTGAGTTAACTTCTGATGCTATATTGGCTATTGTGTTAATTCCATCTTCTGAAAATTCGAGATCAACATTTTCAGTTTTTAGAAGAGCCACATACTGTTTAATTAAGCTAAAGTCAGGTTCCTTTAAAATTCTTTTAAAATCCTCACTTGTTAATGCCTCTAGTTCTACTCTTATAGGTAATCTTCCTTGTAATTCAGGCAATAAGTCTGAAGGTTTTGCAAGTTGAAAAGCTCCCGAAGCTATGAATAAGATATGATCAGTCTTAATAGGACCATATTTAGTATTAACAGTTGTGCCTTCAATTAAAGGTAATAAATCTCTTTGAACCCCTTCTCTTGATACATCTCCTCCAACTCTATCTGATCTGCCAGAGATTTTATCTATTTCATCCAGAAATACTATTCCATTATTTTCTGTTGAAATTTTTGCAGCTTTTATGATTTTGTCTTGTTCAATTAGTTTGTCCGACTCATCATTTAACAAAATTTCGTGAGATTCCTTAACAGTCATTTTCTTCTTTTTTTCTTTAGCACCCATAGATTTTCCAAGCATTTCTCCAATATTTATCATACCTACATTTGCACCTGGCATACCTGGAATCTCAAATGATGTATTATTTCCTCCACTATCACTTACAGCTATTTCAATTTCATTATTGTCTAAATCTCCATCTCTTAATCTTTTTCGAAAACTTTCACGTGTTGCAAGACTGGCTTTTTTACCAACTAATGCATCTAAAACTTTTTCCTCTGCCATTTTTTGAGCTTTTGCATAAACTTCTTTTCTTTTCTTAATCTTTTCCATTGAAATCGCAATCTCAATTAGGTCTCTAACAATCTGTTCCACATCTCTTCCAACATAACCTACTTCAGTAAATCTTGTCGCTTCTACTTTTACAAAAGGTGCCTCAGCAAGCTTGGATAGTCTTCTTGATATTTCTGTTTTACCTACACCAGTAGGTCCAATCATTAAAATATTTTTGGGTAATACTTCATTTTTCATTTCACCTTTTAAAGCTTGTCTTCTCCATCGATTTCTTAAAGCAACCGCGACAGCTTTCTTGGCTTTATTTTGACCTACAACAAATCGATCAAGTTCAGATACAATCTCTCTTGGAGATAATGAACTTACTAAATTTTCATTCTCTTTATTATTCTTATCTTTAGGCACTAGGGGAGTAACATTAGATTTTTCCATTATATTTTTTCTACTTTTACATTGTTGTTTGTGAATACGCATATATCTGCTGCAACCTCTATTGACTTTTTTGCAATTTCTTCAGCATTCATATTTGTACCTATTAAAACTTTTCCAGCTGCTAGTGCATAATTTCCACCTGAACCGATACCAATTATATCACCCTCTGGTTCGAGAACATCTCCAGTACCAGAAATAATATAACTATTTTCTTTATCACCTATAGCCATCAACGCCTCAAGTCTTCTTAAATATTTATCTGTTCGCCAATCTTTTGCTAATTCAACAGCTGCCCGAGATAAATTTCCAGCATGTTTTTCTAATTTTGCCTCTAATCTTTCAAAAAGAGTAAGAGCGTCGGCTGTTGATCCAGCAAAACCAGCAACAACACCTCTTTTTTCAATTTTTCTTACTTTAGAAGCAGTACTCTTAACAACTGTATTTCCCATACTTACTTGACCATCTCCAGCTACTACTACTTCGTTATTTTTTCTTACTAATACTATTGTTGTCATAGCATATAAATGGATATTAAATTTAATAGTTCAAGCCCAAGTTTAGTATTATTGCCATATTTGAATAATATATGTATACCTGTTTTTAATTATGAAGCGTAAAGGCAAAATAAGTAGAAAAACTAAAGAGACCAGTATCAGTGTTGATTTAAATATTGATGGTAAAGGAAAATATAAAATTGACACAGGTATAGGTTTTTTAAATCATATGTTAGAACAACTTTCAAAGCATTCATCTATTGATATGAACATAAAAGCAAAAGGTGATACTCATATTGATTTACATCATACAACTGAAGATACAGGTATAGCTATAGGAGAAGCTTTAAAAAAAGCTTCAAAAAAATTTTTGGGCATAAGAAGATATGCACATGCAATGATTCCAATGGATGAAACATTAACACGTGTCGCAATTGATGTATCAAATAGACCTTATTTGATATGGAAAGTTAAGCTTAAGGTAGAAAAGCTAGGTGAGATGGACACTGAACTATTTAAAGAATGGTTTCAGGCGTTTTCACAAGCTGCCGGAATTACATTACATGTTGAAAATATTTATGGTGATAACAGCCATCACATCATTGAGTCTTGTTTCAAAGGATTAGCAAGATCTTTAAGAACTGCATTAGAAATGGACCCAAGGAATAAGAAATCAATTCCTTCTACAAAAGGTTCTTTATAAGTTTAATGAACGTA
>MDSZ01231544.1_pt1 | contig 16068 bp, 11 predicted proteins | sample 811201 | NCBI WGS metagenome assembly MDSZ01 (sample SAMN05326647, study PRJNA326480) | marine metagenome | isolation source: seawater | place: Indian Ocean: North | collected 2010
ATCGAAAACAATGCCGCATGGCAAGTTCTTCCACAGCCACGCGAAGGTAAAGCACCCATTACAGGGTTCATTATCGCTGGCGCCGATCGCCGCTGGTATCCAGCCAAAGCAAGGGAAACGCGGTTGGATAAAAAATGGTGCATTGAATTAAGTAGCGATCTAGTCAAGGAACCGGTTGCCGCACGTTACGGCTGGGCCAACTGGCCCACGGGCAATCTGGTAGGACGAGAACGAATACCGGTGCCAACTTTTCGAACCGACAACTGGCCCTTACCCAAAGGTATGAATTATACAGACGAAGCGAAGAAAGCCAGTGAGGAAAAAATCAGGAGCCTGAGGGAGACCGCCCAACGACAAGCACTGGACCGAAAAATTCGCCAATTACAAATCGACCTACCCGCTCTTGAACGTGATCTACACAAGGCAAACGCAAAAGCGCAGATTGAAGGGAAAATCAATCGCATCAAGGCTGTGATCGAAGAATTCAAGACCGATCCCTGGCTATCTAGGAGATTGGATGAGTATAGCCCGCAGCTTTCGGATCAACTGAAGGTACTGGAAAAAAACATTAACGATCTGAAGAGCAACTAACCCACTCATATGAAACGCATCCAAAACATTCTGTTATTATTAAGCTTAACTGTTGTGTCCCTTGCCAAGGACAAGCGTCCGAATATCCTATTTATCTACACCGACGATCAATCCACCCGTACGGTATCTTGCTACGATGAAGCGTTTGACTTTGTAAAAACCCCAAATATTGATGCGTTGGCAAAATCCGGTGTCAGATTTGCACGCGCCTATATCGGTTCATGGTGTATGCCTTCACGTGCGACCATGCTCACAGGCCACCATCAGCACGGGGTGGATTCAATGCGCATGGAAGGAAAGTATCCGGGCAGTGCCTATGACCCAAAAAAATGCCCCTTTTGGCCTGCGGTTTTCCGCAAACACGGCTACGTAACTGCGCAAATCGGCAAATGGCATACTGGGGTGGATGGTGGCTTTGGTCGTGATTGGGATCATCAAATCATCTGGAACCGGCCAAAATATGTGAAGAATTCTCCGAACTACTACCACGATCAACTTACCGAATTTAACGGCGGCAAGGCACAACTGGTAAAAGGCTACACAACTGATAATTATACAAACTGGGCCATTGAGTTCATTGATGGCAAAGGCCGTGACAAAAATAAGCCGTGGTACCTCTGGCTGTGTTACGGCGCAGTTCACGGCCCCTTCACACCGGCAGACCGCCACAAGGGAGACTACGAGGCCGCAAAGGTACCGATACCCAGGGATGTTTACCCTCCAAGGAAGGGCAAGCCAAAGTATGTTCAAAAGATGGAACACTGGGAACCGGCGGGTCAAAGCCATATTCGACCAGATCAACAGATGGTAACAAGAGGCGAACCAGTGGAAAAAAAAGTACGCGAGCTGGGACCAGTTGGAATGAAAGATATCCCAGGCAGACCTCTGCGCCAATGGATTAAACAATATCACGAAGGAGTGCTGGCTATCGATGAAGGAGTCGGTAGAGTGCTAAAAGCTCTGAAGGATAGCGGTCAAGATGAGGACACCTTAATCGTTTTCACCTCAGATCAAGGCTTTGCATGGGGCCAACACGGATTTAAATCCAAGGTTGCCCCATATCATGCGACAGTAGCTGCGCCTCTAATAATTCGGCCACCATTGGAAATAGCCAAAAAGACGGCAGGCCGCGTAGTAAAAGAACCGGTAAGCGGAGTCGATTTACCGCCAACCTTTTTTTCACTAGCAGGCCTGTCTCTCCCGTGGAAAATGCACGGTGAGGATTTAAGCCCTCTACTCAAAAACCCGAAAGCACAACGCAAATCACCAGCCATGCTGGTGCATACCGGTAAAATCTATGGCTCAGCTACGGTCAATATTCCGCCCACAGACGACCCAAAACTTTACCATGGCCCAGGCATACCCTGGTACGTGATGATTGCCGAGGGACGATTCAAATATATACGTAATCTCATCGAGGGTGAGATGGAGGAATTGTATGACCTAGACAAGGATCCCCAGGAATTAAACAACCTTGCGTTAAATCCCCGTCACTCTAGGAAGTTGGCCGCCTACCGAACCAAAGCCGTTAAGGAACTACGACGCACCGAGGCGCCTTTTGCCGACACAATGCCAAAACCCAGTACTTTGAAATAAATTATTTCTATACTTCTTCAAGGCTGTAACCTTATCACCGAATGCCTTTAGGCTAACATTCATTTCTCCCATTATACTGGGGAGGAGTTGGTGAAAGATAAATCAAACCAGATACCTGCAAATAAACTCAGAATAAAGTTTAGTCTCCAAGGTCTATTCTTAAAAACCGATCGTTACAGCCAACGCAACACTCAATAAAATCGCCTAAAAAACCGTCCTGGATGTTGGGTAATCAATTTTTTCATCTCCAGTTGCAATAACGCCACTGAAACTTGCGATGAAGATAATCGACTAAGGCGAATAATTTCATCCTGTTGTATCTCTTCATGAGAAAGTACGCCATAAACAGATTGTTCAACTGGCGACAAAGTCGGCATGGGAATTTTGACCAACTCGGGATCTACCGCTTTGAGATGCGTAAACTCACTGATAACATCCTCAGCTGATTCGCACAATTAAGCACCATCTCTGATGAGATCATAACATCCTGCACTCCGTGGTGAGTCTATCCGGCCTGGCACCGCATAGACATTACGGCCATACTCACCCGCCAAATTAGCGGTAATTAATGCACCACTGGCGCGATTTGCCTCCACTACCAACGTCCCTTGGGTCATCCCCGCCACGATCCGATTTCGAACCGGAAACGTATATTTACTTCCCTTATAACCAAAAGGGAATTGCGTAATCGCTGCCCCTTGTTCAGATATTCTCTTGAAAAGAGAAACATTTTCCGATCGATATACAATGTCCATCCCGGTACCGAGAATGGCGATTGTCCTACCTCCTGCATTCAAAGCTCCCTCATGTGAAGCACTATCTATTCCGCGAGCACCACCGCTTACAACCATTACCCCTGATGCCGCAAATTGTCCGGCTAGCATTTTCGACATCTGACGGCCATGCAAGGTAGATTGCCTTGTCCCCACCATCGCAATGGAACAATCGTTAATTAAACTAATTTCGCCTTTTACATATAAAACAAAAGGAGGATCATATATCTGTCTAAGTAAAGATGGATAAGACTCGTCATCAATAGTGAGGATTTTACAGGGAAACCTATCAATACGACGTAATTCTTCATCCAAATTAACAACTTTATTCCACTGGTGTATTTTAGCAGATACTTTCGCCCCTATTCCGTCTACAGACATTAATGCGCGCTCAGATGCACCCAGTATTTTTTGAGGCTCTCCAAAGCAATCAAGAAGTTTAGACAAGCGAACCGGCCCAATCTCAGGCAAAAGATTTAGCGCAATTAATGCATCGCGGTTATCCATGTACTATTAAATAGTACGAATTATGAAATCAGGCAAGCCGGTCGATAAAAACAAGCTACTCTACTGAAAAAGCTTCACTAAGCTCAGGCTCAGTCCAGGGCTGTGACTGGCCCTGTTCTTGAATCTTTGCACTAACTTTTGAAACTTCTTCGCTAGTTATTCGACTGGCACTATTGCCCCACTCTTGCCGAATGTACGTGAGAACTTCTGCAATTTGCACGTCACTTAAGGTGCTCTCCCACGCCGGCATTGCACCATTATAAGTTTTGCCAAGAACTTCAATTGGCCCCCCCAGTCCTTTTAACAAAATAGCGCTTAGTCTCTCTGAATTTTCTAAAACATAAGGCGAATTAGCCAACGGAGGATTTACTCCAGAGCCCCCTCCATTTGCTTGGTGACAAGCCATGCAGTTTTTTGCGTAAAGCGCTTTACCCCGCATTATAATCAGCTGCTCTTCAGATGGCGCCAAAGAGGCTACTTCGATAGGACTGCCAAAAGGAAAATGCACATTGCTGGCAAAGTTGGCATTTAGTTCATCAACCTTTGTACACCCAATGTACCCTAGCAGCGCAAGAACCACCGCAATACCCACCGGCATTTGGGCATTTCCTGAGACTGGCTCATCATGCTCATTCATGCTCAATTTGGGTTCTTCACTCATATATTCAAATAATACGCCTTATCACTTTGCTGATACTTGTTTCCTTCTTACCAACGGAGCTTCCGGCAGCGGTTTATCGTTTCGCAAACTTTTCATGTATTCCAGTAAAGCCCTTGCTTTTGCCGTTGGCGTAATCGCCACTCTGTATGAATCTTCTTTTTCAACTTCGATCTCTCCAGAATGCACGCGTTCACTCCTTCCCAATTTCCTTTCCTTAAACAAATACCGAAATGGTGGCATGTGTGAACTTTGACCATTCCATTGTGGGTCATAGAGGTGTTTATAAATATTATTATCCTCTATTACTTGCTCCTCTGGATTATTTGCCACCTCTTCGCCATTCTTTTTATCGAATAAAATGTTACGCCCTATATTACTTAAATCCGGCCCAAAACGCATCACTCCTACCATGACATGTTCATCGAAAAGAAAATCTCGTGAAACACTTTGACGCCCGGCACCCTTCTGTACATCAGGCCATTCCTTTGCCACCGGCTGCAATTTATATTGGGCACCCGCCTTATCCTTTAATTTTTGAATCGTTCCCTCAATATCTTTCCAGCTCTCGCTTCCATCAGTAACTGGAAAACTCGCTTGTTTAATCAATCGAGCCTGATTAGCATTCATTTCTGCCGGTAAGCCCAACTGAGCAAGCAAATCCTTTTCAAAACTCACCCCAGATACTCCATAGGCTTTTAAATTAACGCCCTCTTCTGCTCCTCGCGAAATATCATTTGATAAGCCAATTGCCGAAATCAAAGTTGCATTGGCATCCTGAATTTTTTTCTCGTCCCGCTCTTCAGGTTTCTTGTCCTGTTCCGCCTTTAAAGCATCCGCTGCCTTGGCCACTGCCTTATAAGAGTAGGCTTTCTGGAAAACAGTTTTTTCTGAATATTTGCCGTGCCGGTCAACTGCCTCTGCATTGAGTTGCCGATCATCGCCCAGCTGAGTAATTTGGATTTCATAACCAAAGGTCCCGCCAATAGCAGCACGTGTATGACAATAATAACAGCCATTCTCTCGATAAACCTGCTCGCCTTGTTTAGCCAGCCCAACACGTGGTCTCAGGGGATCGCCCGCCCCCAATTCAGGAGACAAATTATTGGCCTGAGAAGCCGGGCCATAAACCATCCCCCACCAAGAAAGACTAAGGGCAAAAAGCACGCCTAGAAAAATCCAAGGTGATTTATTCACTTAGCACCTCCCTCGGATTCAGTTGTACGACATTGGCGAATCAAAGACATCGGGTTGCATTCACCACAGCAATTACGAAACAACAAACACGCTATACTGCACAGAAAGATCAAACTTCCTGCCAAGAAGGCAAGTTCTCCCAAGAATGCAATCCTCATGGGCATGAGCGCCTTCTTGGCCAGTACATCAGCACCCACACTTTCTTGCAATGCATGTCCGTGCCCGTAAGAAAAACCCATTCCAGCCAGTGCCACAACAGCTACTCCAAAACCTGTTAAGTAAAACACCCACTTATAAGTCCCGGAACAGGCCCAGTCGACTTCATTGCCAAACAACCGAGGCGCCACATAATAAATTGCGCCAAACATTGCCATAGCAAAAAAGCCCCAAGCAAAGACATGGCGCATCGCTGTGGCAGCATAAGTAAATTGAAGTAGGTTATTCCATTCTACAATAGAGTTACCGAAAGTATAAAATGCCACCAATGCCCAAGAGGCAAATGATACTCCCATAAATTTCAGTGTTAAATCCCTTGATCCAATCAGGGGCACTCCTTTCGCTGTCTGGAGAAGATTCCAACAGACTGCGACAAGAACAAATATGTACAACATCGAAGCTAACTGACTGAGTTTGATTGACCAAACCGGGATAGGTGATCCGCTATTCAAATTCACCCAACCTCCCAAAATTAAAAGCATCCAGAAACCAAACCCTGCCCATTGACGACTGTGAAGTTCGCGCTGGATGATTTTAGGTATAAAGTAAATCAAGGCTGCTAATCCCATGCCTCCTAACCAGACTTGCTGCAAACTGGTTGCCGCCCAGTGCGCTGCAGGAATCTGAGCTGCGCCTCGAACAGGATTTTCCACCAAAAGCCAATGTGCTGTGCCCAGAATCCAAGGAAATGCCACCAAAGACGCAATCAGATACCAAGAACTTGGGTAAAGCTGCTTATGGCGACGGGAGAAATAGGTAAGAACCGCGCTAAAAGCGATTAAAGCATGACCTACAAAGAGCACCCTTCCGGCGTAAGCCGGCAACTCATACCCGGGTACACCCGGTTGGTCGCCCATGGTAATTCCTACCATCGCAGCGGTTACACCAACATTCCATAAAACCGCACCTGCTACCACAAAACCCGGACGAGCCAACTTCATTCCACGTAACCGACTCAACATCCAAAGAGTCAAGCCGAGGCCTGCATTGCCTCCAAAACCAAATAAAAACGCTACCCAAGCGTTTGCCTGCAACCGCCCATAGGTCAAATACGGTAAATCAGGCAGAAATCCTGGCATGTGCATGCTAAGTGAACCCAAAACACCAACTGCAGAAGCCTGTACAACCCAAATAGCTGCACTGAAGAAAAGAAACAAAACGGGCAATCGACAAGAAGCATTAATTACCTCTGGCTTGGCCTCAGGTGCCGGATTGGCAGCGCTATCTGTATTTTCGCTCATCTACTATTTGTTCTATTCCGCTTTACTTAAGCTTTTTACGTAAGCCAATAACGCCTTAAGCTCTTCATCAGTTATAGGGACAGGAGGAGGCATGGGTGCCAAAGCTCCCTTGACCACCTTATCCATTGGTTTACGAACTGATTCAGTAAAATAAGCCGCATCAAATTTTACTTTTTCTATCGGCCCTCCGAGGCCTATATGAACTTCACGTTCTTTACCCCAAAATTCACCTATAAAGTTTGGTGCTTTCAAAGCTAAACCGGCTGGAGCCGGCACAGCCGGATCCGCTTGATGGCAAGTGAAACAAATCTTTGTCTGGAATAAAGTCTTACCTTGGGCGATGAGAGCCGGATCCTTTAAATCCTCTTCATTCCCAGCTACGGCCAGTCCTGCCGCTGACATGCTCCTGGCAACGAGCTCCTTATGTAGCGATCCTGAATTTTCATTCATTTTAGAGACCACCTCCGTCATGGCGTCGGCAACAGGTATCCGATAAACTTTTCGGCCAGCATCCACCACTCCATAAGTGCTTAAGGCCTCCTCATCAGCCTTCATTAACTCGGCCTGCTTTTCAGACCGTGCTTCATCTCGATCATTAGTCAGCGACTGAGACTGAGTATCTGCACCATACTTAGTCACAATCCACACCGCCAACACCAAGGTCAAGATCAGAGCAAATAATTCGTGAGCCGCCCAGCTAGGCAGTAATGAATCAGACTTTTTGATATCTTCGCTCATTAATGACGCTCCAAAGCTTCTCCCATTCTCGGATCCTTCATGAGTATCACTGGGTGATTAAATAAATCACGCATGAAAATCCAAATCAATGAACCTCCCAAAAGTAATAATGCACCCAAATCAGCCAACACGAGAGATGGCCCATCCTCGTGTATCTCAGGCATAACATTAAAATACATATCCATGTAATGCATTAGGAGAACCCAGATAAAAACAGGAACCATAACCTTATTAGTTAATTTAACATCAATACGAAGCAGGACCAAAAATGGGATCAAAAAGTGGCCAATAATTAACGCCCAACTCACATAGGCCCAAGAACCTTGCTCTCTTAAAACATACCAAAAAGTCTCCTCAGGTATGGCTGCATTCCAGATAAGAAAAAACTGGGAGAAATGAATATAGGAGTAAAAAACAGTGAACGCCAAAAGCATAGTTCCCAAATTATAAAACTGTAGGTTATTTATTTGGGGCACAATATTTTTAGCCTTTAAGATACGACCAATAATCCAGACTGCAGATATGCTCATCCACAAACTTCCGGCAAAATAATAGACGCCATACATCGTGCTAAAGAACTGGTGCTGAATACTCTTCATCCAGAGGATCGCCCCCAAGGTTAAGGTAAACGCGAAAAGCAAAATTCCATAGGCAGAGTGAATACGCATCATACGTGTACACATTACCTGTTGTTGGTCCTGCTCAAACGGCAATTGCTGAGCTTTTTTGTAAAAGCCGACAATTAAGTGCTCAGGAAACATTAGTTTCCCCTTAAAATCAGAGGTGCCAGACTTGTCCTGCTGCAAACTCCAATAACGCAGGCGATGAGTTAACCAACCCCACGCAAAAAACAGGATAACTGATAACGCATACCAGGTAGGCTTATTAAATAAAGCCATTTTCACATGTAGCGCGTGATCGGAGTGCGGATCTTCTATTCGCATCCATGGGTAAATATATTCAGGACCAAGAAAACCTACCGGAATAAATGCCAGCCCCAACCATGGAAAAAGCAGGCAAGCCAAATGCTCGCAATAACGCCGGATAGGAGATGACCAGCCCGCATCAAAAAGATGGTGCACTAAAACCAAGAAGAGTGACCCCAGTCCCAAACTCAGGCAGAACATAAAAGCAGTAAGGTAAGAGAAGGCAAACTGCTCTTTGTCCTGCACATAACCGTAAATACAAAGCAGCAAACCGATAACTACTGCGATCTGGGGAATACTACGCCAATTAGTCGTCTCCTCAGATTCTTGAGTGGTAGTGGTCACTATTTCGCTCATATCAGTTCTTCTGCTCCTGATCAGAATTCTTGGCCTCAGGCTTAGTTTTTACATGAAACCTATCTGGAACTTCCCCTTCCTTACCCAATCTACTCAACTGAAGAGCTCGGAGGTAGGCCACAATCGCCCAGCGATCTGCAACATCAAGAGTATTTGCATAACCCATCATCAAACCTTTTCCTTTGGTAATAACACGGTATAAGTGACCGTCAGTGCTTTTCACTACATCAGGTTCATGCAGGTTTCTAATTCCCCCAAAACCAAAATAACCAACGATACCCTTGCCATCGCCTTGACCACCATGACAAGGGACACAGGAAATATTATACTTCTCACGACCACGCTCCATGAGCTGACTGGTGACTGGAATTGGGATAACTGCTACAGTGTTTGTTCCACTTTCAAAGCCACTGACAACCGTGTGTGTTTTCTCAAAAGGATATACCTCCTTACCTTCATTCAAAGCTATAGGCTGACTACGAGCAATTGTCCCCTTAACCAACGGTTGAGAGCTCATGCCATTCTTAAAGAAACTATTAGGCTCCATCGGGCGAAGCTTGGGTTGCCGATCCATATCCGGGAAGATTTCCAAGGGAGGCTTACGAGATATATCACCTCGGAAACCAGCCAAGCTCACTACCATAAACACTAACATAGCAATACCGATCAGAACGTATCTCATTGAGTGTCCTCCACCATTTCTATGTGTTGTGTCCCGGTGCTCTCCAAAAGAGCACGCGTGGTCTGTTCATCGTAGCGTTCATCCTCACACTCAATTACCACATAAAACTTATCGTCAGTCACATCAGCAAACCGCGCATTGGCTAGGAGCGGATGATGATGTCTTGGTAAACGGTTCAGTATAAACATCCCACCTAACGACCCAAAGGCACTCAGCAAAATGGTTAATTCATAAGCTACCGGAAAAGCAAAAAACCCACTAAACAAAGGCTTACCTCCAACAACAATATCGTAGTCAAATTTGTTCATGAAATAAATCATGACCATACCCGTTGTAAAACCAGTCACCCCCCCAAAAAAAGTAAACCAACCCACCTTTGCATTATCCAACCCCATCACCTCATCCATACCGTGAATCGGAAATGGAGAATGCACATCCCACTTCTGGTAACCTTCACCATGGACTTTCTTGGCAGCAGCCATGGTCTCAGCCGGAGTTTCATACTCCGCCATGATGGCAAAAGGCTTACTCATCAGTGTGCACCTCCTTCAACCTTATCTGCCCCACCCTCTTTAGTATGCGGGTCAGCCTGGGCCGTTACGCTTTTCACCTCAAAAATACAAATAGTGGGCAGATACCTGACAAATAATAGAAATAATACCATGAACAGACCAAAAGTACCTACAAAAGTGAGGATATCCACCTGTGTTGGACTATAATACCCCCAACTGGAGGGTAAATAATCACGATGCAGTGAAGTCACAACGATCACAAAGCGCTCAAACCACATTCCAATATTCACAAATATAGAAACAATAAAAATAAACCAAGGGGTTGTACGACACCACTTAAACCAAAAGAACTGGGGACTAATCACATTGCAGCTAATCATGATCCAGTAACTCCACCAATAAGGACCAAAAGCACGGTTTTTAAATGCGTATAGCTCGTAGGGATTACCGCCGTACCAAGCTATAAAGAACTCCATCCCATAAGCATACCCAACTATAGAACCCGTCGCCAGTATCACTTTACACATCAATTCCAAATGCCTGATTGTTATGATATCCTCTAAATTGAAAATCGTTCGCATCGGGATCATCAAAGTGAGAACCATTCCGAATCCGGAGAAGATTGCCCCAGCTACAAAATAAGGGGGGAAAATGGTCGTATGCCAACCTGGCAATTGAGAAACCGCAAAATCGAATGAAACAATTGAGTGCACCGATAACACCAAAGGCGTACTTAAACCAGCCAAGAGAAGATAAGCCTTCTCGTAATTACGCCAGTGGCGGTTACTACCAATCCATCCCATTGAGAATAGTCCATATAGATATTGCTTAATCCTGTTAACCAGTTTTTCAAAACCAGTTGTACACTTGCTGGCATTTTTACGCAGGCGATCACGAATCGTGGCCAAATCAGGAATTAACCCCATGTACCAGAACAAGAGCGATACCGTAAAATATGTAGATACCGCAAAGACGTCCCACAAGAGCGGCGATCGAAATTGTGGCCAAATTGCATTTGCGTTGGGAATTGGCAGAAGCCAGTAAGCGAACCAGACACGACCTACGTGGATTCCTGGAAAAATACCCGCACATATAACAGCAAAAATAGTCATTGCCTCGGCGGTTCGATTGATGGAAGTCCTCCACTTTTGTCTCAATAGAAATAGAACTGCTGAAATTAACGTTCCCGCATGCCCGATACCAATCCAGAAGACAAAGTTTACAATTGCCCATCCCCAAGCCACGGGATGGTTTAAGCCCCAGACACCTACCCCTGTTAGGATTAAGTAACCAATGTAGGTGAAGCACATCATCGTCACCAAAAAACTTATGGCAAAGGCAACATTCCACCAACGAGGCATTTTGCCCTCCAGAATCCCAGCAACCTGATTAGTAATCCAACTGAAAGATCGATTATTCGAAACCAGAGGAACACGAACCAACTCCTTGGGAGTATGAGTTTCCACCTTAGGTTGAACCGTGGATTCACTCACTAATGGTTATCCTCCTTATGAGAATGGCCATGGCCTTTGTGTGCACCGTGATCATCACCATGCCCTCCCTCCGTAGCTTTATACTCCTTAGTGCTGAAGGGTTTCTCGTAACTGTCGGGCATCTTGGGGTTTGGATTGCGCACCTTGGCCAAATAAGTGGTACGCGCACCATTATCCAGAAAATCAAGCGTCTCGTAGGTGCGAGGATTATTCTTTTCCTCCACCACCCTTGAATCCTTATCCAACAAATTGCCGAAGGTAATGGCATCTGCAGAACAGGCTGACTGACAGGCTGTCTTAAGATCAGCATCCTTGATCATAACATCGCCCCCGGTTCCCGCCTTAACCTTTTTATTAATCTTAGCGGCTTGAATCCTAGAACTACAGTAATCACACTTCTCCATTACCCCCCGCATACGCACTGAAACTTGAGGATTCTTTGCAAGCTCGAGTAAATCCCATTCATCCTCCTTCTTGCTTGGCTTTTCACGATCTGACAGCCAATCCAAGAACAAAGCCGGTTTAGTTAATGGTGATTCATAAAGGTTTTCTAGGGGACGCTTATTGTAATCAAAATAATTGAAACGCCTAACTTTCCATGCACAGTTATTAGAACAATACCGAGTACCCACACACCGGTTGTAGGCCATAACATTTAAACCCTCATCATCGTGAACCGTTGCATTCACCGGGCAAACACTCTCGCAAGGTGCATTTTCACAGTGCACACAGCTCATTGGCATGTTAACTACCTGAGGATCATCAATCCATTCCTCAGTATGCTGCACATCGTCACCATTTTGGCCTTGATCCTTTATTTTTTTAATCAAAGGCAACCCGTCAGAATCCTTCTCTTTGGGGTTATGGTTCCGGCCAGTGTAATAACGATCGATCCTTAACCAATGCATCTCACGCCCGTTGGCAACCTGCTCTTTCCCTACAATCGGAATATTATTCTCACTTTGACATGCAATAACACAGTCATTACATCCCATGCAGGAATTAAGATCAATTGACATGCCCCACTGGTTAACATCACTCTTCAAAGTCGGACGTTCTTGGTAAGGATGTTCGTATATTTCCCCTTCATTACGGGCATGCGAACCCAGGCCTAGATTGTCAGGAAAGAAATGCTTTTCATTATATTCCTCCTTACCTAACTCCTTGGCACGCTTCTTCTCAGACTTTCTAAACTCCTCAAGAGTTGCCTCCCTGACAATGGGACGGCCCTCCATAGACCAATGCTCCTGAGTACTGGACAACGGATAATCTTCGCCGGTATTTTCGATTTCTCCGAAATCCAAATTCCTTCCAGAAGATCTTAGTTTATAAAAATTGAAACCACCAACGTCTATGACCTTAGCCCCAAAGAAATTGTTGTTTATGAGGGGCCTTTTCTCATATTCAAAGTTTGCTATTCTCAAGTCACCTTCCCGCCCATAACCCAAAGGCAGGGAAACGGTATTATCGGACATCCCCGGCTGAACCCATACAGGTGCTTCTATAGATTTACCTTGAACAGTAAGTTTTGCCTTTTTGCCATGCTCAAGTCCCAGCTTTTCAGCTGTCTTACGGCTTACGCTCATTACATTATCCCACGTGATCTTGGTAATGGGATCGGGCACCTCCTGACACCAACCATTGTTAGCAAAACGACCATCATCCACACTGTAATCGCGGGTAAACACAACCTCGACACTCTTTGAAGGAATCGTACTATAAGCAATACTTGGAATTTCTTGAGAAAGTTCTAAATCAGTAACAGGAGTCGACTTGCTGCCCTCATGATAGCCCTGGTGTAGATAATGCTCCCAACTATCACCACTGAAAGTATCTTTTACTATATCGTAAGCTGACTGGTAAGTATCCGGGTTTACCGAAGCATAAATCGACAGGACCTCTAACTCACTCATCGCATCGAAAAGTGGTGCGATTAATGGCTGAATGGAAACAATAGTTCCATCATTGGCTCGAGCATCGCCCCAACTTTCCAAATAATGCGCCAAAGGAGCATTTATACAGAGGCGGGTGGAAGGTTTACCAAGGGACGAATGAGATTCATCCTTCTTAAAATATGTCAGCCTAAACTCCGTCTTATCAACTATTGCCTTGCTGCCGATATCAACCCCACCATCATAAATAGGATTGCAGCCAAGATTCACTACTCGATCATACTTACCAAGATCTTCTGACAAATCCTTAAGCGTCCCAAATTGCTCTGTAGCTACAGGTATGAACTCAACAGTATTTCCGTTATTACCCAATATACCGTTAATGTGGTGTACCAATATGTGGACTTCCTCCGGCTGGCGATAACCGGCCACTACCAGACCCTTACCTTTGTTTGCCTCGAAATCTTCCAGACATGCATCAATCCAATGTTTTTGCTCTTGAGTAAGGTCCTGAATCAACTTTTGAGAATTGGCATCGGACAAAACCCCAAGCTTACTAGCAATATAAACAGCAACAGCCCCTATTCTGGATGCATTGGCTCGCAAACGATGATCGGCATTGGCACCGGTTTGGGTAAGCAATCCCTCCACCGAGTAAAGACGGTTCATTGAATCATCAGCACTTGCCAACTTGCGATTTTTCGTAAAATCACAAGTATATAGACCTGAATCTTCCTCCGTCCCCATGAAATCACAATCCAAGGATAAAATGACTTCGGCTTTTTCAAATTTCCAAACAGGGGTGATGGATTGTTCAAAAGCTTTGGATGCAGCTCTAGCATGAATACCGAAATCGATTGCTTCATGAACATAAAACTCCACCCTGTCACCCATCCGATCCTTGATCAGCCCAATCATTCGGTCGCGGGAAGGCGAGTTGGCCGACGGCATTAGAAAGGCCGTTCTACCCTCACTTTGAGCTAAACTTTTTAACTGTTCAACCGCATCAGCTTTGGACATCTCCTTACCGTTCTTAAAATAAGTCCGAGCACGATCCGGGTCGTACAAATTCAATATAGAAGCATAAGCAAAACCATTAGCTGCTCCCTTACTTGCGGGACAATCAGCATTACCGGAAACTTTCGTGGGCCTGCCTTCGTTAGACTCTGCCAAAAGCGGGATCGCTCCGGTTCGTGTCGGCATAGCAGTAGCAAAATACATCGGCACACCATGAACGTATTCCTGACCGTGTATTCCCTCACTAGTTTCAGCACCAAAGGGAACAATAAGCTCTTCAGGACGGCGACAACCCACTCCAAGCATTCCTGCTCCTGCCAATCCCGCCGACGCCCCCATAAGTTTGAGAAAATCTCGACGTGAAAAATCTTCAGGCAACTCCGATGCCCCCTCCGGAAACTCCCTATCAGACCATTCAGGATGCTCAACTTCACCCATGGACTCGCCAATGCTACGCCAATAACGCGATTCAACTGCGTTTCCAACCTGGCCTGTTTTCGAATTCATCTTCATGGGTTTAACGGTGGCAAGCCGAACAGTTTTGACTGGAGCGAATCTTCATTTTATCCACTAGTGCCTGCCCTTCACGATCAGCATCCCATTCGGCCGACGGTTCCCAATTTAAATTATAAACCTCACTTTGAGGCCTGACATTCTCATGCGGATTGCGATGACATTCGAGGCAGAAAGCCATACTCAAGGACTTCGAGTGCTTAACCTCATCCATCTCATTGACCTTGCCATGGCATTTCACACAGGAAACGCCTCGGTTCACATGAACAGCGTGGTTGAAATACACATAGTCCGGCGTCTTGTGAATTTGCACCCAAGGTACTGGCGTATTTTCCTTAAAACTTTTCCGGATGGGTTCCAAACGTGGATCTTCAGCCAACACCATTGAGTGACATTTCATACACGTCTCTGCGGAAGGGATATTGGAGTACCAGGACTTGTCCACGTCATTGTGGCAGTAACGACAATCGATACCCATCTGGCCCGAATGAATCTCATGGGAAAATGAAACCGGTTGAATAGGCTGATACCCTACCCGTGTGTATTTTGGAGTAAAATAATAGGTAACTCCTGCGACAACACAGGCACCAGCCACCAACACACCCACCGTCAGGATCAAAGGTAAGCGATTGGTCCATTTAGGAAAAATATTAGACATCCAAAGAGAACCGTCCCGGCCCGAATCCTACGAATCTAGGGATTTTGTGCAAGGTGATTTTGTGATTTTTTTCACAAAGTCTGAAAATGACAGCCCCAGAGAAAGTAAAATTGGAGGCGAGGGCCGGAATCGAACCGGCGATAGAGCTTTTGCAGAGCCCTGCCTTACCACTTGGCTACCCCGCCTTAAGGGACGGGAGACTGTATCGGTGAAAGCGGAAAAGTCAATTTTGTTAGACACAGCCCAACTTACGGCGGTACTTCCATAATTCACGTGGCTTGAAGATTCCTTTTGGAGTGATAATTCCACTAATCAGCTCAGGAGGCGTCACGTCAAAAGCAGGATTGCGGGCATTACTTCCACGGTTGGCCACAAATACCTCCCGCCACCGATCAAGTTTATCTACACCCCATGCACTTAGAACCTCTTTGCCCTCACGTTCTTCAATGGGTATCTCCACCCCTGCCTGCAATTCCCAGTCAATGGTTGAAAGTGGTATTG